>Ga0310697_10001915_pt1 | contig 23083 bp, 10 predicted proteins | sample 172DNAGHGlowgp2_FD_203883 | JGI IMG/M metagenome (GOLD analysis project Ga0310697, IMG submission 203883) | Sheep rumen microbial communities from Palmerston North, Manawatu-Wanganui, New Zealand - 1728 DNA GHGlow gp2 (v2) (version 2) | ecosystem: Host-associated > Mammals > Digestive system >...
CGTGTTGGCATCACTAGCTTTCCATGTAACTGTCTTGTTGTCGAGAGCTGTACTCTGTGCGGAAGTAATGCCGCATACCGTAGCGTAGGAGCCGTCGGTCTTCCTGAGCCAGTTGCCCGGCTTGAGCTCGGCGACCGGTGTCTTTGCGGTTTCGCCCTGCACGGCAGACATGTCGATGAGGTACGGACGCCAGTCGAGGAGCCATTCCTTGTCACCCGAGGATTCGGCGGCATTTACCGCGGTGTTCTCGGAGAAGACGGAGAGACCGTACTTGCCGACAACAGGGTAGATGTTGTCGAAGATGATGTCGTTGAAGGTAAGACGGTGGTTTGTGGCGTCATATGTACCGCGACCTATAACGGAAACCATGTCGTCGACGTCGATCTTCTTGTCGAGCTCAGACCATATGCCACCGGAAGTAGCCGCCTTGTTGGACCCTTCGGTCGGCACGGTATCCATTGTCTCTTCGACCGGGACAATCTTACCGTCGTCTTCGGAGATGGACTTGATGTATTTTCCGTCGCCACCAGCTGAGTTCACGTCAAGCGCATTGATTGCCTCGCGGACTGCCTTCGGCGTAGCCGCCTTGTCGGAAGCCGACTCGGTAGCCCCGATGGTATCTTGGAGGGTAGTCACACCGGATGCAGACGTGGTAGCCGCCGGAACGGTATGCGTATGCGTACCCTTTCCGGTGATATGCCCGTTGGCATCGTAGCTGGCATACGGGACTTGCAGGGTGACACCTTCGGATGCCGCGGATGAACCGATTGTACCCGCGGTGACCGAGTTGGTATGCGCGATGGTAACCTTGTTGTTGGCAGCATCGGGGGTTAGCGTGATGCCGGAACCGGCGACCAGTTCAAGCGTATCAGCGGTTGAATCGGCGGCGATTTCGGTGGAACCGACCTTGACCTTTGAGAATACATTCTGGTTGTTGATAGTTTCCCATGTACCCTTCTTGGTCAATGCCTGAGTAGCAGTCGTGCCATCGAACGAGATATTGGACTTGACAACCTTTCCGCTGGCGGACGAGTCTGTGATGACGAGCGAGTCACCGTTAGCGACAGATACCGCGCTAGCTGTAATCTTGCCGTCGTTAGTAATGTCACCATGCACGTGGTCACCGGCCGCTGCAGAGTCGGTAACCGTGACCGATTCGAGAATACCGTCGGTTTCCTTTACGGTTACCGAGACATGATTGCTAGAACCACTCTTGGTGGAATCAAGGCCATTGATTGCGGTTGTGACTGTAGATTTGGTAGCAATCTTGTTAGAAGATGCATTGTAGGTACCGTCGAGTTCCACAAAGTCGGTAGTCGTCTGAGTACCACCTGTTTTCCCCTTGACATACTGCAACTTGGTGCCATTGCTGTCAACCTGGACTTTCGTTACCGTATCGGTCCAGTCAGCCTTCCCGGAAATATCCTGGTGGCTCTGGAGGAATGTTTCCCAAGTACCTTTAGGAGTAAGGGCTTGAGTCGTGGTAGAACCATCGAATTTGACTGACGAACGAGCAACCTTGTTGCTGTCGGTTGCATCCGTGATTACCAGCTTGTCGCCGTTGGCGATTGTCGCGTCAGTCTTCTGAAGCTTACCGTCGTTGGTAATGTTTCCATGCGTATGGGCAGCCGGGGTAACTCCTGCGATTTCCACTTCGGTAATCCCGGTGACCTGACCGAGGGTGTTAGTGGTAATCTGGGGTACCTTGGTTGCTGAACCTTTGGCTGTATATGCTTCCTGGGTCTGCAAGTTATTCTGTTTCTTGGCGAGTTCTGTATACGCACCGCCCGTGGTGAACTTGGTGGTACCGCCCTCGACTGGAATGGCAGAGTCGCCCGTGTTTTCAACATTACCTAGTTCGACTTGTGCTTTGGTAACTCTATGCGGGTTATTCGTGTTGGCAAGGTGTGCGTCGTAGTTACCGACCTTGGTACTTGTGATGCCGCTAACAATAGCGGCCCACTGAGCTTCCGTGAAGGAACTGTGGTTGAGCTCGTACTCGAACTTCCATGCAGTCCCATCATATTTGAAACGCTTGTAGATGTCGTAGCCGTGGGCTTCGGAATCCTCCACGGAAACATATACATAGTCATTGTTGTCTTCGGTCTTTTCGCCTTCCTGTGCCGGCTGGTGTCTCCACGGGTGAACCGTAGCGAGTTTCTCGATAATTTTGTCGTTTGTAATCGGGCTCGTTACGCCAAGGGCCGTTTCTGCACTGAATGTACCGAGGAAGGTTGCCGTATTGGTTGCGACACTGCTGTTGACAAAATCAACAGTTGCCTTGACTGACGGGTAGTTGGCAGTACTTGCCTTATTGGCATCGGTAATCGCAGATACCTTGTTGTTTTTGTCTTCTGTCTTGTCCGTAGTGATGTTCACCGCGGAAACTTTGCCGTTGGTTTCGGTAACCTTGACTTGGACATTGGTTCCATCAGATGAAGTAACCGTTGCGTCTAAACCGTCAATAGCACTGTACACACCACCAGACGTAATCATCTTGGTAGAGTTTTGTGTCGGTGTGGTATCGGCGGTTTCAGCAACCGGGATAATCTTGCCACCTACTTCAGAGATAGACTTGATGTACTTTCCGTCGCCACCTGCCGAGCTAACATCGAGAGCATTGATTGCATCGCGAACATACTTCGGAGTAGCAGCCGTTGTTGAGCTGGATTCCGATGCACCGATAGAATCTTGAAGCTGCACGACACCCTTTTGTTCGGTAGTGCCATCTTGTATAGTTTTCTTGCTCGGCGAAATAACGCCGTTAGCATCCTGGGAAATTCCAGAAATGAATTCTAATCCAGTTCCACTTGCAGACGGGTCATTGACCGCATTCTGCTTTGTCTTGTAGTCGGAATGCTTATGGCCGGAATCCTTGAGGTTCCCGTTGGCGTCGAATGCAGCAAAATTGTCGGTCGTCGCCGTGGAAACTTTGTCTGCCTTGTTGCCAAAATCCTTAACGGGTACATTTGTACCTGCAATGCTTACTGTACCGGTTGCTGTACCTTCACCTACTTCAATGTGGTGCACATGGTCTTCATGGGCGAACTTCGTGGAAGTTCCGACCACTGCATTTCCGGTTGTAACATTGCCCGGTGTAGCGGTGCCAGGTGCCGCTTCGGTTTTAATAGTGATTTTCTTTGTAGATGAATCGGCGGTGATGTCAATTCCATCGCCTTCGACAAGTTCGAAAGAGTCAGTCTTGCTACCCGCGGAAACTGTCGTATTTCCGACCTTGACATTGCTGAATGCGTTCTGGTTGACTTCAGCGCCAGCTGCGATACCGTTGAGCTTTTCCTTGTCGGCAGCGCTCATGAGACCCTTGGAGCCACCGGTTCCACCCGTGGAAGGTGTTGCGAGAGTATCTGGGATTTTCACGGTATGTTCGCCGAGAGCCGTCGTATGACCGTCGGTATCCACCGTGGCGGAAATCGACTTGAATGTTTCACCAAAGCCAGGTGTCTGGTTCCGGGTATCTCCCTTGGAACCGTGGGAAGTTGCCCCGGCTGATGGATGGGTGTATACATTTGTTTCCGCGCCGTCAATCTTGATGTTTCCGTTGGTTTCCGAGGCTTCTACCTTGGTAGCACCCGGTTTTACGGCATCGAGCTTGGTCTTGTCGGCTGCGCTCATGAGACCCTTTGAACCATCAGTTTCTCCAACAACCGTAGCGACGGCTTCCGGGATATCCGCGAAAGTAGCCGTGATGTCGCCGTTGGCATTCTGCTGGAGGCGGGTAAGTGTTCTGAGAGAACCTCCCTTTCCGGTACCGGTTGCAGAATCGGTATCGACCGGCGTCTGGTCGTCCTTCTTGCCGGCAAGCTTGTTCTCCAATACCGTATTTGTCGGGAGAGCGTCGAGCTTACTGTAATCGGCGGCACTCATCAAGCCTGGATGGCTAGCATTTGCGCTTTGTATATTTTCAAATGTCGGGGTGATTACACCATCTGCGTTTTGGGCAATGCCGGTGAGAGTCTGTGCGGTAGACCCTTGATTGCCCGTAATCGGTGTTTGCTTGTCTTTCTTTCTGCTCGAAAGCGAATCGGTTGCATCCTTTACTGCCTTGACGGCCTTTGCGGTTGCCGCAAGGGTTTCCGAATCGGAATCCGTTGCGTTGGTAAGTTGCACCACACCGGTCTGCGACGTGGATGCCTGCCGGACTTCTTTTTTAGTTGGTGTAATGTCACCATTCGCATCTTGTGAAATACTGTCAATAAATGCAATCGCTTCACGAGTACCCGTAGTGGGGACCGTTGGGTCGCTAACCGGAGTCTGGCGAAGTTTCACATTGGCTTCCAGTGAATACCAGCCCTTTACACCGTCTTTATTCAAATAACGAAGGTCTTCGCCTGCTTTAACTTCAAGGCTGCTAGTATGGACACCGGCTGGTGTAACACCATCCGTGATTGTGCCGTCCGTGGTTACATGAACGGTCGAACCAGTGTGAATGTCTTCAGTAATTGCATTGATTTGTGTTACAGTCATCGGACCGTAATCGGTACCGCGATTTAAGATAGCATCATCGATGGCATTTTTGACTGCGCCGGACGTGACTAGCTTGTCAGTGCTACTTGACACGGTTTGGTCGATTGCGCCGGAGTTGATGTCGACAAATCCAATAGAACCTTGCACAATGTTGGATTTCTGGGAACTACCAGAGGAACCACCAGCAGCACCAACGACTGAGTTGGCGGCGAGTTCACGGTTAGTAACCGCGTTTTCCGAAATATCTGTATCCATCGTTTCGGCACCAGCAAAGTTCCAGTGTCCAGTGCCAGTAATATCGCCGGTCAATGTTACTGTCTTTGTATCTTCAAGCTGTTTTGCGTGAATCGGGTGGTCCTGACCGAGCTTGTCGGAAATGATGGACACCGGACCGGTTGACCGTAACGGTACCGGCGGGTCATGTTCTGCCGGTGCCGGGTCATCGTTAGCTCCGAGTAACTGCATAGTTTCGCCGTCGGTGCCTTCCGTGCCGTCACCGACCTTAGTCAGTGATGCTCCCTTCATAAGCCGAGTCGGAACAACGGTTTCCGTCTCTTCTTCGTTTACGACCTGGATATTGAGGTCATCCAGTTCATTGAATTCTTCTTGATTCTTATCCATAAAAGATTCCTCAAAACAGCTGAATTTCGTTTTATATTTCAGTTTATGCTGTTGCCACAAAAATGCGGAGAATTTGAAGTAGATTATTCTTCATGGAGGTATCAATATGAAAGGAAATGTTCATCTAGAAGACATAATCGAGGCAAACAAGACAAATCCGCTAACCGCTATAACGACCGAAACTTCAATAGTTGCAAACACCAACTTGAGCATATCAGCAAACGAGGATGGGACAATCTCGATATGGGAGGAACCGCCCAAAGACACTTCTAAAGAGAAGAAGGTGTACCAGATGTTCGGATACGACAAGCACGATGGCTACAGCGTCCGGCGTTTTGGAATATTCGAGAGCAAGGAACTGGCGGAAAAGTACCTGATGACGGCGTCTATGGCTGCCCTCGGCGTACCCAAGTACAAGAACATGGTCATCGAGGAAGCCGTCGTCAACCATATCACGGACAACTCGGCAAAACGGTGGTTCTACAAGTACATCGACGAGCGTCTTGATACAAACCCTCCACAGTATGTAGGAAAGTACATCGAAGACAATCAATCCAACTCGTTCTTCTTCGAACTGGTATACAAGTTCCGTACATTCTGATAACTGATTTTCGACTATTTGGCAAATATGCGGCATCCGCGTGCGGTTGCCGACTGGTCGCGACCGGTTACATATTTCCAAATATTTCGTATTAAAACAGAAAGGCACCGGCTTTGCCGGTGCCTTGTTTCATATGCCTTGTGCCCATGCACTTCGCGCGATGCTATCGCCCATTGCTTACGCCAGCAAAACCTGGGCAGCGCAACCAATATGAGCGCCGACGCGGGACGGCCGGACAGCCGCATCGAGGCAACGAGGCGAGCAACTGTCGTGGTACGCAGAGCCACGGAACAACACGTGCCGACGGGAACGAATCCCCGCGGAACCTTTCGCATCGTCCTCTATCTGGCGGTACTGATAACAACACTCGCCGTGGTTTTTAGAGACTCCAGACACTCGTCTTACCGGTGTATATCCAGTTCTTCCATTAGTATAAGCATTTCCTCGACCGCCGTCCATCGAATCGGTGACTATGGCCTGGTAAGTCGTTTCGGCATCGAACTTGGTATTGTTGGTATGCTTTTCATCATTAGACGATGTAACATAGCTTCCAGTAATCCATTTGTCTTGGTCAGGCTCCAAGTAGAACGAATACATGTAATCTTGGTTTCCAGTACCGGTCGTCTCATATACCAGTTCGCAACCGCCACCTTGATACCACCAAATGTCCCCAGTCGGGTTAACCCCTTCCACCAGTGCACACACGAGGTGGCACTTGACTACCTTGGAGTTAACCGTCTTGGCGTTGGTTATCTTGTAGATACGGCAGTTCATTCGTTTGTCTGTGGCGTGGTCAAGACTCTTGATACCGGTAATCGACGGCTTCATGTATCGCCATGAACCCCCGTTCCATTGGAAATATTGACCTTCAGCGATGCCCATCTCCACAGCAAGTGACGCCGCTATCTGCGGTTCCATACACTGGAACTTCGGATAGTAACCGTTTACCTGATCGGACAGATTAGATGATGAGCCTTGTATAGTCACCGCACTGGAACTCCACGTATAGTAGTTACCGTTTATCTGGCATCCCCCATTATCTACCGATGCGGTATTATTAGAAGAAACACCCGGACTAAAGCTAGTACTGTTCCATAGATCTCGTGTTCCATAAGCAGCTTCTATTGAACATAGGAATGCGTTTAATGCGTGGAATCCACCTTCGCCGACTGGGACAGCTTTTCTTGAACTGCCGTCATAGTTACAATTTCGTGAGTATACGTTGGTTGCATATTGAGATACGTTTACCCTTGGATATGTTCCATTGTTATAGAAAATTCCGGTTGACGCAGTTCCGTTATTACCATTAGTATCTGAATCTACACCAGCATAATTATAGAAGAAGTTCCGAATACAGTTGTTGACCGTAGTACTCGGTCCCGGAGATATGCCGGTACGTTTCAGACGGAAGTTTTCCGGGTCGAACTTTTTCGAACCGACCTCTACTGGCTTTGCCGTTAATCCACGTAGATACTCCCCGGTGGTTTCCGAGTAGCCGTCTATGACGTAGCAGTCCTTGGTTCTACCGATAAATACGGACAGATTGGTATTTGTAGTTTCCCACGGCGCCGGAATGTGGTCGGTGCCGTCAGCACTATATCCACCGTATCTATATGTATGGGTTCCATCATACACTTCCACATCGATACCGCTTGAATACCCGGTTCTGGCAAGATTGTTGATGTCCGCCCAGTGATTCTTAACATATTCCCAGAAGCCTTCCGCGTTGAATGTGTAGGAACCGTCGTTGAGGTATGCGTTGCAGCCTTGCGTCGCTCCTACTGGCTTGGTCGAGTGCCGGCTGGCATTTCCCCATACCAGATTGCGAGCTATGGATTCGCCGTTGAGTGAATTCTTCTGGGCCGGCTTGACGCAACAAACTGGTGCGTAGTTTCCATCTACATCACGCAACCAGTTGGCTCGGTTAAGTTCTTTGACCGGGGTCTTTGCAGTTTCTCCCTGTACTGGTGTCATGTCAATGAGGTACGGACGCCAGTCAAGGAGCCAGTCCTGGTCTCCGGATATTTCCGTTGCGTCTGGGTTTAGGGTGAATATGGGGTCATCCCTGAATATGGCCAGCCCGTAATTTCCCACTATCGGGTAAATAGTGCTGCCGAATATCATATTGTTAAGCACGAGCCGCTGGTCGGACGCCAGGTATGTTGATGAAAGGTTAATCTGGCTCAAGTTCTGGTCTAGGTCGGTCATCGCCAGCTTGGTATCCAGTGCATCCTTGATGGAGTTCTCCCCGGTGTAGGCAGGGTCATACTTCTGGGAGACCGTGGACTTGTCCGAGGTGGCCGCGTTTCCGCTGATGTTTGCCGATATGGTATTTGTCGAAGGGGTGAGCGTCACGCCGGAATCATACCGGGACGTAGTCGCAGTTCCGTTCGGGTTAGTCGCACCGGCCATCAGCAATGGATATGCCGTTGTACCGCTGTCATCCTTTGTCTGGGTAACTTTGGTATCGGTATTTGGGTTTGCAACCCACTTAGCGGTACCGTCCGAATCCCATCCGAGGAATTGCCCGGACGAACCGCCAGATGGAACGTGCTTGTTGCCGGAGGTGGTCGGATGTGTGTACTTGTTGAATGTGGTAGAACCAACAGTCACGCTAGAAGTTGTAGCAGAGATGCCGAGGTTTGCCGGAGTAAGGTTGACCTGGCCCGTACGATACGAGGATTCGGCGTTACCCTTGACGGAGACTGCTGCCGGGATTGCCGGGAGCGTCAGCTTGACATCGGCACCGTTCTGCGTACCGATTTTGGTAGCTGTATTAGAAACGAGCGTGACGTTGCCGGATGACTTGAAGTATGTGGCGTTGATTGCGTTGCCATCGGAATCCTGAGTAGCCTTAGTTGCAGTCTGTTCCTTCTTGCATAATCTGAACCCTGTTGGTGTAGTCCCTCGTTCAATTTTGATGTTCTTGATTGTAAAGCTATTAGCCGGAAGCCTACCAGCTACTCGACCGTTATCATCAATTGTTGCATATTCATCTGCATTTACACTAGAACCGGCAGTACCAGTAAATGCATAATGGCCGGAACCCGTAAAAATCATTATGATGCCACCACTCTGGCCTACGATGCCAAATGGCCAGTACCATGCTCCATCATCACTTCCGGTATATTCTACGTCCATAGAAACCGAAAGTACGTCAGTGGCAGATACAGCCTCAGCAAATTTAACGGAAAAATACGTGTCGGTATCTACAGGTGAGATTGTAAGTGACGTAGCATCACTGGAAATTGATGTGTTATATGAACCGCCTCTAAATATTTGATATGCCAGATTTTCACTATCTGTATATTCAAGACCCTTATATGATTTAGCTGCAACATTTTTGAACTGAGCAGTGCCATCAGTCCAAATGTGGAATACGCTTCCATCATAGTGACACCAATGTTCTCCGGCAGGGATGGTATAGTTGCTAGAGCTAGATACAGCCCCGTTAATCCAGACATCCCTTGCACCTTGCGAGTTGATATTCAGCGTAAGCTTTCCGGCATATGTGTTTGCATTTACGATCCTGATAAGGAAACTCATTCCGGATGTCAGCACAGTGTTAGTAGAAGTGGCAACTTTGGCTGCTGTTGCAGCGGCTGTATCGCAGTACGCACCCATCGTGGTGACAATGTCAGCAGCCTTAGCAAAAGCTTCAAACGTACCCTTCGGGGTCAAGGCAGTAGTAGTCGTGCTACCATCAAACGATACAGAGGATCTAGCAATCTTGCTAGAATCGCTAGAATCCGTAACAACAAGTTTGTCACCATTAGCAATAGCTACATCACTGCTTTGTAATGTACCACCGTTCTGGATGTTCCCGTGTGTATGGGATGATGGCGTACGTGCGGAGGTATACGGGTCGCTTGCCGGGAGAGCCAGGGTATGACTTCCGTCATAAGCCTGTGCCGTAGTGCTCAAGGTCAGGGTACTGTGGCTATGTTTCTTGCTGACGGAATCGGCGACATCGGTACCCTTGATGGTAGATGTTTGAACCTTGGCATTATCCGCATCGCGAATAACGACATAGTCATTTCCTGCAGCCGCAGCGGCGGTGTCAGTTAGCGTACCGGTATTCGATATGTTCCCATGCGTATGGGATGCCGGGGTAACACCGGTAATGGTTACTTCGGTAATACCAGTAACGTGACCGGTAGAATCCGTGGTAATCTGCGGCACCTTGGTAGCGCTTCCTTTCGCGGACTGTGCCGTATAGGTCGGGTGGGTGTACTTGTTGAACGTGTTGGTGCCGTCGGATACGGACGAAGATGTCACGGTAATGCCTACCAGGGCTGCGTTTGCTGTTGCCCATGTAGGTGCGCCGGAACCGGAGGACTTCAGGAGCTGTCCGGAAGTGCCTGTGCCGGTAGGCGCGTAGAAGGATGCTGTCGATGCGGATTTGGAGGTTCCGTTGAGTGTCACGGCGGTACCGGCAGCATAGGTAGACCCCGCTGTTACGGTGCCGTCGGCTGCGATGTAGACCGGCTTGTTGGTGTCACCAATCTTGGCAGATGTGGCAATCTTCTCTGCCTTGCTTACTCGACTCTCTGACGGATGCCTAGTATACTTCGGGTCGGCCACGAAACCACGTTCCAGTTTAATATTGGAAATAGTGAATCCGGATGGTGCCGTGGTGTATATATTGCTAATATCATCCAGTATATTAACTACTGACCCGGTCGTGATATCGGCAGTTTCAGTTTTTGTAAAGTAATACACGCATCTACCATTTTTATTAATAGTATGCGTAATAACTTTATTTAGTGCGTATGCACAAAATGCAGCGTATTCATTTCCCGATGTATTCAATCCAGACACGTCGAATGACAGTGTCAACATGTCGCCGGTAGTTATCGGTTCAGTGGCTTTTATTTGAATATAGGAGTCACCTGATGTCTTTATATGCGTATACGATGCGCCATTTATGTCATCGGATGGATTAGTTTCGGTAAACCTCGATGCGTTATATTTGAATGCACTCAGCAAGTTCCTTCCGTCACCCTGCGTCCGTCCAGTAAACCGCTTGTCAGTCCATAGCAAGAATTCAGTTCTGTCGTATACGCACCAGTACACGCCAATCGGAATAGTGTAGTTGGATGCGCTGGACGCAGTGCCGTTGATATATATCGGCTTTGCCGTCTGGCTGTTTAGGCTAAGCGTCAATGCGCCGGCAGACGTATTGGCTGCAGTGAAATAAATCCTGAACGGCACATTGACATGGTCGGTCAGATTGAAGCCAGCGCAAGTTGCCGTCTTTGCGGCAGTTCCAGCCGCCGTAGAGCAGTATGCATCCGGAATTATATACTGCCCAGCGGTAATAGCTGTATTTACGAACGCCGTGGTGGCAATCTGAGTAGAATTGGTACCAGCAGCTGCTGTCGGTGCCGTAGGAGTATTGGACAACGCGGCGGAACCGTTCGTAATACCGATGGCTTCCTTATAACTACTATTGTAGTTACCGATACTAATCTTGGCGTTAGCGTCGTCAGTGGTATACATCTTGGTGACGCCAGCATCCGAAGTTGTTGCGCCGTAGTCTACCTTGAACCCGTCGGTACTTCCAGATACCGTCAAAAGGTTAGTATCTGAAATTACACCGTTACCAAGGTCACGGGTAATTGCACCAGTCATAGCACCACCAGATTTAGGCAAGTATTGGCTATGGGTATGGTTCTTGCTAACTGCAACCCCATCATCATGTGTAGCACCATTCATGTCGCCAGTTGCGAGCTTGACGTGACCATAGTTGGCCGTTGTGCCTACGCCGTATGTGGTAGCGCTAGAAGCGTGACTTGATGGTGTACGTGCCGATGTATATGGGTCTGTAGACGGCAAAGCCAATGTATGGGAGCCGTCATAAGCCTGTGCCGTAGTGCTCAAGGTCAGGGTACTGTGGCTATGTTTCTTGCTCACGGCATCCGCAACATCCGTTCCCTTGATTGTGGAGGTCTGGACCTTGGAGTTGTCAGCATCGCGAATAACGACATAGTCATTACCAGCGGCAGCGGCAGCTGTGTCGGTCAATGTACCGCCACTAGCAATATTGCCATGGGAATGAGTGCTGGCCGCCTTGCCGTTCAGTGCAGTCTGTATGCTGTTGAAGTTGTTGCTTCCGTCATTGTACATGACCGGAGCGATTTCCTTGATATGCTTTGGCAGATTGTCCGCTGTGGATCCGACCGACAGCTTATCGCCGATTTCGTGTATATACTGTTTTGCCATAACTTACTTCTTCCCCCTTTTCTTGTTCAGAACCGTCTTCTTGCGGATGGCCTTGTGGCGAATCTCGCAGTTAACACGGATATAGTCCAGCACGTCCACCATGATTGAACCGGCGAGTTCGTTGGTCATCTTGACGTCCTTGGCCAAGTTTTCGTATTTAAGCGTGAACGGGAGCTTAATGACGTGGGTAATTCCGGACTTGTTGTATGCAATTTCCTTAACTTCTAGCATGTTGAACCTCAGTTTCTTGAAGTTTATCACTTTGCATAGAAAACTAGCTTCTTTCTTGCCAATTTATAACATGCTCATATAAACTGATAAAAGACAGTTAGGAAATTACAACATGGCACAGAGCTTCATTTCGGAAATAGGAGACCGTCTGGGATACAACGGAGTAGCGAATACCAATGGCGAGCATGTCAAGACCATATCAGCGGCGTACTACAAGAGGAACGACAGCGGAACGGTGTCCAACCCGTCCTTGCAGTCTGCCCTTGACGGAAAGATAAATAAAGCCGATGCATGCGAAATATTGGACGCATCTTACTACAGTCCGATATCGCAAGGAGCGTTTATAGGTCAGCATGCGTACTGTACAGCTTCCAAGACGATGTACGAATGGCTGGGTACGACACGTGGATGGTATCCCATAGCCGGAACCCATCATCGCATGATTGTCCAGATAAAGAACATCAAGGTCAGCGGTTCGACGGTTCCGCGCAATATTTTGTGCGACAAGACTGACTACACTGAAAGCTCTGGTGTCTACCAGTTCAAACCTATCGATCCAAAGCTTTATGCATATTGGTACAACCGTGGCGACAGCTTCGAATTGGGTCATGAAGTAAGTGGCGACCCATGGGGCGACGGGTATCCTATGTGGATTACCGAATACCATGCCGATCTGGACAGCAACGATAACTGGTATTGCACCAACCTGAATGCGGTTCACTACAACAGAGGTACGCTTCAAGGCAAGTGGTTCAACAATATTACTGACAGCGAGACCGGAATAACCTATCTAGAATGCCAGAGTTGGTAAGCGGTTAATGCTTAGAAAGAATTTTTTGAATATAAATTATAAAAAGGAGAGTTATCGATGGCACAGAATTTCATAAGCGAAATCGGTGACAAGTTTGGTGGCGATGGAGTTGCTAATACTGACGGGGTACATGTTAAAACTATTTCAGCGGAGTATTTCAAGAGAATCGACAATGGTGTCGTATCCAACGTCAGAATTCAAGACGCCATTTCCAGTACGGGAAACGGAAAGGTAGTTGCCACCGACCAATCGAGTGTCAATTCAGAGTTCAAGCTGCTTGCAACTGCGTCGGCAAGCCCGACAAGCGGTGCATTGACTGAAGCCGTGTACGATACCGATATTACGCTGAATCCTAGTACGAATACTATTGCGGCCAACATCTCGGGAAATGCCGCCACTGCAACTAAGGCTAATTACCTTACCGGATTCACCGCACGATCTGATTCAATTAACTGGGGAACACTTACAACCAGCAATGGATATAAATGTGTCACTGATTTACAATATAGGGAAGGTAATCAAGACACCGGAGACATCGCATTTGGCTACAAGGCTGGTTCCGGTTCTTCAGTTTACGAACTCTCTTGCCAGATTGATGGTTACTTCTACCAGAGAACAGGCCAAAAGCGGGTAATGGATGTCGCCGATATCAACTCTTCCTTCTACGCGCCTACCGGCGCAGGCACTTCTGGGCAGCTCCTGAAGTCCTCCGGTTCTGGCGCACCAACCTGGGCTACGGCCAACGCCGCCCTGGTAGGCATTACGGTAACCTCTACTTCCGTATCCGACGGAACCAACACGTTCAACAAGTACACACATCCGACCACCTCCGGCAACAAGCACATTCCGTCCGGCGGTTCCTCTGGACAATTCCTTGGATGGGATTCGGACGGTACCGCGAAGTGGGTTGCAAACCCGAATACCGATACGAAGGTCATTGCTACTGCCAAATCCGATAACGCAGAGTACAAACTGCTTGCAACGGCGTCGGCTAGCCCGACAAGCGGTGCATTGACTGAAGCTGTTTACGACACCGATATCACATTAAATCCGAGCACCAATACAATCAGCGCAAGCTTGGCTCGTACATTTGCAAGTTCGTCAAGCTCCACCGTGGCAGAAACCCCTATAATCACAGTAAGCGGAAGTACGGACGGGTTCAAACTCACATACGGTTCAGAAACGGCAGACCTCGGCATTACCAAGCTGTTTACTACTGATGATGCAAATGCCAAGCTTTCGTTTGGCAACATGGTCAGCTCTACTTACAAGGAAGCGCTTGTAATTACTAATGGTTCAGCAACGTTGAATGGAACTGCAACCTCTGCAAACTACCCAGCTGGTTTCTCATCTCGTGACACTTCAATAGGATGGGGTACACTAACATCTGGAAATGGTTATACGGCGGTTACAAAATGGGCGACTGACAGCGCCGAAATCGGATTTGCAAAAAAAGGTGGTGCATTATCTGTGCAAATTGACGGCGTGTTTTATCAAAGAGAAGGTTTAAAACGAGTACTTGATACATCCGATTTAGGTAATAGCATCCCAGTCATCGAGCACGTAACCACCATACCAACCAGCCCCACCGTAGGCACCATATACGCGCTTTAGGAGGCATTGACCATGTACCTATACAAGCCTAGCGGCGAAGCGCTGCGATGCGAGGGGCGCTTCGGATATGACGGAACAAACTGGCACGTGATGCCGATGTTGGAGAAGCGGGATAGCTCGCTCCCGTTCGAGTGCTACTTTCCGGCCGGCATGATGTACGGAATTGCAAAGGACAGCGGATGGCTCAATAAACGGCCCGCAATCCCGGACTTTCAGCACATGGCAAATTCCAGGAGGAACACGACTTTCAGCGTCTCCATATCTTCGAATAAGACAATAACCGGGAATACCAACTGCCAGTACTTCAACCTGTACCATTCGGGCGACTTGATGGCCGGATTCGCTCCGAGTACGGCCCTTTACGGGTCGGATATTCTCGTAAAGGAATATCCCGGTCAAGGTTCTATGTCCAGCATGGGAGTATTGCGCGAGAACGGATCGGCCGGAAATGTCTCGACCTATTCGACTTCGAAGTTTGCCCCATCGTTCAGTTTCCTCCAGTACGTAAGCAACGGCGGAAGCAGACCGAATCGGCGTTCCGCCTACACTTTCGCGATAGCCATCAATGGCGTCGATGTCGGATTCGGCGCAAACTATGACGCGATTTCTGTGTGTGTCCCTTTTGCAAACATCGACTATGCGTATGAGTATACGGATTTCGAGTTCGCAAATCCTCGCGGATTCCTCGGGGACGACGTGAGCTACAATACACCTAATACAACTTACTACAGAGGATTTTGGAACGGCACGACGTCGGATTCTGCATTTCAGTTCTTCAAGATTGATATTCTTCATAAGCAAGTCCTGATTCACGGGAGCGTTTATCTTGAACCGCAGGCTTATTGCACGAGCGGTGGGTATGGAGCATTCGGCACGCCTTGGATTGTATTCGACAGGTCGAAGCTGATGTTCGATAGCGGAAAGACGTCCGGGACGCTAAATCTTGAGATTTGTGAAACAATAGAGGGGTACTGCGGATGGAACATAGCGTAATTACTTTAATTCCCTACGTGGACAAAATTTATTGCAAGGCGGTGCTCGGTGAGACTTACGTCCACAAGCAGACATGTTCTGCGTATGGGCGCAACCGAGAGATCAACATCAACCACAACCGGCATGAGCTCCAGCAGGAAATCCGAAAGGCCGGAGTAAAAGCCGATTTAGTCCTGCTGATGGACTCGGATGTAATTGCGGAGAAGGACCAGCTCGAAGCGTTGCTGGAGAATTTCGAAGGCAAGCCTCTTGCATTGCGTACCAAGGATTTCGATATGGGGAAGCACGTTTGCTGCGCCTGTTGCCTGATGCGCCTTGAGGACTACCTCGCAATCGACTACGTCGGTGAATATGTGGACGTGTGCCAGTGCTCCAAGATTATGGAAAAGTTCGGCGTCTCGTACCTCGAAGGCTACCAGGCGCACGAGTGGCGCGATGTAGCCCGCGGGACAAATATTTTCCACGGAGAACCTGTGCCTTTTTATACCGAGTATCCAACTACAGCCATTAAACCAATCGACCGGTCACTCCTTGGCACAGAATCCGCAAAATAGGCAATCGATAAGGAACTCGCTGTCGAAGCCGTAAAATTTATTAACCAATACAAATAACCCACCAATTATCTGGTGGGGTTTAATATTGGAATGATTTAGATTAGTATGCTTCGGTAGGAACCGTAAAGTCTGTAGTCCACTTGCAAGCCTTGCATACAGCAAATTGGCACCATTCTGCATCAAAACATACCCAATTACCATGACCAAATACATTAACACATACTTTTTTATCCATTTCGTCAATATATTCGCCCAATGTTTTAGTAATTGTGCGTTCATTATAATTATTATCATCTATCCATTCAGTATATTCTAGCGTTATACTTTGAGAAAGAGGAACTGTAAGCCTGCATTTGCCAGCAAAAAAGACATATATATTTGTGGTATCAATGCAAATTGCAATATGATTCCAATGATTTAACATTAAAGTAGTAAGATATACTTGGACGTTATCAACGCCTTCTGGACTAAAATACCCTAAGACGACTTCTTTACCGCCGTGGTATTGAATTTGCAACTGAAAATCTGCAAAATCATCGCCTTCAGTAGCTCCAGCATTTATTGATAAATAAATGACAGCTTTACTGTCATTAATATTATATCCTTCGTCAGTACCAATACAAAGAAGAGGTACTGCACCACCGAATGATTCAGAGTGACGCGCTAGTACAAAAGTTTCTACAGTCAATGGTTTCATTGTATCAGTAGATAACTCAAATCCGACTTCGCCATCATATTCGCCATATATACCAGCTAACGCGCATGGCATACCATTAATTCCATATTTACTAAAATCTAGGTCTGTGCCTGAATCAATGCATGGCTGCCCAGCTGTTGTATTCACCATTCGTGAAAAATCCCTTGATAGTGAATTAGCAGAGCCGTTACCATATTGTTCACACTCTTCTTCAGTTAATACATTAGGCAACCAATAAAACTTTGACGGTGTACCTATACTATGACCAGCAACGAAGTTTTGCAAAATTAAGTATTCAACACCTTCACTCGGCGGTTCAATAAATTTGTCAATCCGCCAGCATTGACCAACTGCACACAGCTGATAGTATTCACCCGGTAATACAGTTAATGTATTTCCAGTAACCGGACAGTGCAGAGTTTCGACGCCAGCATGCTCGGTAGCATCAATCGTCCAAGTCACGTTTATTTTTAGCGTTTCGATTGACGCATTGGGGTCAATATGGATGTCGATAACAAAGTTAGGGAAATCGTGAGTGCTACTTGTTGTTACATTAAAGGTAATGTTATTACAAGAATCAACGATAACATTTCTATAGGAATTGTTATCGATTTCAAGTGTGGCATCATCCGGCGTATTGACAAACCATCTTAATGGCACAACATATTTCCAATCATATCCAGTTTCTGTACGGACAAGAACTTTATCTTTATCAAACTGTGTACTACTCGGTAATTCTGTGGGAACCGCAGACCATTCAAATCCATTTTCGGTCTTGGTCAATACATGACCCGCTGTACCCTCAGACGGAACTTCATTAACACTTTCGAAATCGTACCCTGAAGCCGTCTTTCTTAGAACATGACCCGTCGTACCAGAAGATGGAACTTGATTTACCGAGTCGTACTCAACCCCATTTGCCGTCTTCTTAAGGAATTGTCCAGCTGTACCACTAGATGGAAGCTCAGTAGGAGCGTTTGCCCATTCATTACCACTAGCGGTCTTGGTAAGAACTTGTCCATTAGTTCCACCTGAAGGTAATCCCGCGCTTGGTGTTGCCCAAGTCATGCTTTTTGTTCCATACTGATTTGCTATAACAGTAAGTACATCGCCAGCATTGCCAGTAGGAACACCGCCGTCGTTAAGCGGCCAGTCAGCAAATAAATATTTACTCGATATCCAACCCATGCTATCGGGACCAGACGCATAGGTATTAAGTGCATTAATGTAAGTGCGGTTATATACAGAATCCCCAGCAGCATTTATTCGTGGAAATCCTACGAAGTAGAAATCAGAATTCCCGTGCGAATGTGTATAGAAATACTGTACGGGATGTCCTGTAGTGTCGTCAAGGCTAAGGATAACATGCTTTCCAGCTTGGATAGCTGCCTTTACATCTGCTGCACTAGGCATACCGCTATAATCAGGAGGGACTGCATCTGGATTCAGAGTTCCAGTAAACTTTACTACTTCAGAATTACCCCATTCTACGCCATTGGCAGTTTTAATCAGCACTTGTCCAGTAGTACCACCGGACGGAACTTCGCTTACGCTGGCGTATTCGACACCATTTTCCGTCTTCTTAAGGAATTGACCTGCCGTACCGCTGGTAGGAAGTTCTTTAGGTGCATCAGCCCATGCTTCCCCGCTAGCAGTCTTAGTAAGAACCTGTCCCGTGATACCGCCGGACGGGACTTCGTTCACACTGGCGTATTCGACGCCATTTGCCGTCTTCTTCAAGAATTGGCCGGCAGACCCGGAAGTCGGAAGTTCCTTCGGAGCGTCAGCCCATGCTTCACCGTTGGAAGTCTTGGTTAGAACCTGTCCAGTAGTTCCACCAGAAGGGAGTTCAGATGGTACAGCCGTCCAAGCTGCCCCACCAGAAGTCTTGGTAAGCACCTGGCCTTCTGTGCCTCCGCTCGGCAACTTGTCGCCAACGATATCACTTAGTTTCACAAGCCGGTTAGTCTTTGTGCCGCCAGCCTCGGTTTTACCAACAGCGACAACACCGCCTTCGCCGTCACCGAAGAAGTAGTCCTTTTTATTAGATTCGAGCGGGGTATAGTCGCCCATTTTCTTGCCAGTTTCAGCCATTTGAAAGCCTCCGTTATATTGTACAGTTTATAACATTCATGTTTTAGTACATCGGCATATAATTGTTAGTCGGATAAGTCATCATGTCTTGGCTGGCTCTACTATATGAGAATAATATTACTTCAGCAAGATGGCAATTTCTGCTCGAGGATGGATTATGCTTAGTATGACTTATAGAAATATTGTCTGTGCCAATTCTTTTAATCGATGAAAAATATAGAGTGCCATTACAATAAAAATATTGTCGCCAATCATCGTCAGAAATCCGTTTGAATACCATGGAAATAAAAATTACTAAACCGGTACCAAGCGAATTATAATAGCAAGAGGTTTGGTCAGTGCTCCACGGGCCGGTACCTATACTCGCTCCATTAAAACTTTCTTTATTAGAACCCAGATTTATTAAGGTCACTTTAGAATTGTCATTATATACAGAAAATATTTCTGTATAGGGGTTTCCATAATGGAATCTACCGCAGTCGCTGTCACTCATATAGTAAAATTGCAGGCTGAATTCATTCAGTTGGGTGAGCGGGGCTTTAATAGAAACAGTTTTGTCACTAAAAAGACAATATCGTTTATTAGAATTCCACGCTGCATATAAGGATAGCGTATCCAATACACCATCGCCAAATGGGGTGGTAGAATATGGGTCAAGGGCGAAATAGTGTGTATCTTCACTGGTTATGTTTGATTCAAGCAATTCTCCGGTGTGTATTGTCACGAAGTCATCGCTTGCAAATAATATTTCTGGTATTGGTATGCTTCTAACCAAGCTGTTCGCGCCGTGGGTCAATATCATATACGCCTCTTTATATAGAAGTATCTGCGAATTCAGCAACCGTCCAACATGAACCAACACAAGTAACTTGGTATATCTTATTACTTTCGAGACTGGTTCCACCAGCAACTGAAGGATGTAAAGTAGTTACTGTGTTGCCGATAGTGCTAGTAACCGTAAGAGTAGCATTTACTGATGTCGTTATTTCTACCGCGAAATTTGCTATTTCACCGAGTCCCAGGTTGACATTTAACGCAAGAGCACTTTGCTCCGTAGTAAGCCTAGATACGGCGTTGTTGGCTACATTTATAGTTGCACCATCAGTAAGCGTTCCACCGTCAGCAATGGAACCTATTTTAGATACGACTTCAGCGACATCCGCCTTCGTGGCATAGGTAGCAACGATGTTATTCCCATTTTCATCAGCAACAGCCCGATCAGCTCCGAAGCCTTTCCCGTTGAAACCAGTCCATAAGGTAACGGCATCCTCGTCTTGGATAGTCTTGCCTTCCTCGTCGAGAATAGGAGTGCCTTCCTCGTCAGTCATTATGGAACCGTACACGGTCTTTTCCATCTGCACCCACGAGGCTTCACCGTTAGGTTCCGCCGTGTACAGTACGGAATCAGATTCGGTAGCTACCGGCAATGTTGCAGATTCCGGGTCTGACCAAGTAACCCCATTCTGGGTCTTAGTCAATACTTGCCCTGGGGTACCCGTGCTCGGGATTTCCGGGATTCCGTCAAGCTTAGTCTTGTCGTCGGACGACATCACACCCGGCTTTGCAGGGTCATTGCCAGATGCAGAAACTGCAACCGGAATGGTAATATCCTTATTGTCAGTCTGGTCGACGGTAAAGTCTCCTGCTACCGGAGTGGTATCGCCAGTTGCGGCACCGCCGACTTTTAGTGTAATCTTTGCGTTGTGTGCCGCGGCTGGGATGGTGATGTCAACTCCCTTGTTGGTAACTGTCTGCTGTATACCGTTGACGGAAATCTTCTCGATGACATTTATGTCGCCGGTATCATTGAAGGTTACCGCCGGGCCGCTCTTCGGAGTCAGCGTCATCGTACGACCGGCAACGGTCGCGCTTTCGATGTAGTTGTTGATGCCATCAAGTTTACTCTTGTCCGAAGCGGACATTGCACCCGGGTCAGTTGTTGAAGCAAGCGGAAGGTTCACTTTGCCATTGCCATCAGGGGTGATTTCCGTACCATTATTGACAGTTACGGACTGAACTGAGGATTCGGCCTTTGCACCCTGTGCGGCGGTAGCGAAGTCGCTCACCTTTGCTCCGGCATCCTCGATAGAGCCGTCGGCCTTGACCTTCACGAGGTTACCAGTAGTCGCGTTGCTGAGCTTCTGGATGTAGTTGGAAAGGTCGACCGATGTTTCACCGATGACTTCCCAATGGCTTTGCGTCGGCGGGTCAGCGCTCTCGTCACCCTTGATGTAAATCCATTCGGTGTACGGGTCGCGAGCTGAACTCTGAGAGTCCTTAGTCAAGTAGATGTACTTTTCGGACGGATTCGTAACATCGGGGTGAGGGTTATCACCGGTTGTTAAATCAACTACCTGGAACCCACCGTAATTAGCAAGGGCTTCCGCAATAGCAGTATTGACTTGAGATGCCGTAACTGTGTTATCGGTAAGAACTGTAATTCCAGTTAGTAAACCATTTTCCTCGACAAGCTGGATTACAAAGTGTGCATCTGGGGTATCTGGTGAAGCTACTGTAACATCGAGTGCGTCGATAGCATTGGAAACAGCATTCTGTACGGTAGCTACAGTAGCACCTATGTTGCTCGCCTCGTCGTAACCGTCGGCAAATTGGTAGGTGGTATCCTGTGCCGGAATGCCAAGCACAGTGATATCTTCCTTTTGAATGGCAACGGCTGAGCAGACATGACCTTCGGTATCTACGGTCACTTTGTACATTCCCAATGCGTATTGGTCGTGTGATGGGTGGATATACTTGTTGGCACCGACCTCGATACCATTGAGTTTACGTTTATCGTCAGCAGACATAACACCCAGGGAAGTAGTCGAAGCTTCTGGGATTATTACTTTGGTGCCGTTGTTTAGTTCGCCACCTAAGTCGTCTTTCATTTTGACACTCTGAACGGCAGATGCTGATGCAAAATCGCTCGCCTTCTTCCCAGAGTCTACGAGGTTGCCGTTGGCATCCAGTCCAGCGAAGTCCTCGCTATTCGCCCCGGTTACCTTGTCTGCCTTGCCGGAAATATCTTGGTGTTCCTGAAGTGCCGTATCAGCCTTTCCTAGCGAGTCCTGCACATCTGAAGCCAAGTCACTCTTCGGAATGCCATTACCAGGCTTTTGATATGCAGTATCAGCCTTTTCACCTTGAGCAGAAGTTGCAAAGTCAGACTCATTGTAACCAGAGTCAGCCAAGTTTCCTTCATTGTCAAGACCAGCGAAATTGCCGCCGACTGCATCAGAAACCTTATCAGCTTTACCAGACACGTCTACGCCAGCCGGAATTTCTACGGTAACCTTGCCATTTTCGTCAATCGGCAACTCTTCAGGTGCTTGTCCTTCAATTTGCCGATATACACCTTGTATAACAGTATCTTTGCCGATACCGCTATCAACCAACTCGCCGTTCGAGTCAAACCCAGCCAAGTTTCCTTCGGTCGTATTAGACGCTTTCTTCGCAGCGTCGATGTTGCTACGTACAGTCTCTTTCCGAGTGTCGTCTAGATGTTGCTCATTTGTCAAAACATGGGTTACAATTTCCATAAAACTCTCGTCTAACGGCTTTTCCATCAGTTTATATGTTTACCAGTATTCCAATCCATATAAACTGCAAAAGACACAAACGAGAACTTAAAATGGCATACAGCTTCAACGACGACTTCCTTAACGCTTTCCGCAATGGCGGTTGCTTCATCTTCGAGGGCGAGGACGGCAATCCAGGCGATAATTCCCAAGATAACACGCCTACCGAGCAGCAAACCGAAGAGCAACCTACCGAGGGACAACCGGCTGAACAGTCCACTGAACAACCAGCCGAACAGCAAGCACAACAGCCAGCCCCGGAACAACCGGCTCAGACCCAGTCCGACCCGAACGTGGACACGACTGCCGAAAACCAGTCCGGCTCAGTGAACACCGACGAAGACGCCAAGGCTGAAGCAAAGAACTCCCCAAGAGAACTGGCAATCGCCTTCGACAAGGCTGGTCTCCGCCTGAAGGTCGCAAGGAAGGCTCTACAGCAGCTCGGAATCACCAACGGCAACGTAAAGCTCGACACGAGAAAGCTCGACCCGTTCTTCAAGGTCGCCCTTGAACAGTATGTGCAGAAGATTGACCAGAACTACACAGTTTCTGCCATCACGAAGGCTATCCGCATGCTTT
>Ga0310697_10001916_pt1 | contig 23067 bp, 20 predicted proteins | sample 172DNAGHGlowgp2_FD_203883 | JGI IMG/M metagenome (GOLD analysis project Ga0310697, IMG submission 203883) | Sheep rumen microbial communities from Palmerston North, Manawatu-Wanganui, New Zealand - 1728 DNA GHGlow gp2 (v2) (version 2) | ecosystem: Host-associated > Mammals > Digestive system >...
GCTGTATTTCCACGTGGTTATCCGGCGGAGGAACGGAAGCAGCAGAACCGGTTTGACGAGAATCGGATCCATTATCTTTGATTGCTTGCAATTTCTCTCGGCTGGGAGTATAATTCGCCTCAGAAAACTGTAACCGGGAAACCAGAAATAAGTCAGTATGGCGTAGTCTGTTTCGAAAGGCTGCGCTTTTCTGATGCTTAATTTCTGGAGGAACTATTATGCCAAAAACCAAAACACAAGGAATCATCTTCGGCCTCATCATGTCCAATGCCATGGCCATCGGGATGGAGGTCTACAACATCACCATCAAGATGGGCTTTAATCTCAACATGGGCGGCTTCTCATCCATGACCAACGCTGTCTTTCCCGCAGCGCTCCTTGAAGCCAGCTACATGGGCCTGTTTGTTTTTCTCTTCTCCAATCTCTACGGCAACCGTGTTGGAGCGTCCTTTGCCGCAAAGGTGAGCGACCCGGAAAAAGACAATCCGTATTTCTGCCAGCTGATGCGGCAGGCGGGAACGATCGCCGTCATGTGCCCGACCATGAGCATGGTGGCGTCCATCCTGTTCAACGTAATCCTTGCCAGGCAGCCGGTTACGCAGCTTCCGGCAATCTGGGTAGGCACAGTCATTAAGAATTTCCCAATGGCGTTCTTCTGGAACATGTTTGCCGCAGCGCCATTCACGCGGTGGCTGTTTAGAGTGCTGCTCCCACAAAAATGATTTGACTTTTTCAGAAATCCGGCTTATAATCCCGAATAGTGTGTGGCGAAAGCGTAAATCCGACTTCGCCGCACACTTTTTAATTTCATTAACGGAAACGATACAAGCACTGTGCTGATACGATACAACGATCTGCACCGTGCTTGTTTTCATTTTGGGAGGAAAACAAATGGAACAAAAATCAAACGCTTTTCTGGAGACGGAAAAACTCGGGGCGCTGATGCGGAAGTACTCGCTTCCCTGCATTATTTCTCTGGTCGTGGCGGCCCTGTATAACATTGTCGACCAGATCTTCATTGCAAACGCCGACTATCTCGGCTCTTACGGCAACGCGGCCAATACGGTCGTTTTCCCATTGACCGTAGTCGCGCTGGCTATCGCGGTTATGATCGGGGACGGTGCCTGCGCTTTCGTTTCGATCTCGCTGGGAGCAGACCGCAAGGATGACGCCCATCGCAGCATCGGCAACGCGATCGTCCTCTGCCTGGGGAGCAGTGTAATCCTTACTGCTGTCTATCTCTTGGCCATGGAGCCGATCCTCACATTCTTCGGTGGTAAGGTCAACGCTGAGACGTATGCCTATGCAAAGGAATACTTTTTCTGGATCGCCCTGGGCATGCCCTTTTACATGTTCGGTCAGGCCATGAACCCGATCATCCGTTCTGACGGCAGCCCACGCTTCGCCATGGTCTCAACCGTGGCCGGGGCGATTACGAACATCATCCTCGACCCGATCTTCATCTTCCCGCTGAAGATGGGCATGATGGGCGCGGCGGTCGCCACGGTGGCCGGGCAGATTCTGACCGCGGGACTGGCCGTCTGGTACCTCTTCCATATGAAGGCCGTGAAGCTGGAAAAGAGCAGCTTCATCCTTAACGGCAAGCTGATCCGCCGCTTCTTGCTGCTGGGCATCACCAGCTTCCTCAGCCAGATCTCCCTGGTCATCTCCATGGCGGCTGTGCAGAACATGGTCACCAAATACGGCGCTCTGGACCCTGTGTTCGGGAAGGCGGAATATGCCCAAATCCCGCTGGCGGTGCTGGGCATCGTGATGAAATTCTTCCAGATCGCGATCTCGATCTCGGTCGGCCTTGCGGCGGGCTGCATCCCGGTGGTCGGCTATAACATTGGCGCCGGACGGAAGGATCGGGCAAAGGGGCTGTTTACCATGCTGCTTGCTTGGGAGGCAGCGATCGGCTTCATTGCCTTGCTGATTGTGGAGCTTTTGCCGCGTCAGCTGATCGGCATTTTCGGCGCGGGCAACGAGAGCACCTATTACACTGCGTTTGCCATTCGCTGCTTCCGCATCTATCTCTGTATGATGGTGCTGGCTATGGTCAACAAGGGCACCTTCATCTATCTACAGGCGCTGGGCAAGGCCGGGCCTTCCATGATCCTGTCCCTGGTGAGAGAGATCATCTTCGGCGTCTTTCTCCCGATCCTGCTGCCGCGCTTCTTCGGACTGGACGGCGTACTCTACTCCTTCCCGACGGCGGATGTGCTGACCTTTATTCTGACAGTAGTCGTGATCCTGAAAGTTTACCGTGAACTCAGTGCCGGAAACGGCATGATAAATACGAAAACGGAGGCAAGAGCATGAGCAATCGCATCATTACGATCAGCCGTGAATTCGGCAGCGGCGGAAGAACCATCGGGAAAGAAGTGGCGGAACGCCTCGGTATCCCTTGCTATGACCAGGAGATCATTGATAAAATCGCAGAAGAAAGCGGCCTCGCCAAGGAATTCATCAAGGAACGCGGCGAGTATGCCGCGTCCTCAAGCTGGTGGCAAAGCGTCTCAACCGGGAGGGACTATTATGGGCATTCCCAGCAGGACGATCTGTGGAGAATGCAGACGAAGGTTATCCTGGACCTGGCCGAGAAAGGCCCCTGCGTCATTGTTGGACGCTGTGCAGACTTCATTTTGCGCAACAGGGCCGATTGTCTGACCGTATTTATCCACGCTTCTATGGCGAAACGCGCCGAGCGCATTGTCAATGTGTACGGAGAAGGCAATGAAGACCCCGAAAAGAGGCTCCATGACAAGGATAAGCGGCGCAAGGCATACTACGAGATGTACACCGATACCAAGTGGGGCGTGGCAAGAAACTATCACATCGCACTGGACAGCGGTGCTCTAGGCATTGAAAAAACGTGTTGATATCATTGCAAGTCTCTATTGAATGAAATAATATCAGATAATTGAAATGTCAGAATTTTTTGCATGATTTTTCAAGCAAAAAGTGCTATAATCAGGGTGTAGCAAAGCTACCACGGGAGTGCTTCTCAGCAGGCCCTCCGACGGCAGGCCGGGGGCTCCAGAAATATATTGCTTGAACATCTCTCTGCAATTTTGGCCGAATCATTCTGCCGTAACGCATTGAGCCAGAGGGAGGTGTTTTGAGTGAAACGGGTAAAAGCCGCATGCATTCTTCAGACCTTGGTTTTCTCGCAGAAGCCCGAACTGGGCTACAGTAAAGAAAGTGCGCTGAAGATTAACCAGGAAGAAATCGAACGCTACAAGAAAAACCTGGAGCGAGTGAGAACGAGATATCAGATCGTAGATACTGCCGAGCAGGAAGACGGTTCCATCATCGTACATGTCAAAAAGCAGTATAACGATCGAGTCGATGTTTCCGAGTACTTCGCCTAAAACAAAGGCCGCCTGACAAATCAGGCGGTCTTTCCTATCCCGGCAATGGAGGTCAAAATGAATTCAATTGATATCATCAAGAACGGACTGCAGTCCTTATACAAGAACAACCCCAGTATTCATGTGAATGTCTCTTTGAACACACCAAAGATCAGCCTGAGAAATAAACCGGTCCTTCTGATCGGCGTCTATCCCCACGTGTTTCGGATCGAGGATCGTTCCGGTGGAATAGCAGAACAGTACACCCTGCAATACGTGGATGTGCTGACGAGAAACGTAGAGATCATGGAACTGAAGGAGTATCTTCCGTAACATGTACGCTATGATAATAGCTTTAGCCCTGCGGTTTCAGTCAAAACCGCAGGGCTAAAATTATGCGTGGCAAAGACGAGCCGTGATGGGGAGAGACGAAGATCGCCTTGAATAGGGTCCGTACCAGCGGCTGGATAAAGAACAGCTGGCTCAGCAGCGCAAAGGGAAAGTTGAAGCAGACCAGCTTGATCCAGTTGGCAAGGAAGGTCAGCAGATTGAAGCCCGAATAGAACGGATAGTAGAGAAACGCGGCAAGAAAGCTCATGGCCGGGCACATGAGTGCGACCGTGGCGCTGATGATCGCGGTCTCAAAAAGGATCGGGTGTGTCTTCTGCGGATCGAAATTCTTCAGCGCCAGCTTGAACGAGCAGGGACTGCCCATACCGATCTCCAGCGAGTAAGCCAGGATGAACTCGATCACGACCACCATCCAGATCGGACGGTACCCGCCGAGCATATACACGCCGCCTAAACGGTCGATGGCGCCGAGCACGCTGTCTGTGCCGGTGAGAGACATAAGCGTCTGACCATTGACCACATAGAGGCTGTAAAAGATATAGGAGTGGACAGTGATTACAACGGTGATGAAAGCGAAAATCATCTTCTGGAATTTGTTCTGTGGCATAGAATCCTCCTGGTTTTTGAGCAAAAAAGGACATGCGGCGCGGAGCGTTCCTCTGCCCCGGATGCAAATAGTACCGTGATCAGATTTACGCGCACTGCGCCACATGTGTCGTCTTTGCTTCAATTTTCCTGCGGATTATACCATCGGCAAGCCCGAAAATCAAAGGGGAAAACGACGAAAAATCCGGGCAATAGATCGAGCATACTTTTGCTCATTTTTACTGCTTGCGTATAATCGGAGAAGAGGAATTACGCTGTGCAGATCGTGTTGATCCAGTCGATAAAGGTGCCGGTAGAGGTGCCTTCCGCGCTGCTGTGACCCATATTCCAGACAAGGTGATAATCCACATCGGCTCCCCGCATCTGAGCGGCAAGAAGAATATTGTACCCCACACTGAAGGAAGTGTGCTGGTCGGCGGTGCCGCTGCGGTCACGCCAGTACGGTGCGGGATCAACCGCAGTCAGCCCATCATACCCGAGAAGGATCTCGGTCGCGTTGAGCAGATCCGCCTGCCTGGCAATCATGTCAGCACCGTCTCCGGACAGAGCCTCATTTATATATGTGTCCACATATTTCGGATTGAATCCCTCCAGCGCGGAGAGTTCATCGTAATGATCGGAGAGCAGCTGTGCCACGCTTGCGGAGAAGTGGACTGCACTTTGATCCTCCGCACCGAAGGCGTCATTTTCCGCAGTCTTGTCCATCGTATCAAAGCCCGGGATCGCCTTGTTGCGGTTATTGACGAGACCGGTATTGATCATGAAGCCGCGCATGTCGGTGATTTGCCAGCTGCCATCGTCGTTCCGCCTGAGCCAGGATTCGGAATCCGGATAGGCGGCGGCAGGATCGATCTCACCCGCTTCGACCATGGCGTTCAAAGCGTCGCTGATGTTCCGGAGGATCGCGTCATAGTAACTGCCGGAGCGAAGGCCGGTGAGCGTCAGCTCCTGTCCGTTCCTGTCTTTGAGGTGCAGGCTGTTGAGATAGTCAATAAAGGCTGTGGCCTCCAGCTCCTGCAGACGGCGTTCAAAGGCGGACATACTGCCGCGGTAGACGCCGCCGTCATCAGCCAGATCCACCCACCACCAGGCGTAGGCCATGTCAGCGTCTTCAATGTCGGCGATGGGACAATAGAGTTGGGCGCCGTACACGTTGTCCGGGATGGCGCTGCTGTAGCTGCCGTCCTCATTCTTTGTCACACCCAGTGCGCCGACCTCATAGAGATACTCGTAGTACTCAGGCATATTGCCGGAGGCGCCGAGAATGGAGCTCATCTGTCCTCCACCGGAGGTGCCGATCGAAATGATGCGGTCCATGTTGCCGGGGATGATATCTGCATTGGCTCTGAGGGCCATCACGCCGGATTTGAGGTCTACAACCTGCATCGGCGCCTTACCGGTTGCGACGCTTCCGTCTTCGCTCCTTGCGTCACGGCTGCGGGCTCCTGCGGTCACATAAATCATTCCCTGCTCGATATACGAGCTGTCACAGGAACGGGGAGAGCTGGAGCGCCAGCCTCCGCATTCATTGAGATAAACAATGGGAGCCGTGTTGGCGGTATAGTTGCCAACAGCAGCATGATGGTCGATTCCGGTCACATTGCCTTCGTCATCCACTGTCAAATACGCTGCGGGGACATAAACCGCCATGGCCTGATTGGAGAGATTTGTGATGTTCGCATTCATGTAAACGCCCTGATAGACGGTACCGCCGCCTCCGAATGGCTTGCCGCCCATGCCGCCGCGTCCACCCATTCCGCCGGGCATCTGCGGCATCCCGCCTCTAGGGCCGCCCATCCCGCCGAAAGCGCCCGCGCCGCCGCGTTCGGCGTTGTTTGCGCCGACGTTGATCGCGCTTTCCTGTGCCTGGATGGGTTTACCACTTTCATCCACGGCAGCCAGAGCGTAATAAGCGCCGTCTTCGCTCAAAATCCACTTGTATACGCCGGCATTGATACCGGCGGCATAATCCAGATAGATCGCTGCGTCGATGTTGGCATTGTCAAGTGTCCCCACATATCCGGAAACATCATCGGATGCCGCCATCGCCGCAGGATGACTGCCAATCGCGAGCACAGGAACGATACTTGTCAGGAGCAGCGTGGCGATCCATCTCTTACCATGCATGACATAACCTCCGTTTCTTTTGACAGAACTTTATGAGTAGAAGCACTTTATCACATTTTTTGAATGAATGTAAGTTTAAAAACAGTTTTCCGGTACCTACTCAAAGGAAAATGCAAGCATAAAGGGGCGCTTTTCGAATTGCAAGAAACCCTCCACGCTGTACAAAGCTTTTCAAATTCTGAATTGCCCCAAAAGCATTTTGCATAATATGCCATGCAGGTTCCTTTCCATAAAAAGATGGATGCTGCCGCAAGCAATAAAACCGCCGGTGCACCAGAGAAACGCTTCCTGCCGTCTCCTTTTATTCGGAGAACAATCTAAACGGATGACAGAACGATGGTTCTGCCGATGAATTCCTATCCAGGAGAGTAGATTGAACATAGAAGCAGGCAACAGAGGGACGCCTTTCACAGGCCCCAATTCATTTCCTGTATAAAAGCTCCGGAAAATGAATTGCGACATTTTCCGGCAGCGGTATACTGAAGACAGAATTTGATAACTCGTATCAGAAGGAGCATGTGATTCATGGAAACGATAAAAATCTGGGGAGAGCACATTCCCTATAACTCTCCCAAGGAAAAATTCCAAGATCATGTACCGCAGATGGATCGGGATGAACTCTGGCAGAAAATGCGCGAGTGGTTTGAGCGGGGCGACGATCCGAACCGGGATCCGGTGATCCGGCGGCAGGTCGTCATGCAGGACGAAATCGGACGCTGGGGTGCCAAATGGACCTTTGAGGATGAACCGTATCTCATTCCCTTCGTCGCGGAAGAAAGCCGGGATGCTGTCGTAATCATCCCGGGCGGTGCTTATGTGATGAAGAGCATGGAGCATGAGGGGACCGAGGTCGCCCAGCTGCTGAACGCCGAGGGCGTCAGTTGTTTTGTGCTTTGGTATCGCACATGGCCGTATCGCTTCCCCGCGGCGTGTCTTGACGCACAGCGAGCCGTGCGGTATCTAAAGGCACATGCTGCGGAATATGGTTTTTCTCCGGAGCGGGTTTCCCTGATGGGCTTCTCGGCCGGCGGAAATGCCGCTGCCGGCTCCTGGCATCTGTTGAAACAGGTTGAGCACCCGCTATGGAGCGAAGATTATCTTCCTGACGATATTGATGCGATGGATCCCCGCCCTCATTCTCTCGCCCTGATCTACGCCGCATTAGAGGTTTCCCGTGATCCTCAGTGTCTGCATATGTTGGCCGGAAAGGAGCGGTTCGAGGATCCGGCGGAAGAAAAAGAATGGATCCAGAAACTGGATCTGCGGCAGTATATCTGCAAAAACGATCCCCCTCACTTTCTTTGCTACGGTACGGAGGACACTGTCGTACTCCCACAGGGGACCCGGGATTTCGCGCAGCAGCTCAAATCGCTGGATATCCCGGTTGAAACAACCGCGATCGAAGGAGCCGACCACGGCTTCGGTTCCTGTGTGAATCCCCACCGCAAGGGGGAATTTGCCGCGGCGGGGTGGCAAAAAAACTATGCAGCCTGGCTAAAAAAGCTGTAAAATAGAATTAGGAAAGGAGAGGAGATAATATGAGAACAAAAGCATTTCTCTGGCGGCAGCGCCTTGGCTTGGGCTCCATTGAATTTGGCCGCAATCTGGCAGACTTCATGAACACCTCTTACCTGATGGTGTTCCTGACGGACGCAGCAAAGATCAATCCCGCTTACATCAGCGTCATGTTCCTGGTGTGCAAGCTTTTTGACGCTGTGACCGACTACATTGTCAGCGTCTTGGTAGACAAGACCCGAACGAAACTGGGTCGCAGCCGCCCCTGGATGTTTGCCGGCATGGCGGTCCTGTTTGTCGGCCTGCTCCTCCTGTTCCGCGCTCCGGCAGCTGCGGGAGCCACGGGGAAGGTCGTCTATGCGTACCTGACCTATATCCTCTTCACCTTTGGCATGACGATGGTCGTTATCCCTGAGGGCGCCCTGATCCCCAGTATGAGCGCAGATGCGCATGAGAGAACGACACTGGCCACTTCCCGCGGCATTGCGGGCGGCCTTGCCAATCTTGCCATGTCTAACCTCGTTGTCATTCTGCTCAACAAATTCGGCGGCGGCGAGCAGGTCAGCGCCTATTTCCGCACGATTCTTGTTGTCGCGCTTTGCTCTGCGGCTTTCGTGTATCTCGGCCTCTTCCTGATCCGGGAAGTGAATCTCCCTCAGCGCGCCCCAAAGGAGGACGCAAAGGCTCAGCTCCGCCAGCTCAAGGCCTTCTTCACAGACAAGAACTACATCATCATCCTGCTCTACGGCTTCGGCCAGCTTCTGGGTATGATCCCTCTGATGAGTGAGCTGGTGTACTATTTCCACTACATTGTCGGCGATATGCGGATGGTTCCGGTCGCTTTCTCCATTTTCAGCATCGTCCCCTCTGTTTTCAGTTTCCTCTGCCCCTTTATCAACAAGAAGATGAGCAAGAAAAATCTGGCCCGCTGCGGCGTGGCAATGGATCTGCTGGCCATGGTCATTTTGCTCTTTGCATACACCAATCCTTCTCTGGTGCTGGTCGCTCTGGGCCTTTGGGGCGCGGGCAACGGCTTTGTCGGCACGATGCTCTGGGCTATGCAGCCGGAGATCTTTGACAACGTGGAGCTGAAAACCGGCACTGCCGCGCACGCGGTGCCGACCGCCATTGTCAGCTATGCCTGCAAGATCGGCAATGCGGTCGCCGGATTCATCACTGCCGCTTTCCTGGCTGCCGGCGGCTACGACGGAGGCGCTGCGGTTCAGACCGCGGCGGCACAGCGTGGCATCCTGATGGGCTTTATCGGTGTGCCGATCGCCGCTTATGTGATGATGCTGATTGCGCTGAGCTTCTATGATCTCGATCAGAAGTATCCCGAGATCCGCCGGAAGCTGGAGGAGATGCACGCAGCTCAGCGGTGAACGGAATCCTTAATCCTGAAACGTAAGGGAGAATGCACTATGACAGCAGAGTACGCACATTCTATTCTTGAGCGCGCGCCGTTCCAACTAAATAGTATGCAAGTCCATCAGGTGCTGACCCTCTTGAACACCATGAGTACAGATGAGAAGCTCTCGCAGGTGTTCTGCACGGAGATCCGTTCCGGTGAAGAGCTTTCGATCCCGGATGTTGGGGCGGTTATGTGCCTTCCTGACAACTTTGACGCAATGTACGAGCTGATCGCCAAGCTGCAGAGAGAAGCCAAAATTCCCTTGCTCATCGGCGGGAATCTGGAGGAAGGCGCCGATGCGATCCGGGAAGGCACCAATGTGGCCAACCTTCTGGAGATCGGCGCCACAGGCGAGGCGAAAGCCGCCGGGGCGCTTGGAAAGATCACCGGAATCGAGGCCTCCGCAGTAGGTATCAACTGGGCGTTTTCTCCGGTCACGGATCTTGCCTTTACCTGGCGAAATCCTGTCATTGCCACCCGTGTTTTCGGTAAAGATCCCAATTTTGTTGCGGAGGCGTCCGCACAGTATATTGAGCGGCTGCAGGCTGAGGGCGTTGCCTGCGCGGTCAAGCACTTCCCCGGCGACGGAGTGGATGAACGCGATCAGCATTTTCATCCCTCCGTCAACAGCCTGACGGCAGAAGAGTGGGAGGCAAGCTTCGGCACGATCTACCGGCGCTGTATCGCTGCGGGAGCGAAAACCTTCATGGTGGGACACATCATGCAGCCGGCGCTGACACGGAGAGAAAACCCCGAAATCGAGGACGGGGAGATCCTTCCGGGCAGCACCAGCCGTGAACTGCTGCAGGGCGTTTTGCGGGAGCATCTGGGCTTTAACGGGATGATATCCACCGATTCCACCAACATGAGCGGCTTCGATCAGCTCCTTCCGCGGGAACTCGCAATTCCAACGGCCATCGCCGCCGGATGCGACATGCTTCTGTTTGCGAAGGATCCGGCACAGGACAGGGAGTATCTGCGCCGCGGGCTGGACACCGGGCTCCTGACAGCCGAGCGGCTGGACGAGGCGGTTTTGCGTATTCTCGGCCTCAAGGCTTCTCTTGGGCTGTTCGACGGCACGTGTTCTCGACAAAGCAAGGAAAGCGCCAGAGGAACAATCGGACAGGCGTACGCTCTGAACACGGCAAAGCACATCGCCGATCAAGCGATCACGCTTGTCAAAGACAAAGAGGGGCTCCTGCCCTTGTCCCCACGGCGTACGCCACGGATCTACCTGGTGCCGTTTGTGGAAGGGCGCGGATTCGGCAGCGATCGGGAGGGCTTCTCCTCCTACCTACAGGAGCAGCTGGAGGCGGAGGGCTTCGCGGTAGAGGTGCATTGCGAAAACAGCGGTGATACCCCGCTGCGTCTCAACGGGGCTGCGCTGCGGGACAGATGCGATCTCATCCTGTATGCCGCCAATCTGAATTCGATCAGCAATAAAACGGTCACCCGTCTGGATTGGGGCAATTCCATGGGCAAGGACGCACCCTGCCATATCCGCGAGGTCCCCACGATATTCATCTCCTTCGGCAACCCCTACCATCTGGTGGATGTGCCGCGGATCCAGACCTTTATCAATGCCTATAAATTCAACCGCCCTGTTGTCGCGGCGCTCATGGACAAGCTGATGGGGCGCAGCGCTTTCGCAGGGAAAAGTCCTGTGGATCCCTTCTGCGGATTCTGGGACGCAAAATTGTGAGGAAAGAGTAAAAATATGGTCGATCTGAGCAAAAAGCCATTTTATTTAACACAGGATCAGATCCACTTCGTGGAGGAACTGATCGACGGTATGAGCATCGAGGAAAAAATCGGACAGCTTTTCATCCCCATTTCCCATGCCACCGCGCCTGGTTATCTGGATCATCAGATCCTGAAATACAAGCCCGGCGGCGTCATGTTTCGGCCCGGCGACGGAGAGGCCCTAAGAAATGCTCACGCCTACCTCCAGAGCCGGAGCCGGATCCCCATGCTGGTCGGCGCTAATCTGGAAAGCGGCGGCAGCGGCATCGCGGCAAACGGTACTTTCCTTGGCAGTCAGATGGAGGTGGCGGCAACGGGTGATGCCGAGAACGCCTATCGCCTGGGAAAAGTGGCCTGCTCCGAGGGCAGGGCTGTGGGCGTCAACTGGGCCTTTGCCCCGGTGGTAGATGTTGACCGCAACTGGAGAAATCCGATCACCAACGTGCGAACCTACGGCGACGATCCGGAGCGGGTGCTCCGCTGCGCCATGCAATACAAAAAGGGAGCGGACGAGGAAGGCGTGGCCGTGGCCATCAAGCACTTTCCCGGCGATGGGATCGACGAGGTGGATCACCATATTCTCACCTCCGTCAACAGCCTCAGCTGCGAGGAGTGGGACGAGAGCTACGGGAAGATCTATCAAACGCTGATCGATGACGGTGCGCAGACGGTCATGGTGGGGCATATCGCTATGCCCGCTTACCAGAAGAAATACAATCCCGATTTCCCGGACGAACTGATACCGGCGAGCCTTTCTCCGGAGCTGCTGAAAGGGCTTTTGCGCGAAAAACTCGGCTTCAACGGGCTGATCACCACCGATTCCACCTGCATGGTTGGCTTTTCCTCCGCGATGGCCCGCCGCCGGGCGCTGCCTCATTGTATTGAATCCGGCTGCGATATGCTGCTGTTTAATAAGGTCCTGGCTGAGGATATCCAATACATGACCGAGGCCTATGAGCAGGGCGAAGTGTCGGAAGAGCGGCTGCACGAAGCGCTGGAGCGGATCCTGGGCCTGAAAATGTCCCTCGGCCTCTTCGACGAGCGGGGGGCGGAGGATCAGCTCGATATCCTTTCCGACCCGACGCACCGGGCCTGGGCCGCGCAGGTGGCCGATGAGAGCGTCACCCTGGTCAAGGACACCCAGAAGCTCCTGCCGCTCTCACCGGAAAAGACACGCCGCGTGCTGCTGGAAATCATGGGTGACTCCCCCTCCAATGAGCGGGTCCTGTCTTATATGCACCGGAAGTTGGAGGCAGAAGGCTTCCAGGTAGAGGATTATGTGCATGAGACGGTGGAAAACCACGATTTTTCCGTGGAAACCTTCCGCAGCAAATACGATCTGGTGCTCTACCTGGGCAACGTGGAGAATGCCAGCAATCAGGTGACGAACCGCCTGCGGTGGTTCACCTTCTTCGGCAATGGCAACAACTGCCCCTGGTTTACGGCGGAACGGCCGGTCCTGTTCGTAAGTCTGGCCAATCCCTATCATCTGGTGGATATCCCCCAGGTGAAAACCTATATCAATGCCTATGCCAACGACAATGTGGTTCTGGACGCCGTGGTGGAAAAGCTGATGGGACGCAGCCCCTTCAAGGGCCTCAGCCCGGTGGATCCCTTCTGCGGCAAAGACTATCTGAAATACTGAGGAGATAAGCATGAGTCTGAAAGCAGGATTTGGCAGCAGCACCGTTCAACTGACAGACGAGATGCTGCCCACCTTTGGCGAACACTATAACAGCATTCACGATTTGCCCTCGGTGAAGGTTATGCTTCTGGAGGCCGGGGAGAGCTTCGCCCTTGTCAGCGTCGGCCTTGTGATGGGGGACAAGCGGGACTTTCTCGCTGCCGCGCAGAGCGAGCTGCAGATCCCGGCGGATCATATCATCATTCACTTGCAGCATATTCTGGCCACGCCCCACTATGAGGCGGCCGACACGCCGGAGGCGTGGGCGGCGCATCACAGAGAGCCTGTCACGCCCGAAGATGCCGAGGTCTTCTGGAAGAGAGACCAGGCCATCCACGGCGCCTACCTCACGGCGGTTCGGGAGGCCTCCCGCCAGGCGCGGGAGAGGCTTTGCCCGGCAAAACTCGGCGTGGCTGCGGCGCATGCAGATGTGACGGTCAACCGCGTCGTACATACAAAGCAGGGCTGGTGGCAGGGCGTCAACCAGGACGGAGAAACCGACCGGAGCGTATATTGCCTCCGTGTGGGCGATGAAAGCGGGAACACCCTGGGCCTTGTGTTCAATGTCAATGTGGCTCCCGGCTGCCTGGAGTTTTCTGAAACCGGCGGCGGGCGGGCGATCTCGGCCGATCTGGCCGGCGCTTCCGAACGCTTTGTGGAGGAGCAACTTGACGGCGGTGCGGTTGCCATGTATACCACCGGCGCGACCGGGGATCAGTGGCAGGCCCTGCGGGCACGGCTCGACTATCTGACGCCGGACGGGGAGCAGAAGGTTCGTGACCTGCATGAAACGGGCTTTGACCTTGTAGAAATTCTCGGCACCCGGCTGGGCGAGCAGGTAGTGAAAACCACCTTGACGATCAAAACCGAAGAGCTGGAAAGCCTGCAGTTTTCTCAGGCCAGCTTTTTCTACCCCCATCAAAACGTGCTGGACGCGGATTTCCGCGCCCCCGCGCTGCACTGCCGTTACGAGCTGGACGGCAAGGATGAGGCGGGCGTCGCGCTTTTGCGTATGGGAGATGCGGTCGTGGTGTTCTGCGGGTCGGAGATGAATGTGTCTGCCCTGCGTCAGCTGCGGGAAAACGCTCATTACAGTAAGCTCTGGCTGGTGGAGTTTTCCACCGTAGGCGGCGGCTACATGCCCCCTGCGGACTTCTATGACCGGGTGACCTTCCAGTCCCTGAAATCTCATTACGGAAAAGGCACGGCTGAACATTGGGTGACCGATGTGGCGCAGCTGCTGTCGGAGAGGAGATAACATGGAAACGATCAAAGCGCCCCATGTGATGGATTTTACCTGGCAGATGGGCTTTGCGGACGGCGATTTCGACGTGGAGGGCTTTCTGAAGTCGGATGAATACCGACAGATGAAGAAACTCAGTGAGGAATACGGGCCGTATAAATTCGACCCCATGAACGAAGCGGTGCTTTCCCATTGGGAAAGCCTGGGCCTGAAAAAAGATTATTACCCCGGCGATCTGGAAAAGGCAAAGAGCCGCCGGGAGGCGAAATACTACTCCGTGATCCGTCCGGCGGTTTACGAGGAGGGAAAGACCTATCCGGTAATATATTTCTGCCACGGCGGCGGACAGGAGTCCTTTGATGCGGAGGCCTACGGCATCGCGGAGCGAATTCAGGAAGACCCCTTCCTCTATGTCTGCCCCAATGTATATGGACCGGAGGAGTTTCGGCGCATTTTGGAGGAGATGAGCGAAAACGGATATCCCATAGATCTAAGCCGTGTCTACGTCATGGGGTTTTCGGGCGGCTCCGGCTCAGCGCTGGAGATCGCTTCCGCTTGTCCGACAGAGGTGGCTGGGGCGGCCTGTTTCCCCGGCGCCAACGCCTTTAATCAGATCCGTGTGGACGAGCTCGGCAAGACGTTTGCCGAGGATGCCGCGCTGAGGATGCCCCTGGTGTGTGTGGGCGGCGCTTCCGACGGCGGAGATCGCTGGCCTGTGGCGGACGAGATCGGAGCGGCGCACCTGAACTATTGGCTGCAGAACATGGCGAAGATCCCCGACTATGCGCCGCTCAGCCTGGAAGAGATGTGTGCCTCCGCCGGGAAGAACCGGGTAGAGCTGTTCTTCGGGCAGCGTTTTACGAAGTCCTATGTGAACAAAGAGGGCGGCCATCATGGTGAGGCCGAGCGCTTTATTTACACCGGCGATTATCTGGCGGAGGATGGCTGCGTGATGGCCCGCTTCTGCGCCGTGCACGGACTTCCCCACGGGATCTATCCTCTCTTCGTCAGTATCGCTATGGCGTATTTGAAAAAATTCAGCCGCGATCCGGAGAGCGGCGCCCTGCAGTATCGCCTGCCGCCAATCGACTTTCGCACCTTCCGGCCTGTCGCCCGGTAAGCGCAAAACGGAAAACGAAGCTTCAAGCCCCCGATTCATCTTTTGAATCGGGGGCTTCAACATTCGGATTGAGAAGGCGAAGCCTTTGTGGCATGGTAGAGTCAGCCAAGCAAATACAGAAGAAAGGACAAAACATATGGAACTGAAAGAAGTACTGGAAAAGCGGAGAACCATTCGCAGATACCAGCCTGGCAGGGAAGTGCCCCGGGAACTGATCCAGGAAATCGTTGAGGCGGGTATGCTGGCTCCCAACGCCGCCAACCGCCGTCCCTGGGAATTCTTCGTGTTGGAAAACAAAGAGAGCATTTCCCGCGTGGTGAATGCGCACCCCAACGGAAAGATGCTCCAGGACTGTTCGGCGCTCATCATCGTCTGCGGCAGCAAGGAACGGAACAAGCCGATGCCGGAGCCCTTCCTCTATCTGGACTGCGCGGCCAGCATCACGCAGATGCTGCTGAGAGCGACGGATCTGGGATTAGGCTGCGGCTGGCTGGGCGCCTATCCCGATCCCCAGAAGATGGCCGACATCCAGGATCTGCTTCAGACAGAGGCTGTCCCGGTGGCCACCATGGTGCTGGGCTATGCGGATGAATCGCCGAAGGCCAGGGGCTTTTTCGACGGGGAGCGCCTGCACTTCGTGGATCAGAAAGCGTGAGAGGCATGACGATTGACTTTTCCCCAAAGCACCGTGTGTTTCTGAAGGATCGGGAGAGCGGTCTTCTCCGGCGCATGGATGAACCCTACTATACGGCGCAGCTGGTGGGAGACGGGGTCTGGCAGATCGGCAGCGACGGCTGCTATGCGTTTCTTGTCGAAGGTGATTCAGAATCCGTATTGATCGACACAGGCTATGGAGCCGGAAACATTCGCAGCTTCGCGCAATGTCTGACGCTGCGCCCCCTGCGCCGGGTGATCAACACGCACGATCACTTTGATCACACGGCGCTCAACGGTCTCTTCGACTGCGCCGTGATGTCCGCCGCCACAGCCCCGCTTGCCACAAGGCCCTTCCCCAGCTTTTCAGGGATCGAATTCCCGACGGAGTACGAAAAGGAAATCGTTCGGGACGGCGATTGCATCGAGCTTGGCGGACGCAGCCTGCGTGTATTCGAGATCCCGGATCACGCGGTGGGATCCATTGCCCTGCTGGACAGCCGCTCCCGTATTCTGTTTATCGGGGATGAATGCAGCCGCTTTGGCAAGGATGTGAGCGGAAGCGTTCAGGATGTGGCCGTCATGTTCCGCCGCCTGGCAGAGGCAAGGCCGGAATTCGATCGCGTAGCGCAGAACCATATGGGCCTTCTGGCCGGGGACATTGTGGAGCGTATTGCGCAAAATCTGGAGCATATTCTGGCAGGGAACGAGGGCGAGCCGGACGCAAAGCCCCCCTTCCGCCTTCCGGAGCCCGAGATGCTGCCGACAGGCGAGGAGATCTGGCTTCGGGATCTTCCGCACCCCGGAGATGTCCATCCAAAGGGTCCCGGCGAGAAACAGCACCTGAGGGTTTCCCGCTTCGCAGACTGTGAAGTGAAATACGATCTTCGGCGTATTACTTCATTCACAAAATGAAATGGCTATTTACGAATCGAATTGTGTAAAAAGCCAGAAAAAATATAATAAAAGTGACCCGGAAATCCCAAAAGCAACGGAAAAATGAAAGAAATGAAAGGAGATCACCCCATGTTACGCAAAAAGCTTATCGCAATTCTGCTGTTCTCCGCAATGACGCTGGCCCTGTTGACCGGCTGCGGAGCTTCCGGCAGCACCCAGCCCGCCGTCTCCGGCGACACCTCCGCTCCCGCGGCTGCCGCTTCCAACGAGACCGCCTCCGCGGCGGAGACGACCGCTGCCTCTCTCAGCGCAGCCAATGACGAAAACCTGATGGCTGCAAACTATGATAACTCTGTTCAGATCGACAAGCTGACCTACATCCAGGACAGCGATATCACCAGCCTTGTCCCCTGGGACGTGCGCACCCTGACCCCCGGTATCGCCTATGAGATTTATGAAATGCTCTACGGCATGGACGCCAAAGGCAATTACTATCCGGTTCTGGCAGATGCCACCCGCGGTGACTACATGCCCGGCATGGATCATGAGGAAGGCACTGCCGACTACACCATCTATATCTATGACTACATTACCGACTCCGCCGGCAACAAGATCACCGCAGACGACGTGAAGTTCTCCTTTGACATGGCCCGCAAGGGCGGCTTCGAGTCCGGCTGGGGCGCTTTCCAGAGCGAGGAAGTCATCGACGAGACCACCATCGTTCTCCACTGCGATCATGAGCTGACCAAAATGGGCGAGCTGCAGAACATCATTTGCCGTACCTTCATTTTCTCCGAGAAGGCCTTCAATGACAGCCCCTCCGGGCTCTCCAATGACGCCTGCGGCACCGGCCCCTATGTGGTTGAGAAATTCGTGCCCAGCACCGAGTTGACCGTCACCAAGCGTGCCGACTACTGGCAGACCAACGAAGAACTCAAGCAGCAGCTCCAGCAGGCCAACGTTGGCACCATCACCCTGACCATCCTGCATGAGGGCACCCAACAGCTGATCGGTCTGGAGACCGGCACAATCGATGTGGCCGAGAAGTTCGGCTATGACAATCTGCTTCAGCTCCAGGCTGACGGTTTCGGCGACAAGTTCAACACCTATTCCAGCATGAACAACCTCCTTGTTTATGCCTACTGCAACTGCGACCCGACCAGCCTTTGCTCCAATGTTGCTCTCCGCAAGGCTATCTTGATGGCCATCGACAATGAGGCTCTGGCCGCTTTCGTCGGCAACGGCATGGCTCCTGCGTATGCTCTGGGCAACAATTTCTACGCTGACTACGACCCTGCATGGGAAGGCAAGTATAGTCTTTACCAGACTCCTGACGCCGACACGATTGCGGCCCTCCTGAAGGAAGCCAACTACAACGGCGAGACGCTCAAACTCTTGACCGCTACCTACTGCGGCGAGTATGCCGAGGTTATTCAGAGCCTTCTTGCTCAGTATGGCATCAATGTGGATCTGTTCATCATGGACGGCGGCACCTGCAACAGCATGAAGGCCGATCCCAAAGAGTGGGATATCTTCTATCAGTTTATGGGCGCTGACGACTACGTGGTCAATCTCTGGAGCCACCTGTTGGATGCGGACGGCCGCAGCAGCGGTATGACCGAGAACTTCATCAACGATCAGGCGTTCCAGGATCTCCTGCACACCTGCATGACCGAGGCCACTCACACCCAGGAGAATCTGGAGGCCTTCCAGCAGATGGTCGACGACAATGCCTATGCCAAGGGCATGTGCATCAACAACAGCATTCTGGTCTATCCCGACTATGTTCAGACCGTGTTCAAGACCGACAAGGGCTATATCGTCCCCGGCGCCTGCTGCTTTACCGAAAGCTAAACGATAGAGATTCTGGTAAGCCATGCCGTTTCGCTCCCTGCGAAACGGCATGGTCTTCAAAGGAGATAAACACATGAGTAGATATGTTCTGAAGCGATTACTGTGGTTGGTGATCACTACGCTCTGTGTGGCCGTTTTGATCTTCACCGTTATGTATTTCGTTCCGGGCAGCCCCGGGCGAATTATACTCGGCACCTCCGCAACGGAAGAAGAAGTATTCAATTATGAGGAGCAGCTTGGCTTACACGATCCATTCCTCGCTCAGTTGGGACGCTATATGTCCGACACCTTTTTACATCTTGATCTGGGTACCTCATACATTTTCAAGGTGCCGGTTCTTTCGGAATTTGCGTCCCGTCTGCCCAGAACCCTGCTGCTCGGTCTGCTATGTATGGCCATCAGCGCCCTAATCGGTATTCCGTTAGGCATCCTTTGTGCCCTCAAGCGAAATTCGCTCGTCGATCACGGCATGATGATTTTTGCCATGCTGGGCGTTTCGCTTCCCCAATTCTGGCTTGCCCTGCTGATGGTTATTCTTTTCTCCCTGAGACTGGGATGGCTGCCTCCTTACGGCGTGGGAGGGATTGAGTATTGGATCATGCCGGTCATCGCCGGCTCTGTCGGCGGCATCGCCCTCAACGCGAGGCAGACTCGTTCTGCCGTTCTGGAAACCATTCGCGCTGACTTCGTGACGACAGCTAGAGCCAAAGGCTTGCCGGAGCGCAAGGTCATCTACAAGCACATGCTTCCCAACGCCATGATCCCCATTGTCAATCTTTTGGGCGGCACCTTTGCCATGGCCATCGGCGGCACGGTCGTCATTGAAAGCGTGTTCCAGTTTACCGGTATCGGTTATTACATGCTGCAGGGCATTACGGCCCGTGACTATCCGGTCGTGCGCAGCTGCATTCTGATCCTGGCGATTTTCTCTACCCTGGCGATTCTGCTGACAGATTTGGTCTACGCGTGGCTGGATCCCCGTATCAAAGCCCAGTATGTAAGCGATTCGGCGAAGAAAAAGATCCAGAAGGAGGTGGCGGCCGAATGAAAGCGGCAAAAAAGCAGAAAAAGCAGACTTATTTTGGCAGCATGATGAAACGTCTGGCCAAGGACAAGGTCGCCATGTTTGGACTGATTCTTCTGGTTGTCATGATTCTCGCCTGCGCATTTGCAAATGTTCTTACACCTTATAGCCCTACCCAGATGGATCCGAAATCCGTTTTTGCCAGCCCCAGTTTGGCACATCCCTTTGGCTGCGATAAGCTGGGACGCGATGTTCTGTGCCGACTCCTCTACGGCGGCCGCTATTCGCTCTCCCTCGGTATTCTTGTCTCTCTGATCGGCATGGTTCTCGGCATCTTCTTCGGGGCCATTTTCGGCTACCATGGCGGCAAGGTCGATAATATCTCCATGCGTGTTCTGGATATCTGGCAGGCAATTCCCGGCACACTGCTGGCGATCCTGATTTCCACCGCGCTGGGCAACGGATTCTTCCAGACGGTCGTTGCGCTGACCATCGGCGGTATTCCCGGCTCCATCCGCGGCACCCGCGCCATGGCGCTTAAGGAGCGTGAGATGGATTATCTGGAAGCGGCAAGGGCCATGAACTGCAGCACCTTCAAGGTGATCTTCAAGCACATGGTTCCCAACGTTCTCGCCCCTACCATCGTGGGTACCACCATGCACATCGGCAGCACCATCATGGAGGCGGCCAGCCTTTCCTACATCGGCCTCGGCATTCAGCCGCCCATGCCGGAATGGGGCGCTATGGTGGCCGACGGCAAGAGCTACATCCTGAACCATCCGCATCTGCTGATCTATCCCGGCATTATGATCGCCCTGACCGTTCTGGCCTTCAACCTCTTCGGCGACGGCCTGCGCGACGCCATGGATCCGCGGCTGAAAGACTAACGCGGGAAAGGAGAAGAAGCAATGAGTGAATTTCTGAATATCAAAGACCTTGTTGTGGAATACACCTCCGGCGGCGAAGTCGTTCAGGCGGTCAACGGCGTTTCGTTCTCCATCGAGAAGGGCAAGACGCTGGGGCTGGTCGGTGAAACGGGTGCCGGCAAGACGACCATCGCCAAGGCGATCCTCCGGATCCTCCCGGATCCCCCCGCCAAGATCCGAAACGGCGAGATCGTTCTCGACGGACAGGATCTGCTGAAGGCTCCTGAAAAGGAGATGCTGTCCATTCGCGGCAGTAAGATCTCTATGATCTTCCAGGACCCCATGACCGCGCTCAACCCCATCATGTCCGTGGGCAGCCAGATCACGGAGGTCATCCTGCTGCACAACAAGATCACCGAGAAAGAAGCCATCCAGCGCTCCTGCGAGATGCTGGAGATGGTCGGCATCCCCCGGGAGCGCTATGTGGAATACCCCCACCAGTTTTCCGGCGGTATGAAGCAGCGCGTGGTCATCGCCATGGCCCTGGCCTGTGAGCCGGAGCTGCTGCTGGCGGACGAGCCCACCACCGCTCTGGACGTGACCATCCAGGCCCAGGTGCTTGATATGATGAAGGATCTGCGCAACAAGTTCCAAACCACCATGATCCTTATTACCCACGATCTCGGCGTTGTGGCGGAGACCTGCGATACCGTAGCGATCGTTTATGCAGGCGCGATCATGGAGAGCGGGACCAAGGAGGACATCTTCCTGGATGCCCGTCATCCCTATACCCATGGCCTGTTCGGCTCCATCCCCAAGCTGGATGACGACTCCAAGCGCCTTTCCCCGATCCCCGGTCTGCCGCCCGATCCCACCAATCTGCCCAAGGGCTGTCCCTTCGCTCCCCGCTGCCCGAAGGCCACGGACGCCTGCCGGCAGGGCGAAATCCCCAGCGTAGAGGTCACGCCCGGACATGTGGTGCGCTGCATCTGCGCGGAAAAGGAGGCTTAAGCATGGCTCTGATCGAAGTAGAACATCTGAAAAAATATTTCCCGGTTGCCGCAGGCATGAACCACGCGGTGGACGACATCACCATGAAGATCGAAAAGGGTCATACCATGGGCGTCGTCGGTGAATCCGGATGCGGCAAAAGCACGCTCGGCAGGACCATCATCCGGCTCCACGACGCCACCAGCGGCAAGGTCCTGCTTGACGGCAAGGACATCACCTTTGCCAAGGGCAAAGAGCTCCGTGAGTTGCGGGAAAAAATGTCCATCGTCTTTCAGGACCCCTATTCCTCACTGAATCCGCGCATGACCGTAGAGGCCACCATCAAAGAGCCTCTGCAGGAATCCCACAAATACTCCCGCGCCGAGATTCAGGAGCGTACAGAAGCCCTGATGGATCTGGTCGGCATCGAGCCGCGGCTTCGGCTGGCGTTTCCCCACGAGATGGACGGCGGCCGCCGTCAGCGCGTGGGTATCGCCCGTGCCATCGCGCTCAACCCCCAGTTTATTATGTGCGACGAGCCGGTCTCCGCGCTGGACGTTTCCATCCAGGCACAGGTGCTGAATCTGCTGATGGATCTGCAGGAAAAGAACGATCTGACCTACATGTTCGTTACCCATGATCTTTCTGTCGTTCGGCATATTTCCGACGACATCAGCGTTATGTACCTGGGTCAGCTGGTGGAGACGAGTCCCTCCAAGGAGCTGTTCCGGCAGCCGCTGCACCCCTACACGAAGGCCCTGCTCTCCGCGATCCCCAGCACCGATATCAAGCACCCCATGCAGCGCGTGGCGCTGAAGGGCGAGATCACCTCCGCCATCAACCCCAAGCCCGGCTGCCGCTTTGCGGCCCGCTGCCCCTTCGCAACGGAAGCCTGTCTGCAGCCCCAGGAGCTGAAAGAGGTCGCTCCGAACCACTTCGTCTCCTGCTGCCGGGTCAACGAAGTGAACTGAGAAACAACTGCGCAGAAAGGACATCCCGATGGTTGAGCAGATTGATTTTTCACCCAGGCACGATGTCCTGATCCGTGGGGAGGACGGCACGCTCCTCCCCATGGACGTGCCTTATTATGAGTCGGAACAGATCGCGCCGGGAACCTGGAAGATCCGCAGCGACGGCGATTCCCAGTTCCTGCTGGAAGGCACGGAGCAGAGCATCGTCATCGATTCCGGCTATGGCGCCGGGAATATCCGCGCCTACTGCCAGAGCCTGACGAAAAAGCCCATTCATTACATCATCAATACCCACGATCATTTTGATCATACGGCGAACAACGCCTACTTCGACGCCGCTTACATGACAGAAGAGACAGCGGCCCTGGCCACCATTCCCTTCCCCAGCTTCGCGGGGATCGATTTTCCGAGAGACTATGAAAAAAGGATCGTCCGGGACGGCGACATTCTGGATCTCGGAGACCGCCCGCTGGAAATGCTTTTCATCCCCGACCACGCCCCCGGCAGTATTGCCGTTTTGGACCACAGAGAACGAATCCTGTTTGCGGGCGATGAAATCGTCCCATTCTTTAAGAAAATCAACTCTGATGTGGAAACGGTCCTGGAACAGTTCAAAAGACTCCGGCGGCGCAGCGGTGAGTATGACGTGATCTGGTCT
>Ga0310697_10001918_pt1 | contig 23059 bp, 20 predicted proteins | sample 172DNAGHGlowgp2_FD_203883 | JGI IMG/M metagenome (GOLD analysis project Ga0310697, IMG submission 203883) | Sheep rumen microbial communities from Palmerston North, Manawatu-Wanganui, New Zealand - 1728 DNA GHGlow gp2 (v2) (version 2) | ecosystem: Host-associated > Mammals > Digestive system >...
TCACCGGCGTGCTCGCCGATCAGTGGAAGGAATATTTTTACTGTGAAGCGCTCGACAGCAACACCCTTGTGGTGCGCGGCCGCAAACGGCAGAGCGGCTTTTCCGGCAACCGCGGCAGCGACAACATCATCTCCAACGGCTCCGTCATCGCCGTGGCCGACGGCCAGTGCATGATCATCGTCGACCAGGGCAAGATCGCCGAGCTCTGCGCCGAGCCTGGCGAGTTCGTCTATGACAGCTCCACCGAGCCCTCCCTCTTCTGCGGCGATCTGAGCGACGGCATTATGGAGGCCTTCAAGGTCATGGGCAAGCGCTTCAGCTTCGGCGGCGTTGCCCCCAAGGATCAGCGCGTTTACTACTTCAACACCAAGGAGCTTGTCGGCAACAAGTACGGCACCCCCTCGCCCGTGCCCTTCCGCGTGGTGGATCAGCGCGCCGGCATCGACATCGACATCGGCATCCGCTGCTTCGGCGAATACTCCTACCGCATCACAAACCCCATCCTCTTCTACACCAACGTCTGCGGCAACGTGACCGACGCCTACACCCGCGACAAGCTGGATAACCAGCTCAAGACCGAGCTTCTCACCGCCCTGCAGCCCGCCTTCGCCAGAATCTCCGACGAGGGCATCCGCTATTCCAGTCTCCCCGGCCACACCCACGAGATTGCCGACGCGCTCAACGAGGAACTCTCCGGCAAGTGGCGCGACCTGCGTGGTCTTGAGATCGTCTCCTTCGGCGTCTCCAGCGTGAAGGCCAGCGAGGAAGACGAGCAGATGATCAAGGAGATGCAGCGCAACGCGGCCCTGCGCGATCCGAACGTGGCGGCGGCCCACCTTGTCGGCGCCCAGGCGGCGGCCATGCAGGACGCGGCCAAGAACGCAAACGGCGCGGCGATGGGCTTCATGGGCATGAACATGGCGGCCCAGACCGGCGGCGTGAACGCGGCCAGCCTCTATGCCATGGGCTCCCAGCAGCCTGCCCAGCCCGCCGCGGCCCCCAAGGCCGACGGCTGGACCTGCCCCAACTGCGGTAAGACCGCCTTCGGCAAATTCTGCACCGAGTGCGGCACCAAAAAGCCCGCCGACGGCTGGACCTGCCCGAGCTGCGGCGCGGTGAACAAGGGCAAGTTCTGCGCCGAGTGCGGCGCGAAGAAGCCCGCCGACGCCCCCCTCTACAAGTGCGACAAGTGCGGCTGGGAGCCGGAGGACCCGGCCAGACCGCCGAAATTCTGCCCCCAGTGCGGCGACCCCTTCGACGATAAGGACATCGTAAAGTAAAACCCATCCATCTGCCCCAAGTGAGGTGAAAACCGTGGCAGATCAGATCAGCAATTACAAGTGCCCCGCCTGTACCGGCCCCCTGCGCTATGACGGGAAGACCGGGCGGCTCCAGTGTGACTACTGCGGCTCCAGCTTCAGTGTGCAGGAGATCGAGGCGCTTTACAAGGACCAGGACGCGGCGGCTGCCGCCGCCCAGGCGCGGGAGGACAGCGTCAGCGCCGAGGGCGAATGGACCGTCTCCGGCGAGAACTGGGCAAAGGAACAGGGCCTGAAGCTCTATAACTGCCCCAGCTGCGGAGCGGAGCTTGTGTGCGACGAGACCACCGCCGCCACCGCCTGCCCCTACTGCGGCAATCCCTCCATCGTGCCGGGCCAGCTCAGCGACATGCTCAAGCCCGACTTCGTCATCCCCTTCAAGGTGGATAAGGAGGAGGCCAAGGCGGCGCTCAAAAAATACTACAAGGGCAAAAAGCTTTTGCCCAAGGCCTTTTCCGACCAGAACCACATCGAAGAGATCAAGGGCGTGTATGTGCCCTTCTGGCTCGTCGACGGGGCGGCGGACGCGGATATGCTCTTCCGGGGCACCCGTGTCAACAGTGTGACCACCGGCGACTCCATCATCACCACCACGGAGTATTACAATATCCAGCGCTCCGGCACGGTAAAGTTTGAGAAGATCCCCGTGGACGCCTCCAGCAAAATGCCGGACGCGCACATGGACGCCATCGAGCCCTTTGATTACAGCGAGCTTAGACCCTTCTCCAACGCCTACCTGCCGGGCTTCATGGCCAACAAATACGACCTGGAGGCCAAGGAGTGCTATGATCGCGCGGATGAGCGCGCCGCCAACACCGCGGCGGATATCATATCCCAGACCGTGAGCGGCTATTCCAGCCTCGTCCCGCAGGGCAAGCAGATCCGCATCCGCCGGGGAAAGGTCAGCTATGCGCTGCTGCCGGTGTGGATGCTCTCCACCCGCTGGAACGGCGAAAACTTCCTCTTCGCCATGAACGGGCAGACCGGAAAGCTCATCGGCGATCTGCCGGTGGCGCGCTCCAAGGTCGTCGGCTGGTACACGGGCATCACCGCCGCCGTGACGGCACTGATGGCGCTGTTCATGTATTTTCTGTGAGGAGGGGAGCGCATGAAGAAAAAAATCCTCCTCTCCCTTTGCCTCGCCCTCTGCCTGCTGCTCGGCATCACGGCGTCGGCCCATGCCGCGGCGCAGATCGACTATGTGAGCGACTACGCCGGCCTCCTCACGGATGCCGAGCGGCAGAGACTCAATGAGCGGGCCGAAGAGATCACCAATGAATACGGCTTCGGCGTCTTTGTGGTCATCGTCAATAACTACAAGGAATATGTCAACGGCAGCATCGAGGACTTTGCCGAGCAGGTCTTCCATCGCTACGGCCTCGGCTGGGGCGAAAAGGAAAACGGCATCCTCCTCGCCATGAGCATGGACGAGCGCGACTACGACCTCTACGCCCACGGCGATTTCGGCAACTACGCTTTTACCGACTACGGCAAGAAGCAGCTTGCCGACAGCTTCCTGAGCTACTTCCGCCGCAATGACTGGGCGGGCGGCTTCCGGGCCTTTATTGAAAACAGCGGCAGCATGCTCCGGGATGCCAAAAACGGCAGCCCTGTGGACATCTGGATCCCCGATCCGGCGGAGCAGGGGCCGCGCATGACGCTCGGCAAGCTCCTGGTCAGTCTCGGTGTGGGCTGCGCCATCGGCGGCGTCAGCGTCACCGGTATGAGGCGGCCGATGAAGACCGCCGTGCGCCAGTCCGGGGCGGCAAACTATGTCTCCCGGGGCGGTGTGAACCTGCGCATCCGGCGCGACGACTTTATTAACCGTGTCGTCAACCGCCGTCCGATCCCGCGCCCGACCTCATCCGGCGGCAGCCGGCCGGGCGGGGGACACTTCGGCGGCACCACGATCAGCGGCAGTCACGGCGGCTCCCACCACAGCGGAAAGTTTTAAAAACGTATGGCGGATCGCTTTTGCGATCCGCCAAATGTTTTTTTAAATGAGTGTCAGAAGTTCGTCCCGCACCTTGTCCATGCGGGGGTCGATGAGGCCGAAGTCCATCTGCTTCCAGCTCCAGAGACTGTGGGCGATACCGTGGCGCTCAAAGACCCTGTGCAGGTCGCGGAACCACTTGAGCGCCTCTTCCGGCTCCACCACGTCGATGACGCCGAACTCCCCGCAGTAGAGCTCCGTGCCCTCCTTCGCCGCCTTTTCGATGGCCGGGGCGAGGAAGTCTTCAAACCAGGCTTCCGATGCGCCGGACTCCTCATAGCTGCAGCGGCAGTCCTTATACTGGGGATTCCAGTACGCGCCCTGGTGGGTGAAGCGCAGGGGCTCATAGAAGTGGAAATTGTAGATCACGTGATCGTCATAGGGCGCGTCCAGCTCCGGCAGGGTGCGGGCGCTGTTCCAGCAATAGCTGCCGAGCAGGACAAGCGTCTCGGGCGCGTGCCTGCGGATGCGGCGCACGCATTCGCGGGAGATGCGCTTCCAGGCGGGGAGATACTGAGCCTCCGTCACCTCGTTCAAAAGCTCAAAGACCACGCGGCCGGACAGACTGCCGTAGCGCACGGCAAAGGCCTCCCAGATGCTGTAAAAGCGCTCCTGATACCCGGTGTCTTCAAAGAAGCCCGCCTCGTGCTCCCCCTCGTCGAAGGAGAAGCCGGGAGTCTTGTGCAGGTCGAGCACGGTTTTGAGGCCGTAGTGATCGCAGAGCGCCAGTGCCGCGTCGATGCGCCGCAGGCCGTCCTCCTTCGCGCTGCCGTCCTCGTTCTGAATCACGTTGTAGTCCACGGGGATGCGCACATGGTCAAAGCCCAGGGCCGCGATCTGCCGGAAGTCCTCCTCTGTGATGAAGGTATCGAGGCGCTCCTCGCTGTAATCGCACTGGGACAGCCACCCGCCGAGGTTCACGCCTTTCAGGATGCCAAGCTCTTTTAACATATAGAATATCCTTTCTCTTGAAATAGAGCCGTAGGGGCCGATGCCCTCATCGGCCCGCAGATCTGCACACTTGTACGACGATCGGCGGGTCGATCCGGGGATCGACCCCTGCTATTTTCCGGTGTTTTGCTCCCTCAGCCCTTTACCGAGCCTGCGGTGACACCGCGGATGATGGACTTGGAGAGGATGATGTACACCACCAGCACCGGCAGGATGGCCAGCAGGATGAACATGTACACCTTGCCCATGTCAAACTTGGAGTAGTCCGCCGAGCGAAGCTGGGCGATCATGATGGGCACGGTCTTCATCTCCGCCTTCGTCAGCAGCAGCGAGGGCAGGAAGTAGTTGTTCCAGGACTGGACAAAGGAGAAAATGAGCTGCACGGCCAGGGCGGGCTTGAGCATGGGGAGGATGATGAAGTTGAAGGTGCGGAATTCCCCGCAGCCGTCCACGCGCGCCGCGTCCACGATCTCCATGGGAAGGTTCGATTCCATGTACTGCTTGATGTAGAAGAACACAATGGGGGCGGCGATGCCCGGCAGGATCAGCATGAGATAGTTGTTGGTCAGGCCGTACTTGTAGCAAATCTGCACGAAGCCCGAGGCCGAGACCTGGGAGGGGATGACCATGATGGCCATGATGAAGCCGAAGAGGAGCTTCTTGCCCTTGAAGTCATAGGCCTGGAAGCCATAGGCCGTGAGGGCGGAGAAGTAGGTGGTCAGGATGGCGGTGGCGGAGGCCACAAGGAAGCTGTTCAGCAGGCCGCGGGGGATGTTGATGGAGCTGTCCGTCCAGGCGTTTTTGAAGTTTTCCAGCATGTGGCCGCCGGGGATCAGCGTGAAGCCCGCCTGGAGCTGCCCGTTCGAGCGGGAGGCGTTGATGAACAGCATATAGAAGGAGAACAGGCACAGGATCGAGAGGAAGATCAGAATGACATACACGACAATGCGCAGCACGGTGAGCTGTACGACAGCTCTCTTTGCTTCTTTCGGGGTGACAGCGTTCATCTTTCTTTCCCTCCCTTAGTCGTTCTTTTTCAGCGTGCGGAACACCAGCAGACTCAGAACGCCCGTGACGATGAAGATAATGACCGAGATCGCGCCGGACATGCCGTAGTTCTTGCTGCCGCCGAGGTAGTTATTCAGGTACATGACCAGCGTCATGGAGGTGCGGTCGGGCATGCCCTTGCCGTTGGTGAGGACCTGGGGCACGTCGAACATCTGCAAGCCGCCGATCATGGCGGTGATGACCGTGTAGACGAGAATCGGCATCAAAAGCGGCAGCGTGATCTTGAAAAAGGTCTGCACGGAGCTTGCCCCGTCCAGATTTGCCGCCTCAAAGAGATCCTGGTCAATTCCCATGATGCCCGCCATCAGCAGGATCGTGGTGTTGCCAAACCACATGAGAAAGTTCATCATGCTTATAAGCCCGCGCACCGTGCCCTTGTAGGCAAAGAAGTCAATGGGCACATCGCTCCAGCCCCAGGCCTGGATGAGCTGGTTCACGGGGCCGACCTTGGAGAAGAGCGTGAAAAACAGCATCGAGAAGGCCGAGGCCATGATGAGGTTCGGCATGTAGATGACCGTCTTGAAAAACTGCTGGCCCTTGATGTTCAGGCGATAGCTCGTGAAGAAGATCGCCAGCAGCAGCGCAATCAGAATCTGCGGCACCGCGCCCAGCAGCCACAGCACCAGGGTGTTGCCGGTGTACTTGAGGATGTTGATGGTGCCGGACTTGTCCGGGGTGAAGAGCTTGACATAGTTGCCGAAGCCCACAAAATTGGGCCCGACCTGCTTGAGGCCTTCGCGGTAGTTTTCAAAGAAACTGTTGTAGATGGTCAGCACCTGCGGCGCGAAGGTAAAGATGAAGTAAGCCAGGAAAAAGGGCGCAATGAAGAGATAGCCCCACTTGGCATAGGAGACGCCCTTGGGCTGTTTGCGCAGCGTTTTGTCGTCCACGGATAATACCCCCTGTTTCTGTACGAAGTTGAAATCGCATCGCGGCGCGCAGAGACTGTGCGCTCCGATCTGATTTCATGAAGCCGGGGCGAGGCATTGGCCTCGCCCCGGAGTGATTTGTGTTTACTTTCTTTGCTCAGATCACGGAGTCACGATGGTGGGGTACTTCTCGTTGACGTAGAGGTAGAAGTTCTTCATTGCCGTGTCCTGATCGACGGAGCCGCGGTAGTACTCCTGCAGGCTGTTCTGCAGACCCTCGTTGAGGAGCTGGTCATAGATGGTGTGGTTCTCCCAGACAATGTTGCCGGCCATGTCGGAGAAGACGGCGACATCGTTCTGGCCGCCGAGGAAGGCAGAGCCGTAGTCGGGGTCAGCGGCGAACTTGGCGTTGACGGCCATGTTGTTGGAGAACTGTGCCTCCTCGGAGACGAGCTTGGAGCAGACTTCCTCGTTGTTGATGAAGGTGTTCATCACGTCGGCGACCATGGAGGCATTGTCGGTGCCGGCAGGCGCGAGCAGCCAGGTGCCGCCCCAGAAGTGGGCAGCGGGGCCTTCGCAGATGGCCCAGTCACCGCTGCAGCCCTTGTCGGGATCCTGGGCGTTGCCCATGCAGAAGTTGAAGTACCAGGCGGGGCCGAAGAAGCACATGGTCTTGCCGTCGCCGAACATCTGGGCGTTCTTCTCATCGTCCCACACGCCGGCGGTCAGGGTGTAGCCGTTCTTGACAAACTCGTCGGTCTGGGCCATCCAGGCTTCGATCTGGGGATCCATCTGGAGGTTGTTGTCAGCATCGACCCAGGGCATGCTGCAGTTGTTGGAGAAGGGGCGGAAGGTCTCGGCGAAGGAGGCGGTCATGTAGTAGCCCTTGGCCTTGGCGTCGGCGGCGACAGCGTTGAACTTATCCCAGCTGTCGAGCTTGGCCTGCACCTCGGCGGGGTCATCGGTGCCCAGCACGTCCTTGGCGATGGAGCGGCGGTAAATCAGCGCGGAAGGGCAGCACTGGAAGGAGACACCCTTGACAACGCCGTTTGCGTCGGTCGCGGCCTGCACGGTGTACTTGTAGGCGTTGGAGAAGTCATTCACGCCCAGAGCGGTGACATCCTGGGTGAAGTCGGAATCGACATACTTGAGGATGTAGTCGGCCTCGGCCAGGAACATGTCGACCTTGTCGTCGTCCTTGGCGTCCGCCTGGTTGAGCAGGGCGGCGTCCAGAGCGTCCTGATAGGCGCCGTTGTCGCTGGGGACAATGATCCAGTTGACGGTCACGCCGTCGGGAACGGTGTAGTACTTCTCAAAGAAGCCCTTGAACTCTTCGTTCCATGCGTAGATGTTGAAGACTTTGCCTTCGGGTTCATCCGCAAATGCGGCGGGTGCGCAGAGCGCGAACACCATGACCAGAACCAGAAGCGATGCGATGAGCTTTTTCATGATCTTTCCTCCTATTAAATAGATGCTTTTATTTTTTGCGGGATCCCTGCCCGCTGATTAACTGATTTGCCGCACCGAGCCGCCCGCCTGCAGCCGCCCCTCCACGATCACGCGGTCGAGGATCGCGGTGCGCGGGTGCTCGATGAGTTCGATGAGCCTTGCCGCGGCCTCGGTGCCCAGTCCCTCCGTGTCCTGCCGCCAGGTCGTGAGCACGGGGCTCATGATCCGCGAGAGCGGGATGCCGTCATAGCCCACGGCGGAGATATCCTCCGGCACCCGAAGTCCCGCCTCGTGGATGGCGTTGAGCCCGCCGATGCAGGAGTAGTCATCCGGGAAGAAAATGCAGGTGGGTCTGTCCGGCTGGCTGAGGAGCTTCTTTGTGATCTCGTAGCAGCTACGGGAATCATGAAACACGCTCTCCAGGATCCAGCGCTCCGGCACCTCGATCCCAAGCTCTTCACAGGCCCGGTGAAAGCCCGTCAGGCGGCCCACGGTGACGCTTGTCATCTCGCCGTGGATGAAGGCAAGCTTCCGGTGCCCTCTCGCGGCGGCAAAGCGCACCAGCGCGTCCATGCCTTTGAGATTGTCCGACACCACCCCAATGCGGTTGTTGAAGATGTGGTCGATGGTCACGACCGGCAGCTCCGACTGCACAAGCTCCGTCACCATGGGATCGGTGAAGTCCGCCGAGGCTACCACCACCCCGTCCACTCCCCGGTAGCGGCAGTGCTGGAGATAGCTTGTCTCCCGCTGCCCGAGGCCCCGGTTAATAAAGGTGATGTCGTAGCCGTGGCGCTCGGCCTCGCTGCGGATGCTGTCGAGCACCGTGGAGAAAAACTCGTGCGCGAGACCGCCGTGCATGGGATCGACAAAAAGGACGCCGATGTTGTAGCTGCGCTTGGTCTTCAATGCCCTGGCGGAGGCGTTTGCCATGTAGCCCAGCTCGTCCGCGATGCGCAGGATGCGCGATCTGGTATCCTCGCCGATGTCCGGCTGGCCGTTGAGGGCTTTGCTGACCGTGGCCGTCGAGACACCGCAGCGTTGGGCAATGTCCTTCAGCGAAACCACGGGAACCAGCTCCTTTACGAAAATTTACTTAATCGTTTTCGTGAGTCTAATGTAACGCATTTCCTCAAAAAATGCAAGTACTTTCTTCAAAAAATTTTCAGCTTTTCGAGAGAATCGGCAAACTCTACAAATCAGAGTTCCCTGTTTTGAACAACTTCACCAAAGGCCGGAAGCTGAATCATCCGCCCAAAGGCGTGGAATACAGAATTATAAGGAAAATTTACGAAAAACAGCGGATTTCTCAAAAAGGCTCTTGCTTTTTTTCGGAAAGTGCGCTACTCTGTCTGTAACGAAAACGATTAAGGGAGGTCATGCCCCATGCAGTACGGACACTTTGACGACGAGCGGCGCGAATACGTCATCACCACGCCGCGCACACCCCTGCCCTGGATCAACTATCTGGGAAGCGAGAATTTCTTCACCCTCCTCTCCAACACCGCCGGCGGGTACAGCTTCTACCGGGACGCACGGCTGAGACGGCTGACGCGCTACCGCTACAACAACGCCCCGCTGGATCAGGAGGGCTTCCGTCTTTATATAAAGGACGGGGATACGGTCTGGAACCCCGGCTGGCAGCCCGTGCAGACGGAGCTGGATGCCTACTGTTGCCGCCACGGTCTGGGCTATTCCGTGATCGAGGGGGCCAAAAACGGCATCACCGTTTCACAGGAGCTGCTGGTGCCGTCGGGGGACAACTGCCTTCTGATGCGCGTGCGCGTGAAAAACGGGGGAGGGCAGGCGAAAAATATTTCGCTCTTCCCCTATGTGGAGTTTTGCCTCTGGGACGCGATGGACGACTCCTCTAACTTCCAGCGCAACTTTTCCATCGGTGAGGTGGAGGTCGTCGGCCCCGCCATCTATCACAAGACCGAGTACCGCGAGCGCCGCGACCACTATGCCGTCTTCTGGGCAAACCGGAACCCCGACGGCTTTGACACCGCGCGGGAGGCCTTCCTCGGCCTCTACGGCAGCCCGGCCCGGCCCGAGGCTGTGTTCGGAAAGGGCTGCACCGGCAGCATCGCCCACGGCTGGCAGCCCATCGCGGCCCAGCAGTTTAACCTGACGCTTGCGCCGGGCCAATCCGAGAGCCTGATCCTGGGTCTCGGCTATATCGAGAACCCGGAGGCGGAGAAGTGGGCGGCCCCCGGCGTCATCAACAAAACCCGGGCCGAGGCCATGATGGCCCGTTACGCGGACAACGCCGCCTTCGACACCGCCATGGCAAAGCTGCATGAATACTGGGATGCCCTTCTGAATAAATATCAGGTTGTCACCGGGGATGCCCGCCTCGACCGCATGGTGAACATCTGGAACCAGTACCAGTGCATGGTCACGTTCAACATGAGCCGCTCGGCAAGCTATTATGAGAGCGGTATGGGCCGCGGCATGGGCTTCCGGGATTCCTGCCAGGATCTGCTGGGCTTTGTGCATATGATCCCCGAGCGGGCGCGGGAGCGTATCCTCGACATCGCCGCCACGCAGTTCCCCGACGGGAGCGCCTACCACCAGTACCAGCCGCTGACAAAAAAGGGCAACCTCGCCGTAGGCAGCGGCTTCAATGACGATCCCCTCTGGCTCATCGCGGGCACCGACGCCTATCTGCGCGAGACGGGAGACTGGGACATTCTGGATGAGCAGGTGGACTTCGACAACGATCCCGCGCTGGCTCAGCCCCTGCTGGAGCATCTGCGCCGCAGTTTTCAGTATACCTGCACCCACCTCGGCCCCCACGGCCTGCCGCTCATCGGCCGGGCCGACTGGAACGACTGCCTGAACCTCAACTGCTTCTCCGCCCACCCCGGTGAGAGCTTCCAGACCACCGGCCCCAGCGAAGGGCCTGTGGCGGAGAGCGTGTTCATCGCGGGCATGTTCGTCAAATACGGCCGCGCCTGGGCGGAAATCTGCCGCCACGTCGGCCTGGAGGTCGAGGCGGAGGAGGCGCTGAATGCCGTCGAGGCGATGGAAAAGGCCGCGCTGGACGCGGGCTGGGACGGCGCGTGGTTCCGCCGTGCCTTTGACGCCTTCGGCCACGTCGTCGGCGGCAGGGAATGCGAGGAGGGCCAGATCTTCATCGAGCCCCAGGGCATGTGCGTCATGGCCGGCATCGGCAAGGAGACCGGCGAGGCGGCAAAGGCCCTGAAGAGCGTGGAGGAGCGCCTGGATACCCAATACGGTATCGTGCTTCTGAACCCGGCCTATACCCGCTACCACCTCGAGCTGGGCGAAATTTCCAGTTATCCCCCCGGATACAAGGAGAACGCGGGCATCTTCTGCCACAATAACCCCTGGATCGTCTGCGCCGAGGCGGAGCTGGGCCACGGCGACCGGGCTTTCCAGGTCTACCGCCGCACCGCCCCCGCCTTTATTGAGGACATCAGCGACATTCACCGCACTGAGCCCTACGTGTACAGCCAGATGGTGGCGGGCAAGGATGCCCCCAGCTTCGGCGAGGCGAAAAACTCCTGGCTCACCGGCACCGCCGCCTGGTCCTTCCTCTCAATTTCCCAAGCCATCCTCGGCGTGAAGCCCACGCTTGACGGTCTGGCGATTGACCCCTGCGTCCCCTCCGGCTGTAAGGATTACACCGTGTCGCGCATGTTCCGCGGGGCTGCGTATGAGATCCATGTCTCCAATCCCGCGGGCGTCCAGCACGGCGTGAAGGAGCTGCGCCTGAACGGGAAGCCCGTCAGCGGGACGTTGATCCCGCCGCAGGCCACCGGCACCCGGAACGTCGTGGAGGTCGTGATGGGATAATCACCCCCGCCAAAAAACTGCCCCCGATCCTGCAAGCGGCATGGATCGGGGGCTTTTCACGAATCTGTACAAAAGGCAAGGAATATCTGTTTACAGACACATGATTTTTTGTTAAAATAATAGAAGACTGATTGCTCGAAAACGGGCTGATATATCGTAAGAGATGAATGAAGGGGGTCATCCCATGGTTCGGATCCTGGAATGGGACAGCGCGCTGCGCCCGTTTGAGCGGGATATCAACCTGCGCATGGATAACTATACCCGCATGCACAGAATGCTTGCGGGGAACGGAACACTCACCGACTTTGCCAACGCCCATGAGTACTACGGCTTCCACCACACCGCCGACGGCTGGGTCTACCGCGAATGGGCCCCGGGGGCGGACGCGCTCTATCTCAGCGGGGAATTCAACAGCTGGGAGCCGACGGGCGCTCCCCTCACGCCCATCGGCAGCGGCAACTGGGAGCTTCGCCTGCCGGAGGGGACGCTGCGCGACGGGATGCGCGTCAAGACGGTGGTGCGAAACGGCGGCAATCTCTCCTGGCACATCCCGCTTTACGCCCGCCGCGTGATCCAGGATCCCACAAGCTATGAGTGGATCTGCGAGGTCTGGGACCCTATCGAGCCCTATGCCTGGACGGACGGGGACTTCACCCCCGACAGGAGCCTCTATATCTATGAGTCCCATGTCGGCATGGCCACGGAGGAATACCGCGTCGGCACCTACCGGGAGTTTGCGGACAACGTGCTGCCCCGGGTGCAGGATCTTGGCTACAACACCATCCAGCTCATGGCCATTATGGAGCACCCCTATTACGGCTCCTTCGGCTACCAGGTGTCGAATTTCTTCGCCGCCTCCAGCCGCTTCGGCTATCCCGAGGATCTCAAATACCTCGTGGACAAGGCCCACAGCATGGGCATCGCCGTGCTGCTGGACGTGGTACACTCCCACGCGGTCAAGAACACCGTGGAGGGCATCAACCGCTTTGACGGCACGGACACCCAGTTTTTCCGCGCGGGCAGGGCGGGCGATCACCCCGCCTGGGACACCAAATGCTTCAACTACGGCAAGACCGGGGTGCTGCATTTCCTGCTCTCCAACCTCAAGTTCTGGATGACGGAGTACCACTTCGACGGCTTCCGCTTCGACGGCGTGACCAGCATGCTCTATCATGACCACGGCCTGGGCGCGGCCTTCTCGAATCTCAAAATGTACTTCTCCATGAACACCGACACCGAGGCCATCACCTATCTCCAGCTCGCAAACGAGCTGATCCATACAGTCAACCCCAGGGCCGTCACCATTGCGGAGGATATGTCCGGCATGCCGGGCATGACCATCAAGGTGCCGGACGGCGGCATCGGCTTTGACTACCGCCTCGCCATGGGCCTGCCGGACATGTGGATCCGCCTCATCAAGGAGAAGCGGGACGAGGACTGGAACCTTGACTATATCTGGAACGAGCTCAACAACCGCATGGCCTCCACCATCGCCTATGTGGAGAGCCACGACCAGGCCCTGGTGGGCGACCAGACCGTCATGTTCCGCCTGGCCGGGGCGCACATGTACACCGATATGGACAAGATCTGCCATAACGAGGTCATCGACCGCGCCATGGCCCTGCACAAGATGCTGCGCCTGGTGACCTGTGCCGCCGGCGGCAACGGCTACCTCAACTTCATGGGCAATGAATTCGGCCACCCCGAGTGGATCGACTTCCCGCGCGAGGGCAACGGCTGGGACTATAAGTACTGCCGCCGCCAGTGGAGCCTGCCGGAAAACGGCTACCTCAAATACGGCCAGCTCAATCTCTTCGACCACGACATGATCCACACCTGCAGGAAGTACAACGTCCTCGGCGAGGGCGGGGCAAGGCTGCGCCTGCTGCGGCAGGACCAGCACCTGCTGGCTTTCGAGCGCGGCGGTCTGGTCTTTGTCTTCAACTTTGATCCCGTGCGCACCCACATGGACTGCACGGTACCCGTCAGCGTCGGGCGCGACCATGAGGTGCTCTTCACCACGGACGACGGCTGCTATGGCGGCTTTGACAACATCGCGCACGCACGCTACTCCGCCTTTATCCCGGGTATGAGCAGCCCCGCCCTGCGCCTGGGCCTGCCGCCCCGCACCGCCATGGTGTTAAAGCCCGTGGAGGAATAAAAATACGCAAAGGGGCTGTCTCAAAATGAGACAGCCCCTGCATATAAGGAAATGCCGTAGGGGCTGATGCCCTCATCGGCCCGCAGTTTATGCAGCATTGCGCGGCTTTCGGCGGGTCGATCTGGGGATCGACCCCTACGACTTTGCATCCATATTCGTTTTGAGACAGCACCTTTGCATATATGGAGTTCAGATCCCCTTGCGGTACAGCAGATAGGAGTATACCGCCGGGATAAGAACCATCAGCAGCACCGGGATCACAAAGCGGGCGGGACTGAAGCCGAAGAAGCTCATGACGAGAAAGTACAGGCCGCCGATCACCCACAGAAAGCCCGCGAGGCGGTGGGTGCGGTTCCAGTTCTCCGCGCTGTTGAGCGTCCAGGGCAGGCGGATGCCCATGGTGTAGGACTGCTTGGTCTTGGGCAGATAGTTTCCGACGATCACAAAGACCAGGCCGATAAAGACGGGCATGATCCGCTCGATCCGCAGCCCAAAGCCGAGACCGTTTGCCAGCGTCAGCCCGCCGCAAAGCACGGACACAACCGGGCACATCCACTGCGAAATGAGGCGCAGGGCGGGACTCATGTTCCCCCGCTTGGGGTCGGCGTTCAGGCCGAAATACAGCGCCAGGTTCAGCGCGGTCACAATGAGCGGCAGACCGAAGACCGCGAAGGCGCGGCTCGACCAGCCGTCAGCCTCGCCGTTCAGGCCCCAGTGGGTCGCCATTGTCTCGGGCAGGCGGCTGTAAACCGCGGCGCCCACCAGCGCCGGCAGCAAGCAGACCAGCGTCGTCAGGATCAGCGTTTTCTTATCCTTCTTCATGCTCTTCCACTCCCTTCAGGCTCTGGATCCAGAGCAGGACCTCCTCCAGCACGGAGGCATTCAGACTGTAATAAATGTAGTTCTTCTCCCGGCTCTCGAAGATGAGGCCGGCTTTTTTGAGCTGGGACAGGTGATAGGACACCGTGGCCCCGGTCATGTCGAAGCGGCCGGCAATGTCGCCCGCCGTCATGCGCCCGGATTTGAGCAGGTTCAAAATCTCCCGCCGCACCGGATCGGACAGGGCCTTCATGGTCTCGCTGAAGCCCATCGGGCATCTCTCCTTATTTAGAATATTTTCTAAATAGATAGTAGCACACAGGCAGCAAAAAGTCAACGGGTATTTAGAATTTTTTCTAAATACCCGTTGACCATGTTTCCTGCCTCCCCCTTTGGGGGAGGTGCCCCAGCGCCGCAGCGTCGGGGCGGAGAGGGCAGTGCGAGCATGGGCACGCTGCTTAACGCTTCCGGTCGTTGACCAGGATGATGAAGCGCAGAAGCTGCATCAGCGTGGTGGCGAGGGCCGCCACATAGGTGAGGGCCGCGGCACTGAGCACCTTCTTTGCGCCCTTGAGTTCTTCGCCGTCCAGAAGATTCATGTCCTGGATGCTCACCAGGGCGCGGCGGCTGGCGTCAAACTCCGTGGGCAGCGTGACAAGCTGGAACACGGCGCAGATGGCATAGAGCGCAACGCCCGCATACGCGAGGTAGATGAACACCCGCGAATAGGAGCTGAGGATCAGGCCGAGGATCAGCAGCGGCACCGAGAGCTTTTCGCCCAGCGCGGTGGCGGGAATGATGGCCTGGCGGATCTTGATGGGCAGATAGTCCTGCTCGTTCTGGATGGCATGGCCCACCTCATGGCAGGCGACGCCCACCGCCGCGACACTGGTGCTGCCCCAGACGGAGTCCGACAGGCGCACGATGCGCCCTTCGGGGTCGTAGTGGTCGCTGAGCTCACCGCTGATATGCTCCACCGGGATGTCCCGCAGACCGTTGGCGTCCAGCACGCGCCGGGCCGCGTCCGCCCCGGTGAGGGAACGGGAGTTCAGCACCTTGGAATACTTTTTGAAGGTGTGCTTTACGTTCCAGCTTGCCCAGAGGGAGAGGATCACCGCCGGGAGAACAAGCACGATATAAGTCAGATCAAGAACCATGGAAACCCTCCTTTACTTGATGTGGTCACGGATGAAGCCGTCCAGCTCGGAAAAATAGCGTTCGGGGTCACTGCCGCAGGCGCTGGCATGCGCGGCTCCGTCATAGACCGCGCTGCACTTTTCCGACGCGCAGGGCCCGCAGCACCGCGCGAGGTTTTCAAAGGGGACGACATCGTCGTCGGTGCCGTGGATGAAGAGCATCGGCACCCGCGTGCACGCCAGTGCCCCGCGCCGCTCCTCTGTGATCGAAAAGTCCCGCATGCCCCTGCAGTAGAGATCAAGCAGGGCGAGGAAGGCGCGCTTTGCGGGCAGCTGCGGCATGGCCTTGCGGCAGCTGTAGAGAAGCTGATCCCTCAGACTCTCATAGCCGCAGTCCGCCACCGCGCACACCACGTTCTCCGGCAGCGCCTCGCCCACGGCGCCCATGACGGTGTTGGCGCCCATGGACCAGCCGAAGAATACGATTTTACCCTCCGGCTTTAAGGCGGCAAGCTTTTTCGCCCAGTCGGCGGCGTCCAGCTTCTCGCGCACGCCCATGGTAAAATAGCTGCCCTCGCTCAGCCCGTGGGCGCGGTGATAGGGCAGCAGCACGTTGAAGCCCTCCCGATAGAGGTGGGCCGCAATGCCGCTCAGCTCCTCCGGCCCGCCCCGGTATCCGTGGCAGAGCACGACTGTCACGTCACTTCCCTGATCGTAGAGCCAGGCCCGCAGACGCAGGCCGTCCCGGCTCTTCATCTCAAGAAGCTGTCGTCCGGGCTGCTCAAAGAAGGCCCTGTCCCGCAGCACCTTGAAGCGGGGATTCTCCGCCCACGCATCGGGCTTGTCGGCACGCAGAAAGGTATAGCGGAAAAAATACGCAGCCGCGGCATACAGCAGCGCCGGGGCAGCCGCCGCCGGAATCAGCACTTTTGCGTTCATGAGCCTTCCTCCTGTCTTTTCTTACTTATGAATATTATATCCCCTCCCGCCGCGCAGCGCAAGACCCATTGCCCTGCGGTTTCGGTTGAAATCGGCGCCGGGTTATGATAAGGTACAGGCAGACGATTCTAAGGAGGAATGCTCCATGCTGCATAACGGAAGCTTTCGGCGGCTGCTTGGCAGTCTGCTGCTCACGCTACTGCTCACGGGCTGCGCGAAATCGGGCGGGCAGGTCCCCGCGCCGACCGAGACCCCGGCCCCGATGCCGACCGAGACCCCGGCCCCGACACCGGACCCGCTTGACGCGGAGCTTGAGCGGGTGCGGGCCATGATGAAGGAGGGGCAGGCCTATGCGGCATTCCGGGAGCTGCTCACACTGGAGGAGAGCTGCCGCGGCGACGAGAAGCGGACGGAGGCCTGTGAGGCTGCCTTCCGGGAGCTGGACGCCTATCTCCGGGAGATCGAGCCTGCCTCCGGCACGGAGCTTGCGCGCAGCTTCACGGTGCAGGGTGGTTGTGTGCTGGAGATCAACGCCTTCAGCGGCCCGGTGCTGGCAGTCGTGACGGACGCAATGGCCGACCCCGGGAGCGTGCCGAATGCCGTGCGCTTCTATGTGCGTCAGGGGGAGCAGGGGCAGATCAACCTCCCCGCGGGTACCTACTACGTGGGCTATCAGGTGGGCTACCGCTGGTTCGGGGAGCATGACGGCTTCGGCGAATATTTCACCGAGGGTACGCTCGGCGCGCCGCTGGTCTTCGACTTCTACATGGACGGAAACTGGGCCAGCAACGCAAAGTATACAATTACTTTATAAGCAAAAAAGACTGCCGCCCGGCAGTCTTTTTGCTGTTATAGGATTATCCCTCCGCCGCGCGCTCCGCCGCCACGATCAGCAGACGATTGTCCGGCTGGTTGTGGATGCAGGTGGACAGCGTCACGATATGCCCCCAGTTGGGGTCAACGGGCACATCCGTCAGCAGAATCGTTCCGGCTTCTCCGTCCTCCTTGAGAGAGTTCAGGAAGGCCTTGCGGTCGGCCACCCGGTCGTCCGGGTAATAGTCGGTGATGCGCTTGTCGTTGTAGACCACAACGGCGAAAATGTCATAGACATGCTTCCCGTTCACGGCGTAGATGTCGATTTCCCGGTGCTCAGCCAGGTACTCCGGGTCACGGAAGAGGCGCAGGCCGCCGAAATAGCTGCCATCCGCCATGTTGTGGCCGTAGATCACGGTGTTGAAGGTGTCAAAGGCCTGGCCCTCCACCTTGTTGGTGTAGATGGACCCGGGGTAGCCCTCCGACCCGTCAAAGCAGATGTTGAGATAATAGTCGTCCACGCTGGGGTGCTGCAGGATGGGGTAGAGAATGTCCGTGCCGGGGATATGGATGGCCCCGATCACGTCTTTGTTTTCCTCCCACAGCGCCTGAAGCTCGGCAGGCACTTGATCGTCCGCATGAGCCCTGAGGGTGAACGCGGACGAGCATAGCGCGGTGAGGCAAAGGATGCACACGCACAGTGCCGCAATGCTTCTTCTTACAGATAAGGTGTTCATCATAAGCTCCGTTCTCCCTTTCCTATTTGTAGTTTGACAGACAGGCTGTCCCTTTGTGTGCGGTCCCGCTGTCCGCGGGACCGGGAGTTTGTTTGGAGCTATTATAGCACAGCTTTTAAAAATTGCGAGAGGGTTACAAAAATTTTCTAAAAAATTTCATTATTTATTTTTAGTTACAATGCTGTCATTTTTGACAGGCTCCCGTTCTGCTGCGATGATCAGCAGTCGGTTGTAGGGCATGCCGCCGATGCAGGTGGACAGGGTGATGATGTGTCCGTCGAGCGAGAGCCTGGCCCCCTTCGGGTACAGGGGATGGAAGGCGGGCAGGGAGCGGAGAAAGGCAATGCAGTCGCTGCGCTCCGTGTCGTCGTACATGTCGGTGATATAGCGGTCGTCATAGCTCACCACCGCGAACACGTTGTACACATGCTTCTCGCTGAGGGTGTAGATGTCGATCTCCCGGTGCGCTTCGAGAAAGTCCGGATCGTTGTAGTTTTTAAGACTGCCGAAGTAACTGCCGTCTGCCATATTGTGACCGTAGATGACCGTGTTGAAGGTGTCGAAATCCCGCCCCTCCATGCTGTTGGTGTAGATGGAGCCGGGGTAGCCGTAACCGCCCTCGATGGTGATGTTGAGGTAATAGTTATCCTCTGTGGGGTGCTGCAGGATGGGATAGCGGATCTCCGTGCCGGGGATCTCCAGCCAGCCGATCACATGGGCGTTGAGCTCAAGGCTCTGCTCCAGCTCCTCCGGCGGGCGGTAGGGCTCCGGCGACGCGGCGGGCGCGGACTGTGAGGAGCGCTCCGTCTCTCCCGCCAGGGCCGAAGACGGCAGCGCGGCCAGTATGCAGGACAGGCACAACAGCAGGAGCAGGGCGCGTTTTGCATGGTTTTTTTTCATCGGGTGTATCATTCCTTTCCGGTAAGCGCTTACGGAAAAGCTCCCCGGGCGCGATCCCGGGGAGCCGAATTCTCACATCTATGCGCGGGGCATTTCTCCGCACAGGCAGGCGTTACTTGATGCCGCCGCCTCTGTAAACCGTTTCGCTGTAATCGAAGGTGCAGGTGAGGACGGCAAAATCGTCATCCTCGCAGATATAGACGCCGGGATACAGGCCGCTTTTGCCGGGGAAGACGAAGGAGTGGTACAGCACATCCTCCGCGTCGATGGTGAACTTGTCGAGCGTGCCGAAGCTGCCGGAGACAATGGGATAATTGTCCATAAACAGCGACATCTCAAAGTCCCGGAAATTGGACACGGAGCAGTCGGGATTGAGATTGGTGAAGTAGCCGTAGACCACCACATTGTTCTCATCGACCGAGATAGCGATGGGGATATAGCGCAGCAGGTCACCGCGTGTGGGCATCACGGCAAAGGCACCGGGCGCGAGCACCGCGAAGGCCAGCACCAACACCAGCGTCAGCGCGAGAAGCCGCGCCGCCGCGCCCCTGCGGACAGTTTCCGTTGTACGCATGAGAAGTTCCCCCTTTTCAGGCAGAAAAGCTCTGTAATCTTTCCTTATTAAAACACAGGAGGGCTGCAATGTCAAGAAGCGCTGCCGGAAAATGTCGGACAGCGCTGTGTGGCTTCACTTTTTTTGCAATAGCCCTTGCAAAAGTGATCAAGATATAATATTATAGAGATGTATCTCTATGCCCTGACGGAAGGAAGAAAATCATGCACAGAGATTGGAGCACATCATGAAAAAAGATAAAGCAAAACGTGAAAAGCGCCTCAACATGATCGGCGCGGGCTGCGGCCTGTTCCTCGTGCTGCTGCTGTTGATCAATATCGGCACCGGCTTTGCCGGCCGCATGCAGAGCGCGAACGCCCAGACCCTCACGGCGAGTGCCCCCGGCAAGGTGGGGGACGTGACCGTGCAGGTCAAGGCCGACAGCGGCAAAATCTATGAGGTCAGCGTGACCGAGCACAGCGAGACCGAGGGCATCGGCACCATGGCGGTCGATCAGCTCCCCGGCCAGATCGTGGAAAAGCAGTCTCTCGCGGTTGACGCTGTCTCCGGCGCGACCGTCACCTCCGAGGCCATCCGTGAGGCAGTCGCCCTCGCCCTGCAGAGCGGCGGTATCGACACGGCGCGCTTCGGCTATGAGGCACCGGCAGCCGCGCCCAAGCCCGTCGCGCATAAGGTCGAGACCCATTCCGGCGTCACGGTCCTGCACGCGGTGGACTGGAAGGATCAGTACCCCGACCAGTACAACACCTGGTGCATGACCAAGGAGAGCAGTGAGGCAGAGGATTACCTGGAGCTCTACCCGATGCTGCGCGGCCTCTATGAGGGCTACGGCTTTGCCAAGGACTACAAGGCGGCGCGCGGCCACTACTATGATGTAGAGGACATCGAGGCCACAGGCCGTCCGCACCCCCTGGCCAACTGCTGGACCTGCAAGACCCCTGACTTCACCAACATGGTCAACGAAGAGGGCATCAGCGCCTATCAGAAGGACTGGAGCGAGGTGCAGGCCCAGATCACCGAGGGCATCAGCTGCTACACCTGCCACGCCAACACCCCCGGCGACATCACCATCACCCACACCTACTGGATCGACGCGGTGGGCGACGACTTTGACAGCATTGCGCCCGCGAACCTCGCCTGCGGCCAGTGCCACAACGAGTATTACTTCGCCCCCGACACCAAGGCAACCACCATCGCCCATCATTCGCTGGAGTCCATGGCCCCCGAGACGATGCTGGCCTACTTCAACGACGGCGCGAACTTCCCCACCGGCGAGGCCTTTGCCGACTGGACCAACCCCCGCACCGGCGTCAAGCAGATCAAGGTGCAGCACCCCGAGTTTGAGACCTTCCTCGGCGCGGGCAGCCCCCACGCCAAGGACTTCACCTGCGCCGACTGCCACATGCCCGACGCGGTGAACGCCAATGGGGAGGCCTTCCACAGCCACAACCTGATCAGCCCCCTGGACAATCCCGAGCTGATCGCCAATACCTGCTCCGCCTGTCACTATGACCTCGTGTCCGAGGTGCGTGCCGTGCAGGACAAGGTCGAGAGCCGCACCTACACCGTGGGCTACCGCCTCGAGTACCTGACCGAGCTTCTGGCCCAGGCGGTTGCAAGCGGCAAATTCACCGACGAGCAGCTTGACCCGATCCGCACCGTCGCCCGCGACGCGCAGTTCTACTGGGACTTTGTGTTTGTAGAGAACGCCGAGGGCGCGCACAACCCGTCTCTCACCTACCAGTGCCTCGACAAGGCCGACGAACTCTGCGACGAGGCAACCCGCATGCTCTTCGCGCTGACCAGGTAAGCTTATACGGCATAACAAACTGCCCGCCCGAAGGGGCGGGCAGTTTTCTATAAGAGGATATACCCATGAAAAAAGTTTTCAATTTCCTGCGCTCCATGCGCTTCGGACTTTTGCTGCTGGGGCTGATCGGCCTGTGCTCTGTGATCGGCACCGTGATCCCCCAGGGGCGCGAGATCGCCTGGTACGCCCAGACCTACCGCTCCCTCCACGGCTATATCCTTCTGCTGCGCTTCAACCGCATTTTTGAAAGCTGGTACTTCATCGCCCTGCTGGTGCTGCTGTGCCTGAATCTCAGCCTCTGCTCGCTGCTGCGTATCCGCTCGGTCGTGCGTTCAGCAAGGGGCGAAGCGGCGCGCGCGGCGAAAACGTCCGACAGCGTGCGCCTGACGGGCGAGGGCGTGGAAAAGCTGCGGACGTACCTCACGGATCTGCGCTGCAAAAGCGAAACGGTGGACGGCGTCACGATCTGGCGCAAGAACAGCTTCGGGCGCTACGGCAGTTTTCTCACCCACCTCGCCATCCTGCTCACGGTGGTTTTCGGCGCCCTGGCCCTCTACACCCCCACGGCAACGGACCGGGACTGCATGCCGGGCGAGTCGATTTTCATGGACGACGGCACCGAGATCCATGTCCACGACTTCCGCATCGCGGACGAAACCGGCAGGCTTGATTATACAAGCCACGTGCAGATCACCCTGCCGAACGGACGGCGCAGCGAGGTGGCCGAACTGAAGGTCAACCATCCCTTCTCCTTCGGCCCCTGGAAGCTCTTCCAGCAGACCTTCGGCACGGCGGGCTCCGTCACGGTGACGGACCTGGAGAACGGCGGCAGCGACGACTTCTTTCTGACCGCCCAGTCCTACCTCTCCGCCGACGGTGTAAGCGGCATCCTCTACGATACGCTCTACCCCGACTTCATCCGGGACCCCAACGGGGCGGTCACGCTCATTACCCTCACCGAGGGGCGTTATCCCCACCCCATCTACCAGGCGGAGACCTTCTCCGACGGTGTCTTTACGCCGGTACTGGCCGAGCCGGGGGACGAGCTCACAGTCAACTCCCTTCGTTTTCGCTTCAACGCCCCGGTGGAGTACCCCGGCATCCGTGTCAAGCACGTCTCCCGACTTTTTAACGCGCTGCTGGTGGCATCTTTCACGCTCATGATCCTGGGCCTTTTTATCACCTTCTTCTGTGAGCCGATCCTGGTGAAGACCGACAGCGAGGGCTACGCCGTTCTCGGCCCCAAGCCCGAGCGCATGCGCGTCGAACTCGGAGAAGAGCTGAGACAATATGAAAGTGAAAAGTGAAGAGTGAAAAGAGAGGGATAAGTGATGAAAGCATTGTTTTTCGCGGCCTTTGCTGTGTATGCCCTGGCGGTCATTCTGGAGTTTACGGGGACCGCGTTTAAAAAAGAAAAGCTCCTGAAGGGAGCCTGGTTTGCGTTTCTCGCGGCCTTCGCGCTGCATACGGTCTTTCTTATTGTGCGCGGCTTCATTGCAAAGCGCCTGCCGCTTTCCAACCAGTTCGAGTTCGCCAACGCCTTTGCCTGGGGTGTGGCGCTCATGCTGATTGTCATGCGCGGCAGACTCAAAAGCGACTGGCTTTCGGTCGTGGCCATGCCGGCGACACTTCTGGTGATGACCTATGCCGCCCTGCAGCCCATGGAGATCAAGGACCTGATGCCCGCCCTGCGCAGCGC
>Ga0310697_10001919_pt1 | contig 23050 bp, 14 predicted proteins | sample 172DNAGHGlowgp2_FD_203883 | JGI IMG/M metagenome (GOLD analysis project Ga0310697, IMG submission 203883) | Sheep rumen microbial communities from Palmerston North, Manawatu-Wanganui, New Zealand - 1728 DNA GHGlow gp2 (v2) (version 2) | ecosystem: Host-associated > Mammals > Digestive system >...
TCCCGTTTATTTCAAAGACAAAAATTTGGACAAGTTATTTGAAACCACTATGTTTGCAAACATGACACAAGAACAGCAAGACCGATATTTCCGCGAGTTCATGTACGAGATGGACCAGAAGAGCCGCATGCGCACGGCCCGTGAGGACGGCATTGCCGAAGGGCTAGCTGAAGGTGAAGCCCGTGGTCGTGCTGAAGGCCGTGCTGATACCGCCCGCGCTATGAAAGCCGAAGGGCTGCCGATTGAAGTAATAGCACGCTGCACCGGCCTGACCCAAGACCAGATAGCAATGCTATAAAATATTAATGATACAATTGGGGAGAGTCCCCTTTTGTATCATTTTTGAGCGTTTAGCGGGAAGAAGACTGGTATGATGAGGACGATGGCAATTACGGAGAATAGCATTCCACTCATTACTCCAATCGCGAAACTGAACCAGAACTGGCTCTGGCGGCCGTCCAGGAGGAATGGAATGAGGCCCAGTACCGTACTCAGGATGGTAAGCATAGTGGGTACAATCTTGCGGTTGAAAGCCTTGATATACATCCCCATACCCGTCCTGCCTTTAGCCGCACAGATGGTCTGATACTCAGATGTAAGATAAATGCCTGCGTTAACAGTGATACCGCACAGCATAATCATGGCCGCAAATCCGCCCTGTCCAAAACTCACACCAAACAATGGATAAGCCAGGAAAAGCCCCACAAAGCTGATAGGAATTAGCACCACTATCATCATCGGAATTCTAAAAGACTCAAACAACGATGCACATATCATAAAAATGACCAGTACCACCACAAATATTAGAACAGTTTTCTGAGTCTGCTCATTCCACCATCCGTATCCGTTGCTGCCTATGCGAAACCCCATCGGGAATCTCTCATTAAAACGTTTGATAAGATCATTCTCCATCCGATAGCGGAGTTCGGGTGACCCGATGAACTCATATCCCACACTCAACGTATACTCCTGATTGTCACGCTGAATGGATAGCCCGGTACTCCTTTTGATGATAGACCCCAAATCACTCAGCCGAGTATTCATGCTGTCTATTATGATCATATCGTTACGTATATGCCACAGATCATAATAGTCCTTATCGGCCGATACTAGACGTATTGGAGTCTCACCATGATCCTCCCGCACTTTACCGGCTTGGCTGTCATAAAGTTGCTCACGTAAAAAAGAGAGATAACGGTTTAGATTAGTACCCGTCCGAATTATCTTTTCGCGGTCGAGATCCATAAAGAATTCACTTGCCACATAAGAGTTCCAGCCGGTTCCTGAAAAACCCGCCTGACCATTGACACGGTGGTTAATCTTGAGCGAATCTATCAGTTCCTCTGCATAACGGTACAGTATATCATAGTTATAACCATACAACGTTATTATATTTGACCAGCTTGTCCTGTTAACGTTGTTGGTAAGATACTGATCATCGTCGCCTATGGACGGAATAGTCCATGTGGCGCCTCCGTAACGTAAAGCCTTTGCCCACAGGCGCTCCTTAAGTTCATACGGAAAACGTGTCCGCTGATATTCGTCCTTGAAATGAATCTCCAATGTGCCCGATGTACCCGACAAGTTGGTATAGAAATCACTGATCTCGCTAAACTGCTGCAACCAGTTCTCCATCTCCCTGACAATCTCATTAAGCTGCTGTACCGTCTGACCCTCGGCCAGTTCGGCTGTCACGCGGATCACGGTCTCATACTTACCTTCATCCCCGCGATAAAAAGAAATCCTCCCTATGGAGTGTTTCTGGAATATGTTGAGCGTACCACCTAAAGGATACTCAAACCAAGCCTTGTTGCGCTGGTACCACTGGCTTCCGATAGTCTTGTTGTAAAAGCCCACCAGACCTCCCTTGGTGCTATCCTCCCCATCCTCTACTATCTTATGCCGTACTTGGACTGGAAGCATTTGTATCGGAATACCAAACACTAGGATTAGAGCCATAACAAAAATCCACCTGTGACGACGGCTCCAAACTATAATACTCAAATAACGGTCTGAATGACGCACCAAACGGCGGCGCCTTCTCATGGTGTTGTTAACTACGCCCCTATTCCTTAACGGCATATACTCCAACAGAGACGGCACAAATAAGAACGCAATCAGGATGGATAGAGTCAGGTTTATCACAATCACCCAAATAAAATCGGTCAGGTTGACTCTTGTTTCCTCAGGCAGGAAGGACACCATCATCAGAGCTGCTATCGTAGTAAGCAGGGCACCTGTTATGGAAAATATCACCTTGCGGTCGCCATAATACGTAAAGTGGTCGGCTATAACAATTGCGGTATCTATGATAATTCCCAATGACACCGTTATTCCAGCCATAGAATATATCTCTATATTAACTCCAAATAGTTTGTAGAATATTACCGCACTGAGCAAATTGACAATAATAGTAAGTCCTATCACCGTAAGATAGCGCATACTGCGGCTCACAATAAGCACGAACAAGAGCAATACACCCAGTGATATCAGAGTGCGGAACAGTATCTTCTGCATCTCATTATCCAGATATTCAGACGCATCATAGTTCAGTTTGACGGCATAGTTGTCAGGCAAGAACGCCTTAAGCTGTTCCATACGTTCCTTGACGGCAGTGATAACTGATATGGTGTTAATATCCTCCTGCCCCATGACATAAAGCGTTATCGTACTGAGTCCGTTTATCCTGTTGTATGAGCCGGGGATCTGCTCACGGTACTGAACATTTGCAAAATCACCCATATAATACATCCTACCGTTTACATTGCCAAGAGGAATCTGCTCCAGGTTACCGGTCAAATCCCGAGACTTAAGTCGCACCAGTATCAGACGGTCCTCCATAACCTTCGAACCCACAATGCTGTTCTGAAAAAAACTGTTCAGTGCCTCACTCAGATTGGCGGGACTCATACCCACAGCACGCAATGCATCCGGATCAAAGGTCAAAACCCACTCAAAATCCTTGGCGCCCGATGTACTGACACTCTCCACTCCTTCAATCCTGGACAATGGCGTAACCAGATACTTTTCGGCATTACGCACTATCTCTATGGATGGCAGATCAGCATTTATGGTGTAATACAATAACAGCTCACTACTGCGTCCGCCGCCCCGTACCGATCCGCTAACGTCCCAACTAATACCCTCCGGCAGTTTGGTTGCAATCTGCCTCATACGCGTGGATACATCAAACCTGGTAGTCTCCATGTTAGTACCCTTTTTGAAGTTGAGCATGACATAACCATATCCCTGATATGTGTTTGCTGTAATTGATGTTACACCACCCACGGTATTCAACGCGCCTTCAATGACCGATGTAACCTCGGTCTCCAATACCCTAGCCGAACCGCTGCCTTTGAAACTTACGGTCAGGCTGAGTTCCTCCCTAAACGGATCATACTGTACATTCAAGCCACCGGACCAGATGATAGCTCCACCCATCAGCATCAGCACTATCATAACCAGGATGATGGAAAAAGAGTGACTGCCTCTTCTCATCTTTCAGTCCTTTTATAGATTACGTAATAAGACAGAGGCACAAAGAAAATACTTACAAACGTACCAGCTATCATACCCGATATTAAAGATAGCGACAGAGGATATTGCAAGTCACTACCCATATCACCACGCACCAGGAACGGAGCAATTGCCAGAATTGTGGTAAGCGATGTCATAAGTATGGCTTTCAACCTGCGGGACCCAGCCTCAAGGATGGCATGCTTAAGACCCTTCCCCTGCTCACGCAGACGGTTAATGGTATCCACCTTAAGAATAGAGTCATTGATAACTATACCGCACATAACCACCATTCCTATCATGGACATCAGATTAAGGCTCTCACCAAATATCCACAGCACGCCCATCGCAGCAAAAATGTCAATAATCAACTCACTTAGTATTATGAACGGCTGCACTAGGCTCTCAAACTGTGCCGCCAATATAAAGAAAAGCAGCAGAATCGATATCACCAGAACCCCTGTCAACTCTTTTATCATATCTCGGTTACTGAAATAGGTACCGCAGAAACTTACTACAAACCTTCCATCCTGCCGGACTACACTCCTGATAACATCCATTACATGGCGGGCATTGCGTCCCTTGACATCAAGCACCAACGGATAGAACTCACCGTCCACACCGCTTGTAATCTGCTTAAGGTCACGGTTACGTGTCTCCTTGAGCAGTATCTCCAGCGGAACGCGACCTCCACGGGTATCAATGTAACTGCCCTGAATCAGATCACACGCCTGCTTTTCGCCCATTCCGATCACCACAGGCATAGAAAAATCGCCCTTTGATATACGCAGAACCTGACCGGCATTCATCGAGTTCTGCAAATAAGAGAGTATCTGTCCATAACTTACATCATACATAGCCAAACGCTCCGGGTCCGTAATTAACTCAATGTACTCATTCCACTCGGGCAACTGGATATAATAACCCGGCAGCGCATAACGCAACGAGTAAATAAGTGATGTGATCTGGTCCGGATCAGGAATAAGACCGTTGGTCAACTTGATACGCGCCACTAGAGGTGCCTCAATGTCAGAGAACAGCATATCAAAAATATTGCCCGATGCCTGAATGCTGCATACAGCATCTGGCCAGTTACGGCTAATGTAATCTTTTGCCATAGACTCAATGGAATCAATCCGGTCAGCACCATCGGCCTTGATATATATGGTTGATTCGGACGGCCCCATCTCTCGGGTATGCGACAGCGCAAACTGTTGCACCCCCACCATAGACGTAAACTGCTCTACCATATCTGGGAAGCGGGAGAGTATCTGCTCACAGCGCTGGTTATTCACGTCTATTGATATGCGCTCGTTCCATTCAATATTAAGCAGCATATCAGTGTGGGACAGAGTAGGCAGTTTTTGCTTGTCAAGACTGACAAACAACACACCTATAAGTAGCATAGAGGCGGCCAGTATTCCCCACATCACACCTCTACGGCGGAAAAACCAACTCATCAAGCGCTTATAGCCGTTAGTCATGACACCAACGCTTTTGTGGCTTATTAATCCGTTAGGCGTAAAACAGGGCTTATTTTTGTAGAACCTGTAGTAGAACACTGGTATCACCAGTACGGACATAATCAGGGCTGACAGCAGAGTGATTGTAATCGCCATCGCCTCATCATAGAACAGAGCGCCGGCAATTCCGCTCAAAAATATCAGCGGAATAAAAATTGCGCAAGTGGTCAGCACTGAGCTGAGCATAGGTGCAAAAATCTCCTGCGTGCCGTAAACGCATGCATCGGCCAGCAGTTCTCCCTTAAGCCAGCGCTGTGTAATGTTGTCTATTGTTATAATGGAGTTGTCCACCATCATACCCAGGCCAAGCACCAGACCGGACAGCGATATGATGTTTATGGATATATGCAGCACATAGAATAACAGGAACGACAATATAAGCACTGTGGGTATGGTTAGGACCACCAGCAGAGGGCTTCGCAAATCCTGCATGAAAAAGAAAATAATTATGCAGGCAAACAATGCGCCGAACAGAAGGTTAAGCACCATATTGTTGATAGAATAATCCAGCAACTCCGTCTGGTCACGTGTAATCTGGAACTGCAGGTCAGGATAATCATCCTCAAACACTCTCATCAGGTTTTGAATGCCTTCCCTAAGGTCGGCCATGCGGGCATCGGTCCGTTTAATCACTGCCATTGTAATACACTGGACTCCATCGGCTGTCACCATACCCTTCAGACGCTGCGGCTCCTCACGCACCTGGGCCAAATCCTTTATCTGATAAGTCCTGTCGCCCAACTTGAGCCACACGTTCTCCACATCATCGCGAGTAACCACGCTGGACTCAAAACGCACGTCAAAACGATACTCGCCGTCACAAATCGACAGGCTGCCAAGACTAACGTTAGCACTCCTTATGGCACCGCTTAGAGCACTCTCATCAACTCCTATGGCACGCAGTTTCTCCATATCAGGAATAATAAGCAACTGTGGAAACATCAAACCGGATATATCCACCATCGCCACCTGCGGCAGCTGCTCCAGCCTTCGTACTATTACCTGACGACAAAAATCACTCATCTTAAGCATCTGGGAAACCCCCGCTTGCTTTCCGTTTTTAAGTGATACATTAATAAAAAAAACCGGAATGTCCGTAGCGCTGGCACGCGCAATCATCGGTCTCTCCTCCCTGGCATCCCAGCCGCTGGTAGCGCGGTCCACACGCTCATTCACATCAATAAAAATGTAATCGGCATCGGCTCCGTAGTCAAAAGTCATCTCTATCAGGCCTTTTCCGTCGCGTGCCGTACATACTATATCCTTGAGGTTATCTACTTGCACCAACTGAGACCTTAACGGAGCCAGCAGCACATCATTCAGTTCGCGAGCACTGCGGTCGGAGGATGTAACCTGAACAGTTATTTGCGGAACATCTATATCCGGCACCAGCGATACCGGCAGTTTGCGTATGGCTGCTATACCCAACACCATAACCGCAATCAACACCATCAGCACCGCTATGGGCCGCTTAATTAATCCCTTGAACATGACCTCTACTCAATTACCACCTCCGCGTCATCCCCCAAGTTAAGGTTGCCTCTTATAATTATCCTATCACCCACATTAAGGTCTGCACCACGTTCCTTGTTGGCCTCCACCACATGCTCCGTGGTGTTGGACATAATCACATTTACGTAAGTCCATAGGCTATGACCAGTATTGGGATCTATTCTGAAAAGCACCTCCATATTATCACGTATCACAACGGCGCTCTTAGGCACCACCAACTGGTCCGGGATACTGTTCTCCACAGTAATACGCACATTCATACCGTCCATCAGCCGATCCGATCCCGGTACCTGCGCCGTTACGGCAATCTGGCCATTCTGGTCTACAGTAGGATTAATAGATTGTATAGTACCCTTAAGAATGACATCTCTGTTTACAAACGGAGATACCAGAACATCCTGGCCCACATGCACAAACCCGTATTCAGTCTCCAGGACACAGAAACGCACCAGATATCGGCTATCGTCAATTAGAGTACACAACTGACCGCCCTGCTCATATACTCGACCTTTAAGGCTGGCCACCTTGCCTGCAAACGGAGCCTCAATATCACACAGCCTATAGGTACGCTGGGCATTGTCAAGTGACATTTGCGCATCAATAAAACCAGTATTGATATATATTACGCGCTTCTGGTCAGCTGGTATACGCGCAGTATCAGCCAGAGTATAACCATAGTCCAGCAGACGGTCAGCCAGGCTCATCTCTGCTTTGTCAAACTGCAGGCGTGCTTGTTCAAGATGACGGCGCGGCTGCTCCTTATCAAGCGATGCCAGCACTTGCCCCTTCTGCACTTTTTGTCCGTCACGTACATTTATCTGTTCAATCTTACCCTGAGCCTCAAACTGTAGGGCAATCTTGCTCTGAGCTTCCAGTTTACCATTACATACCAATTGCTTCTTAAACACCTTACGCTCCAAAGGCATCACGACAACCACATTCTTCTCCTTATTGTAAGTGCCGTGTATCATACGGGTGGTATCTTCGGTATGATACTTATCACTCTTATCCTTGAAGCAACAAGCAACAGCCGCGACAGCCCAAATAACAATAATACTATATGCTTTCATCAACAGTTATTTTACAAGTTTATCAAAATGAGCGCTAATGTCCACCCCAGACTCATAGTCAAAAAGCGTAGCCCTGCGTATGCCAAAGTAGTACTTCCAGAAACCGGCCACCTTATCAAGATATAAACTGACAGCCTGATCGCGCTTTTCCTTTAGCTGATCCAACTGCGTCATAGACATGCTACCGCTGCCAAAATTATGGAAAGCCGACTCATAGCTCTCTTCAGCCAAGAGGGCCACGCGCCGGGCAATCTCACACTGGCTACGCTGGTCATTAAACTGCATCACCTGTGTATATAGTTCCTGACGGTAATCAATAAGAGACTGCTCCAGTTCATAACGTGTAGTCTGGGCTCTGGCCTCGGCCATACGCACATTGCCCCGGCCCTGCCCCCAGTCAAGGATAGGAATGGTAAACTGTACCCCTATCACCTCCTGGTCCTTAAGCTGAATAAACGTATCATTAAACCTGTCGGCCGATCCCGACATACCAAAACGAGCATTAACACTTGCCGACAGGCTCCTGCCGGCCTTAGCCCTAGCTACACTCTCATCCGCCTGAATATACTGCATATCCTGCCTTAGACTGAACGATGAGTTCTGCAGAGCGCGCTCCACAACATCATTATAATCAAGCGTAATATCAGGAATGTTATAATCAATGATAAGGATAAGGTCGGTATCCTCTTGATACCCTATGTAAGAACAGAGACGATTCATGGTAGTACGTAAGTTGACCATGCTGTTGCTCACGCTTAGAGAATCATTAAGAATACGTACCTCGATTTGCATTAGCTGGTCACGCGTAATGGTACCCATCTCAAAACGCGTCCGCCCTGCCTCAAACAGACGTTTACCCTCATCAAAACTCTTAACAGCCCTCTCATAGCTCTCCTTGGTACTGACACAGTTCCAAAACAGAGCCACCGTAGTCTGGCTAAGCTGCTCCATACTTTCAATGTACTGCCTTTTGGCAATCTCATATTGCTTAGGCTCAGTCTCCTTACGCCACTTAAACTGATTATACCCACACAGAGTCTGCGCATAAGTAAGATAGACAGGCTGGGCATAATATGTGGTAAGCCTGGCTGGACTGTACTGATCCAGCCTGGACAGCTGCGTTGACAGAGACACCGATCCACCCGTCCAAGGAATATTCTGTCTGAAATTCAGCGATACATCATTCTTCATGTTATAATTAGCCCTATAACTGATAGCACCGCTATTATAATCCTGCAACTGAACAAGTGACCGGTTAAAATTGACCAGATTGGCATTAAGACTGAGCGATGGCAATAGTTGAGCCCTGTAAGACCTGTAGCTCCAGTAAGAAGCCGCAAAATTGTTACGGTTACTCATAGACGCAATAGAGTGCTTATGAGCCAGCTCCACCACCTGGCGCATATCAAGAGTCCTTGGCACAATTACCTGAGCACCGCAAGGACTACCAACTCCAAAACACATCATAAAGGGCAATACCGCGCCCCAATAAAAGGACTTTCTCATAATTATTCTATAAACAAAGTCTTTGTTAATAATAAGGGTCTTGAAAAAAACAATATTCAAAGATTATTAGATTATTAATGTGTATGTTTCTTTTTGTTTCTATTTTCCTTTCGATTAACTATTCCTATTACGAAATCTTCAGGTAGAAATCCCCAATAACGGCTATCGAATGAATCAATAACATTGTCACCTATCACAAAATAATAATTATTATCAAAAGTGTATTCTAACACTTTATTTGACAACTCTTCACCCGTTTCATATTCAATAATTGGCCTATATATATTTAACAAAAAAGAATCAAGTTCTATAGTCAACCCTTTTTGGGGAACAATAAGAGGTCCCCAATTCTTTATGTTCCAAGACTTTTCTTCCATAGGTATAACATTATATGTCTGTCTCCATACAAATATGCTATCAAACATCCAACGCAACTTTTTTTGTTCGTCCAAGACACCAATTGGTTGTAGCACCTTGTCATTCCAGCAATGACCATCCACCGTTCCTATCCTATCTCCAGGAGAACCTAATACCCTTTTACAGTATTTAATATCGGAGTTGAATCTAATTGTTCCTAAATCATATTCACCGAAAGGAGCGTTGAAAACAATAATATCACCTGGTACAATATCTCTTGTTCCATGTATCCTATAGAAATAATCAGGTCTATCTGACCATAATGCTTTAATCCTCCATCCGTACAACAATTTGCTAATGAAAACTGATTCACCAACCTGTATAGTCGGAAGCATGGAGCCTGATAGTATTGTATATTTCACAAAAAAAAATGAACGCAACAGAAATAAAAACACGACTGGTAATACACATATTATGTATACCAAGTTCCGGATTCTTATAATACATTCTCTATGCTTCTCATAGAAGGAAAACTTACTATCTTTATCTTCACATTGATTCATCATTTGGGTCATTTAGTTCATTCAACATATCACGTATATCATTAGTTGCCTGGGACTCTATTCTAGGATGAAAATTATCGATGCTACGAACCGTATTATGATAATTCGTTATTTGATTACTATCATGATACAAGACTGCGAGTTTATACATTGGATACAATCTGTCTGGTATGGCAAAAAAAGAATCAAGATAATCTTTTTCAGCTTCTTTGATTAGTCCCATCTCTTTATGAATGTCACCCAACAATATGAATAACAGCGCATTTCCGCTCAATGTAAGACTCTGGTTTACAATTGTTTCACTTCCAACTAGATCTCCATTCATATATAGTGAATAAGCGTATTCGTATAAAAAAGCACAATTGTGTTTCATATTAGGGTACAATTGAGAACAACAGTATTCATATGATAAATAATCACCATTGCCAAAAATAAACCTCTGACTTTCCCACTTTGTTTCATACTGATGTATGGTCCTTATAACTTCAATGCTTCCAAAGAAGATTGCAAGCGGAACTATATATATTAATGCAAAAAACAGACTGCACCCCCTAGGTGAATTGTTTACCTTTATTTCACTTCCGGCATATGCTGCAAATACAATAAAAAATAAACGAAACGCCCATATTGAAAACGGATAAGAAAAAAAAGCAAAAACAATTAAACTAATCAGTCCTTGGCATAAAGGAGAATCGTATTTGAATAGTCGAAATCCTATCAGCATAATGAATAATAATAATAGTATCAAAGGACCGACACCAAACTCAATTCCAAATTGTAAATAATCATTGAAACCGACCTTAGGATTATCCGCAAAGATTCGTTCCTTATCTGATTCGGAGTAAATAAGATCTCCTTCATTAATATAAATTGATTTTGAGAAATATTCTCTTTGCGTTTTTCCATATGCATTTGAAAAATGGCCAAGCCCAACTCCTTTGTATTCATTCCTTATAATTGTCATCAGTTCCATCTTATAAGTTATTAGCCGCCCGTTTAATGATGGCCTCTTAAAAATTAAAACTAAAGACATTAAAAAAATAATGGTAATAATGAAAAAAAATAAGTGATTTATTATCCAAGAACGAATTATTGATTCTTTTGATAGATATATAAAAGATGTAAATATGATTGACAATAATGCTGCGCGGCTTTGAGTGGATGGTATGAGTATAGTACAAAATATTATTGACAAATAAGACATCATAAGAATCATTTTATCAAATGTTGAACAAGGCTTTTTGCCTCTATTCACAGTTTTTTCATGTACCACTGCAATTGAAATACTTATACATATCGCTAAAAAACCGCCCAAAGGGCCGGGATTATCAAATGTTCCAGTACATAAGAATAAATAATTATTTGACTTTATCACACCAATTATCTGTAATATTCCCAATATAGATTCATAAAGAGCAACTATTTCTATTACAATTATTACTAAATCATGCGAAATTCTTTTCCCAAACTGAAATATTATCCTTAGTAAGAAATAACCAACAAACAACAGGTCGACAAAAGAGAACAACATTACAGATATATCGTCTCCATTATTCTTGTTCGATATTTTCATAAACATGAACAGAATTACAATTAATATGTCTACCATTGACACAAAAGAAGTAACCATCCTCCGGCTATTATGGCTTATCTCCATTTTTGAGAAATACTATTCCAATAAATGTCTGTTCTAATAGGATCATCTATATCTGGAAGAAAAATATCATGTACAACCATATTATTTGATAGAGTAAAAAAATATGGATATGTTCTTGCCTCAATAGGCAAATTAACAATTGGAACTTGATAAACTTCAAAACCAATTAAGTTTGGATGTTTGTCCAAAAAGATTTTTAATGATCGGTATTCATAGTCACAAAAAAAAACTAATTTCATATTTGTTGAATTTCCTTCAAACATTTTTATCGCTTTCTCTAATACATAACTAGAACAATCTTGACAATGAAATTGTGATACTCTGCATATAAACAGAATGGAATCATCATCACATAGCTCTGTTAACAACTTCTTAGATTTAGCAGAGACATCTAGTAACTCCAAATTAGGCATAACTAGCCCATCATTTTCCAATAAATCTATATAAGATGATTGATATCTGTCTATTGCTGTAGATTCATTATTATTGGGAGTTTTTACTACGTCATTGCTACTTATCCCCAATAAAAGAAAATTTAACACCAATAACAACAGACAACATGTTTTCAAATAACTATTGCTGCGACACATCTCCATTTATAAGTACGGTTGTATTAAAAGAATAGAAAAACAGAACAGGATTATCCTCTAAAGAAAGACCCTCAAACAACGCTTCCTTTTTTTCGATTTTGCTGTTCTCAAGAATCTCATTTTTTCTAGATAATAACACTGTAGGAGAGATTTCTTGAACTAATGTATTGTCACGCCATCTAGATAGTGGATTATTGAAACATGCTAACAAAGGATCATTTGACTCAGTTGATAATGTAAGTATCCTTCCTGTATTATTGATCCTGAAAAACCATGTATACAAATTTGTTCTTTCCGGAAACATCATTCTAAAACATGAATAATCCGCACAAACGAAAAAGGTGCCAGAGAATGATGGTTGTTGTAACCTTTTTTCTTTATATAAACCTGGGGTTGACATATCTTCTATTGTTGGTGAATATAACTTATCGTTCTTTAGTGATAGTTCAAACCGTCCTATAACCGAATCTTTATCAAATTCATATACTAAATTTCCATGATCTAAACGCCCATAAAGTCTCCCGTCATATTTATATATGTTATCTGAATAACTCTGATAAGATGGATTCCTGTATGAATGGTCATCACCGAAAGTATAGATAATATTTCCATTCATTTCTGTTAATACGAAACTTGATCTTTCTATTTCTTTATAACCAACTTCGGCATAACAATTTTCAACTCTAAATAGTAAATTATTATTGCCAAGATATTCAAGACTCTTTCCTCTAAAAGGCAAATGTTTGGATTCAATCATCTTACCATTTATATCAAATATCGTTATACGCTCTTTGGCATTATCTAAAATACATACTTCCTTTCTATCATTTATAGCAACATGATTAATAATTAAATATTCTCCTGGACCATTTCCTAGTCTTGAGATGCGGTTTAAAAAATTACCATCATAATCAAAAACTAAAATGGATTGTGCAATATGCTTATCTATAACAACAATAAAAGAATCACATAACAATAACTGATCTATTTTGCCTATCAAATAAGACTTATCAGTTCTCAATCTTACATATCTACAACTATCAACGACCCTATCAATTACAATCACATCTTCAGCGTCTTTGTCATACTGTATTTGAGTAACATTTGAGTAATCTGCCATAGCAGAATTACTCAAATGATTACACGATATACTTAATGACAGACTCAAACAGGCCATAGTATTAAGTATTCTTCTCATAAAACTGATTGCTAAATCCCAAACTCTTTTCGTATGTCTCTACGCAGCAACATCTTCATTGTATTACATGGATCTGGTATTGACCAACAATCATTATAATTGGAGCGATCACAATAAACATATTCTGGCTTAGCCGTCTTTACATTAATGTATATCGTTCCTTTTATTCTTCCGCCATTTTGGTTGTTTGAAGAATTGTTTGAGTCAGCACCACCACTGATTGAAAGAGAAGCTGAAATTGGACCTCCATTATAACCTCCATTACCAGATCCGTTTATATATTTCGATAATTTTTGACCTGCTGTAGAACTAATGGATACATCCACACTTATTGCTTCCGTTTCCATGATTGAACAATCTGCAATTTCATTGCTATAATCAACCCCACGAGACTTAATTGAACCGGGAATTTCGCCTGGATCATCTGCATAAGCAAAGTGATTAAGCGTAAAAGCCTTAACGAGCAACTCTTTACAATTTACATTTCCTTGTTTTGCAGAGATTACAAACAAATTTGCTCCTACAAGTACAACTGAGGCCGATATTGCCATTAATAATTTGTGTTTCATAAAATATACAATTAAATATGTTAATTGCCAGATAAATGCCTCTAGCGAGCTTTGAATAGGTAATAATTACTATATTCCAATAATTCAATTCATTTACTTATATTATGCGGTATTCAAATTTTAGATTAATACTAATAATTTGGGAAAAAGGGATAGAAACATATTCTTTGCAAGAGGATTGGCGTTTCTATCCCCTCTTTCTTTTCCAAATCATAAAAACACTCTCTATTACCACCATTGTATTGAATAGTCAGATGTAACAATAAATGGACGTTCGTCATTTCCTCGTGTATGATTACGAATCCATAATAATGTATTTGTAGGAATATTATCATAATGCAAATAATTATCTTTTGCTATTTGACACCCCAATGAATACCAATCATCTCCCCGAAAACACAACAACTCATATTCATTACCTGGACATATATCATTATCATCACCTCGAGGATAAATACTTACATACTTAACCATAGTAGGCTCGTTAAACGCCATCCCGACCCAATTACCATTAGGCTGATTTATCTCAAAATTACTCAGCAAATCGCCATCAAAAGCACGCTCTATAGCATCCTGTCCCGCTTCAGGATTCGCAACACCATTTCCAATCAGTTTTTTACCATAATAATCATAAAAAGACAATTCTGAAATACTGCCCCAAGAATCATCCGGACTTAAATAGCGCCAATAGCGACAGGGGGTAGATGTATTTAAAACAATATGCCCGGGGATTTCCGCATTATCAATGACATATAAAGTAATTGAATCACTAAAGTCTGCCTTTGTGGCGCATTGGAGTTTACCGCCTAGTAATCTTCTACGCATCTCGACAACAGTACTAGATTCATAATATTTCCTTCGAAAATCTAGACTGATGATTTCATCCGGATTTCCTTTAACATAATCAATACTACCATTTTTATGAAGAATAAAAGGAAAACTAATAGGAACAAGATTCTTTCCATCATATCCTAAAACAATATATAATATATTTCGTCCTATTTTTTTAAAATATGCAAAACCATTTCTAATATCCCCAAAATCTAACACTTTCCATTGAGGGCCTTTAGAATTAACCGCCATAGCTATATATGCATATTTATCTTTTAGTTTTATGTCCTTAAAAAGTTCAATTTTTAAATCGGATGTAAGATTATAATGATCCGTCACATCCTGTTGACACAACTCAAAAGGATATACGAACTTTGCTGTATTTCTATATCTAACAACATCATGGTTGATGGCATATGTATTACGCCATACTTTAGGGATACGCTCATAAGGAAAAAACAGAAATCCAGCTGGCACAATAAGAGAATTTATGGTGGGTTCCTCACGTCCACGATCTGAAATAAAGACATACCAGCTATGCCCATCATTATTACGTCCCCAAACAGGTACTTGATCTACCGCAGCTGGTAATCCTACACTTCGAAATACGGCTGTCCCCATCGTAACATAGTCCTTGCAACTACCATATGTCATACGTATCATGGTAGATGCACTACGCATTGGCAAACTACCACGCTCTTCCCAAATCACACGATGGCCTATACTCGATTGTTTGGAGTTTATTTCATTACGTATTATCTCTATAGCTCCATAAATAGTGTTTCGATTATCATATTGATCTCTGACAGAACTAATGCTATCGCTGTATTGTTGACTCAAAGTATCACGCCATGCATCAAGACTCTGCAGCTCTGTTACTTTATAAGGTAGAATCCATTCTCGAAATATATCAAATGGAATGTGCTTTGCCCATGGTCGGGTTCTCCACTGATGAAATGCATGATCAATACTATATATTAGATATTTCGCAGTCATAACTTCAACGTCTGAAATGACATCTTCTGTTATACCATTGTAATAAGTGTCGCTTATTTGCCTAAGAGTATCACGTTCCCAATCAGGACTTAGCCCTTTTCCTAGTATGCCAATAGCAGTCCTATAATAACTATTGATGGAAGAAGTATCACGATATGAGTAATGAGCCATCATATTCGTAATAAGGAACTTTGCGGCCTCTAGTTTCTGAGCATCCTTATCTTCAGTGCGATAATGATAAATCACTTTACGCAGCTCAGAACGATTTTTGCCAGCAGACTTCAGGGAGTAGCGCAGATACAAAGAATCCTTACTACATCCACTGAAGACCGACTGACAAACAACAATAGATAAGAATAAAACTAATATATTTTTCATGGTCTTATTGTGTTGTTGTTATTTTTCCACATATCGAGACTAGTTGACTTTACTGTATCATATAATATGAACTCTAAAGATCCGTCTTTATGCAGAATAAATGGATTGTCCAATGGTATTAATGAATTTCCGTCATAACCTAATGCCAAATAAAGGACCTCACGACCCATATTCTTAAATAAAGCTTTTTTACCCTTTATTACCCCAAAATCAACTATTTTCCAACCTGGATAATCAGGAAGTCCAGCTATCACAGCCAGGGATTCCTGATTTATCCTGATTGCCGAAGCAATGTAAACATATTTGTCTTTCAACTTGCTACGGGTGCATTTCTTTAGGTTTAGATATACATCGGAGTCTAAAAAATATTGTGAAGTAACATCTTTATGAAATAGATCAAACGGATAAATCCATTTAGCATTATTATAGTATTTCTTCCTTTCAGAATTAATTTCATATGTACGCCTATATACTTTCGGACCACGTTCATATGGAAAGAAACTGCCACCTATAAGAGTTGATACATCCCATTCTGAAGCTAGTTCTTGACCACGGTCAGACAATATCACGAACCATCTTGATGCCGCTATATCACGAGCACCCACCGGAGTTTCATCAATTACGGATGGGATTCCAGAAGCCCTGAATGAAAGATGTGCCAATAAAGCATAATCTTGTATGTCACCAAAGGTTTGTCGCGGTAAAAGATATGAATTCAACAATGGCAACCCTGAACGGGTGTATAATCCATAACGACCAATGTTTTGAAATATGTTATTTCTAATCTTTTCAGCCATACCAACAGTCGTTTCATATTCAACATCATTCTTAAATTGACTATTCATTTTTTCTCCAAAATGAGAATAAAGAGTGTCACGCCAACTGTCTAATTCTTGTAGTTCTACACCTTTGTATGGTAAAAGCCACTCTAAATAATCATCAAATGACAGATGATTTGCCCAGGGATAGTTTTTCCATGCATTATAAGACTTGTCGATATTATCTATCAGATATTTTGCTTTAATGATTTGAGCATCATATATTGTTTTGTCTGCCAAACTTGAATACATTAAATCCGTTTTTTCCAGCAAACTGTCACGCTGCTGTTCTGGCTTTAGAGATGTATCCTTCAGAATAAGAGCAGCATAGTCATAATAATCTTGGATTTCGTTTCCCATATATGAGTAATGAGCCGCAAGATTCTTTATAAGATATTTAGCCGCACTTAGTTTTTCGGGATTTGGATCAACTTCACGATAATGATATAGCACACCATCCAATTCCGCACGATTGCCATCAGCTCTTTTCATAGTATCTTGGTAAAAAGAAGATTTTTTACAGCAAGAGGCTAACACCCCAAAACAAATGAAGAAAAAATGAATATAATAATGGAACATCTAATAGTACAAGATTTTATTAATGCATTTGGATTAATTAAACATCATAGTCAACTATTGTTTATACTCGAATCTGACGAATTCGGCAGCCATAAAATACTCATTCCGGTAGCATGATAATTATAACAATCGGTTATCTCAGTCATGCTTATATATAATGTGCGACATGTTGAATGAACGATTCCTCTAAGAAGAGAAGAGCTTCCTTCTCTTATTTCACGGCTATAGTTCTTTGTTCTTGTTAGAATATAGCAAATCTGGAATTGACTATTTATTTCCATAATTAAAACAATTGTAAATAACAATTTCTTTTATGCGTTCTTCTCATTAAAAGGACATTGAATTAATTGGTTATTGTTTTATGGCAAAGTTATTAGCGACAAAAAAAACGGCCAAAAAAAAAGCCGTTTTATGATATGACATATTGCTGTTGTAACAGCTGTCATATCAGCACATTACATCGATTACAACTATGAACAATGTGACATTGGTATGGTCTCTGTATATAATTGCATTATTAATGGATGTCAAATGGTAAAACTATGAATTTAGAGCCTCTATGAGTTCAACCAGTAGTTGAGGATCTTTACGACCTATTTTTTCAAGTAGTCGTTTCTTACGCTGATTTATATTCTGATTAGTATCATTTAGAATAGCAGCCATAGATTTAGCAGATATATCTGTTAACACTAAACGTAATAATAGTTTTTCTTTTTGTTTTAGTTCCAATATTGGAGATGATAATTTGTTCATCAAATCTCCAAAAGTGTCGTTTAGCATTTTGTCCAGTCTTTCAATATTCTTTGAATTAGTAAACTCAGCTATCTGATTTTTTACAATTTTATATAGGCGTTCCGCTTTTTTGTTGTCATCAATCTGCTCATAATACCTAGTATAAAGATAATCAGGAAACTCATATTGCTGACGTAGCATTTTTCTTACTTTTAAATTTAATTGTTGTATCTTTGTGCTGCTTAAAGATTCACTGGCCGACAAATCAATAATACGTTCATTCAGATTTTCTATGGATTCGCTCTTCTCTTTAAGTAATTCATTGAGATTATGTATTGTATTTTGACTGATTGAGTCTCGAGCGGTTAGTTCATCTATTGCATAAAGATTCTGACGTATTTGTTCATTAGTCTTCCTCTTTCGATTAATTATAAACAAAGTAGTTGCAACCATTATTAATAATAAAAGAATTAAAGTAGTAAAGAACAATATCAATCTATGGCGAGCTTTAAGCGACTCTAACTCTGACACCGCACGATAATACTGACTTTGTGCTCCTATCATTGGTTGACTCAACACCTTGAGTGCCTTTTGTTTGTTGAAAGACATTGATTCGCGATAATAATATAGAGCTTTATTATAATCTCCTTCTTGTTCGTAATAAAGTGATTCAGTGAACAATATATTAACAGAATCTATTGGTTCGGCAGCCCAAGCCTTATCAATCAGTTCTCTAGCATGAATAAAATCATGCTTAGATATATAATATCTTGCTAAAATATTAAGAATACTGAATGATTTTTCAGAATACTCATAGTCCATAATAATACTTTCTAGAGATGTCTGAGGTTCTTCTTCTCCACAAATAACTAAACATAAGTACTTGTTTGACATATATTGACGTTTCAAGTTTAAACTATCAACACTATCTGTCCAATCTATTAATTCATTATATATATCAATGGAGCCATAATAATCACCCGTTTGTACTCTACAATTGGCAATGGACCCTTTTGCGCACGCAGTATAATAATCTTTGCCAGCTTTATCAAAAAAAAACGTTGCATTTATGTAGTAATACTCAGCTCTATTATAATCGTAACAATCATAGAAAATATCTCCCATTCTTGAAAAAAGTAAACCCTTTTGAAAATCACTTTTTACATAATTTATGAGTTCATTTGCTTGTGCAAATGCAACTGCAGCATCTGGATATAATTTTAAAAGGGAATAAACACAACCCAAACTATAATAAGAGCGAAACAAATAATCCCATTTCTTATGTTTTGAATAATACAATACAGCAACCTTTATCAAAGAGTCGTTTTCTATATAATAATAGTTTTTGTATTGTGCCTCAGTAAAAAGCAATGCGTATTTTGCTTTATCCTTATTTCTTTTAATAGATGTGTAATCAATTTTATCTAAAAGGTTATATGCCAACTGCGGATTATCAATCATAAAACTTTCGGCTTCATTCATAGTACTTGTAATACTTTGTAATGCTATATTATCCAAATGACGACATCCCAAGGTGCTTAGTACCAATAAAAAAATAAATACAGAACTTAATTGATAATTATGATTCTTAGTTGAATAAAATAACATATTAGCAAGAATAAGGACTATTATTAGCACACTATATAACAAATGGTATAAATAAAGTTATAGTTATGCATTACCTACAACTTCAACATTTAAGAACAAAATTATTGAGTAATAACATATCATGCAACAATCATGTATAAATAAAGATAAAAAAAATCAATATTAGGAGTGTTGTAGAACAATTACTGCATATCTTTACACAATAATTGCAAACAAAACATTCCAAACACTCAGATATGAAAAAAATTGCATTGATTATGACAGTTATGGCAATGCTGGCCAGCTGTCAGGGACAAAACAAGTATAGCTTGACCGGTCAGTTTAAGGATTGCGCAGACCAGACCATATACCTGCTGTGCTCGGGTAACGTACTGGACTCAGTCTATTCGGCCGACGGCAGTTTCAGTTTTGAAGGTACAGTTGATACCCCCGAGTTTGCCTACATAGCCAACAACCGTGCCATAAGACAGGCATCGCTGGACTGCCAGTTTATCCTGGAGCCCGGAAAACTGGTGATGGAGCCGCTCCCAGACTTTGGAGAGTATATAGTCAAGGGCAGCCGCGCCAACAACCTGATGGCCGGGCTATCTGACCAGTCGGCCAAGTTGACCCAATATTATGAGCAGAATGAGGGCAAAGAAGGAATAATAGATGAGGTGCAAACCAAATACAATGACCTGTTGATTAAGGGAGTAAAAGAGAATACAGACAATATGTTCGGGATGGTATGCCTGCGTGAGCTGGCCTATGAGCAGGACCCCGCCACAACACGCAGCATGCTGGACAGCTTTGATGCCAAAATCCAGAAGAGCAAACTGTGGCAAACAATTAATGAGAGCAACAGCAAGCAGCTTAAAACGGCAACGGGACAGCCGTATATCAATTTCAGTCAGGCCAGACGTGACGGAGTGATGGTATCGGCCAAGGATGTAATATCCGATCCCGCCAATAAGTATGTCCTGATAGATTTCTGGGCATCTTGGTGCGGTCCCTGCATGCGCGAGGTTCCGTTCCTTAAGGAGACATACGCCAAATACATGGGAAAAGGATTTCAGATTCTGGGAGTATCACTTGACCATACCCGCGATGCGTGGGAGAATGCCATTGTGGTCAACCAGATGAACTGGATTCATGTGAGCGACCTTAAGTATTGGGATAATGAGGTGGCCAAGCTGTATGGAGTCAACTCTATTCCCGCCAACTTCCTTATTGACTGTGCCACCGGAAAGATAATCGCCTCTGGACTGCGAGGAGAGAAACTGCAGCAGAAAATATCACAACTACTGGATAAATAGAAGCATTTATGGCAGGCAGCAAGATGGCAGCATTGGCCAAGGACACGGCCATTTACGGAGTAAGCAGCATAGTAGGCAGGTTCATCAACTACCTGCTTACTCCTCTGTACACCAACGTTCTCAAGGCTCAGGGCGGAGAGTACGGAGCTATTACAAAAATGTATGCGTTGACTGCGCTGTGCCTTGTACTGCTTACATTCGGCATGGAGACCACCATGTTCAGGTTTGCCAACAAAGAGGGCCAAAAACCTGCCAGGGTCTTCTCTACCGCACTGATATCGGTAGGCATACTATCTGCTTTATTCGCAACCGTATGCATTATCAACAGGTTTGAGATATGTGCTTTCCTTCATTACCCCCAGCACCCCGAATATGTTACCGCGCTGTCTCTTGTAGTGGCTATTGATTCTTTCCAGGCCATTGTATTCTCTTACCTGAGATTCCTTAAAAGGCCCATCAAGTTTGCCACCCTCAAGCTTACCAACATATTCATGACCATAGCCCTTAACCTCATTGTCATACTGTGGTTCAGGAATATCTATCAGGATTACCCCACCCTGCTTGGCTGGTATAATCCAAATCATGTAATCAGATACGTGTTCTATATCAACCTGTTCTGCTCGGCAATCATCACTATCGGCCTGCTGCCTGAGATTTTCCAGATCAGGAACGGATTTGACCGTAAACTATTCCGTCAGATGCTCTCGTACACCTGGCCCATACTGATCCTGGGACTTGCAGGTATCCTTAACCAGGTGGCCGATAAGATTTGCTTTACCTATATTATTAAAGGAGACGAAGGTGAGAAGCTGCTGGGTATTTACGGAAGCGCCGTCAAGGTAGCAATGATTATGTCCATGCTTACACAGGCGTTCCGATACGCATACGAACCGCTTGTATTCAGCACGGCCGCACATGACCGCGAAGGCCAGAACAAAGTTTATGCAGATGCCATGAAGTTCTTCATAATATTTGCGCTGCTTGCATTCCTGGCGGTAATGTTCTATCTGGACATTCTAAAGTTCATAATAGGCAGCACCTACTGGGAAGGACTCAAAGTTGTGCCTATAGTCATGTTGGCCGAGATATTCATGGGAGTCTACTTCAATCTCTCATTCTGGTACAAGCTGACAGACCAGACATGGTGGGGTGCCGTATTCTCATTCATAGGCTGTGCGGTGCTTCTGGCCATCAACTTCATCTTTGTACCCAAGTACGGATATATGGCCTGCGCCTGGGGCGGGTTTGCCGGCTATGGCGTATGCATGCTGCTCTCTTACTTTGTGGGACAGAAAAAGAGCCCCATCAACTATCCGCTCAAGGATATCTTCATGTACGTGTTGCTGGCCGCCCTGCTATACGTGGTTTACTGGTTCTGCAAGGACCTGCCCATGTGGCTGAGCCTGACCATCAACACCATCCTCATCGGCATCTACCTGGCCTACCTCATCAAGAAAGACCTTCCGCTAAAGTCGCTCCCCGTCATTGGCAAGTACTTCCGTAAGAATTGAGAATTGAAAATTGAAAATTGAGAATTGAGAATTAACACACCTGCGTTTATAACCCGCGACATTAAAAGGCGCTCGAAAAAACTTTCGAACGCCTTATATAATTCTCAATTTTCAACTCTCAATTCTCAATTCATAACGCAGCTCGGATATCGGCTGCAATCTGTTCGAATTCCTGGGGAGTGAGTTTAAGTTTGGGATTGCTGAAAAGCATATCCTTCTCACTCTGCATGGGGATAAGGTG
>Ga0310697_10001920_pt1 | contig 23046 bp, 20 predicted proteins | sample 172DNAGHGlowgp2_FD_203883 | JGI IMG/M metagenome (GOLD analysis project Ga0310697, IMG submission 203883) | Sheep rumen microbial communities from Palmerston North, Manawatu-Wanganui, New Zealand - 1728 DNA GHGlow gp2 (v2) (version 2) | ecosystem: Host-associated > Mammals > Digestive system >...
TTCTGCTAACATCTACTCGTGGTATTCTTTTAACGTTAATTATCGTGTAATTATCCGTTAATTCTTCTGTTAACACCTAATCGTGGTATTCTTTTAACGTTAATTATCGTGTAATTATCCGTTAATTCTTCTGCTAACATCTAATCGTGGTATTCTTTTAACGTTAATTATCGTGTAATTATCCGTTAATTCTTCTGTTAACACCTAATCGTGGTATTCTTTTAACGTTAATTATCGTGTAATTATCCGTTAATTCTTCTGTTAACATCTAATCGTGGGGAAGGGGGATGGTTTCTTTTTTGTATTCCATGACCTCGAGGTCCTTGGGCTGGGGGGCCAGGGTGAAGCGGACGAGGGTGGCGACTTTGTGGAAGCCCTGGCGGCCGGCGGCGCCGGGGTTGATATGAAGGAAGTTATAGTCTTTGTCGTACATGACACGGAGGATGTGACTGTGTCCGCAGACGAAGAGGTCGGGCTTGGCGAGCTCGAGGGTGCGACGCAGCTCATAGGGGTAGTGCCCGGGCCAGCCACCGATGTGCGTCATGAGGACACGCTGTCCTTCGACCTCGAAGAAGGCGCGTTCCTCGAGTTCATAGTGCAGGTGGAAACTGTCGCAGTTGCCCCAGACGGCACGCACGGGCTTGAAGGCCCGCAGTTCGTCGAGGACGCCGGGACCGATGTCGCCGGCATGCCACAGCTCGTCACAGTCCTTGAAGAAGGAGAAGACCTGCGGCGCCAACACCCCATGGGTGTCGCTCAAAACACCTATCCGTTTCATTCGTTGGCGTGGATTTCCTTGAGGTTCTCGGCAATCATTTCCTTGAGGTAGTTGATGATATGGATATCGTTCATGGACATGCCGTCGAGGGCCTCCTTGAGCTCGTCGGTGTCGAGGACGAACTCGTCCTCGTCGGTGCGGTAGGTGATGACGAAGTGGATGTCCTCGTGCGCCGAGAGCAGCATGACGAGGGTGCCGGGGAGGTCGCCCATGGGCGGACGGTCCCAGTTGTTGTGTTCGAACCAGAACTCGAGGCGTGTGCCCACGCCCACCTGGCTGGTGAGCTTCATGCCGCCACCGCATTTCTCGGTATTCATCTTGATGAGCGGCAGCCCGAGGCCCACCTTGCGCGTGGTGCGGCTGGTGGTGTAGGGGTCGGTAACCTTGGCCAGGAATTCCGGGCTCATGCCCTTGCCGTTATCCTCGATGGTGAAATGGAAGTCGTTGTTCTTCAGACTGTCCACAATGGTCAGCTTGACATCCTTGGCATTGGCGGCGGTGGAGTTCTCCATCAGGTCGTAGACGTGCATGGCGAGTTCTTTCATACAATACTATTTATGTTGTTAAAGATTTGCAAAAATACACATAATTTTTCATTTGCAAATAATAAAAATGCAACTTCCTCGTTTTTTCCGATATAAAACATATATAAACATAATGAAACACCTGCGGCTTCTGCCTGTTCTGCTGATTATGCTTTGCGCCTCGTGCGCCGACGACGACTTCGTCGCCCCGTCTTTTCTGCATATCGACGCCATCGACCTGGTGCCCCCCGAAAGCAACCCCATCACCCTCGACGAAGGGTTCTACACCTCCGACATTGTGGCCTGCTATGTGGCCATCCACTATCCCGGCCGTAGCTCGCTGGACACCATCGGCCTTTTCCGCCTGCCTTTCACGGTGCCCATCCGCCACGACGGCCCTATCGACTACATAGAGCTCGACCCCGCCGTACCGCAGAGCGGCAACAGCCGTCTCCTCCCCTACTACACCTTCTACAAGCCCATCACCATCAAGAAGCACACCTTCACCATGGGCGGCACACAGTACAGCGACACCCTCTTCGTCCGCAGCGGCGACACCCTGCGGTTCGACACGCTGAGCACCACCTACGACATCACCCTGAGAGACATACACATGTACGACCTTTTCGAGCCCACGGCCAGCAGCCTGCAGTTCGACTCGGTGACATGGGTGAAGCACGACCCCGCCAACGCCTGCAGCGGCCAGGGCTATGCTCTGGTGCATGTGCCCGACACGGTGGACAACGTGCCCTTTGCCATCAATGCCGACCTCGTCCTCACCGACGCCACGCGTGCGCTATACCTTGAACTCGACACCCGTTCGGACCTTCCCTTCGAGGTCTACATGACCGCCGCCTACACCAGCGGCGGCAACCCCGTGACCGAGCGCGTCATGGTCGTCAACCCCACAGACCACTGGCAGCACATGTACATCAACCTGGGCCGCACCTGGTCGTGGTTCAACCACCCCAGCACCTTCCGCATCTCCTTCGCCGCCCTGAATGTCTACGGCGAGGAGGGCGACATACGCATCGACAACGTCAAAATCATCTCCACCAACCACACCCACTAGCCCTCAACCAAACCCTTCGACATGAAGAAAAAACAGACCATCAAATATATCGTCTTCGACCTCCTGGCGGCATTGCTTTCGTGGTCGGCACTCTTTGCCTTCCGCAAACTGGCCCTCGACCCTCCGGCCGACGGCTACCGCCTTTCGCCCCTCGACCTGCAGCTCTTCTCCGACCCCAACTACTGGCTGGGGCTTTTGCTGGTGCCTGCGGGCTGGCTGTCGCTCTACACCATCCTCGGCACCTACCGCAATGTGCTGCGCAAGGCACGTCTGAAGGAGCTGCTGGACACCCTGATGGCCACGCTGATAGGCTCGGTGGTCATCTTCTTCGTGCTGCTGCTCGACGACGACACCACCACCTACAGCGACCACTACATGGCCTTCCTCTTCCTGCTGGTGGTGCACTTCGTGCTGACCTACCTCTTCCGCCTCCTCATCACCTCGCAGACCGTGCGGCGCGTCCATTCGCGCCAGATCGGCTTCCCCACCCTCCTCATCGGCTCCGGCAGCAAAGCCCACCACACCTACCTCGACATCGAGAACCAGGAAACCTACTCCGGCAACATAATAATAGGATACATTAATATATATAACGACCAGCACGGCGACGCCTCCCAAGGCGCCGACTCGCAGCTCGCGACGCTGATGCCCTGCCTGGGCACCATCGACGACATACGTCCGCTCATCGAGCAACACCACATCGAGGAGGTCATCATCGCCCTGGAGGACAACCAGCGCGAGCTCATCGGCGGCATCCTGCGCCAGCTCAATTCTGCCGCCGACCTCATCATCAAGCTCACCCCCGACGCCCACGACCTCATCGTCGGCTCGGTCAAGCAGCAGTCCATCTTCCACTCCCCCTTCATCGTCATCAACAACCGTCTGATGCCCGAATGGCAATACTCGGTGAAGCGCATCGGCGACGTTGTGCTGTCGCTGATAGCCATCATCATCCTCTCGCCGGTCTACCTGATTACGGCCATCATCGTCCGTGCCACGTCGCCCGGACCCGTCTTCTACGCCCAGGAGCGCATCGGCCTGCACGGCCGCCCGTTCCGCATGCACAAATTCCGCTCGATGTATGTCGACGCCGAGCAGGCCGGTCCGGCCCTCTCGAAGGACGACGACCCCCGCATCACGCCCTTCGGCCGCTTCATGCGCAAGGTGCGCCTGGACGAGATACCGCAGTTCTACAATGTCTTGCGCGGCACGATGTCCATCGTCGGCCCGCGTCCGGAACGCCAGTTCTACATCGACCAAATTGTGAAGCGCGCGCCCGAATACCTGCTGCTGCAGCGCATCAAACCCGGCATCACCTCGTGGGGACAGGTCAAGTACGGCTACGCCTCGTCGGTCGACGAAATGGTGGAGCGTCTGCGCTACGACCTCCTCTACCTGGACAACATGTCCATCACCACCGACCTGAAGATAATGGTCTACACGGCCAAAATCATCGTGCAAGGCCGAGGGAAGTAACTCACCCGGATTCACTCCCGAACAACACATCCGAAAACCGGACGAAAAACCTATTTTCGCCCTATCAACTCCCACTTTGGTAGGAGTTGGTAAGGACTTGGTAAGGACTTGATAAGGCTTTGGTAAGGAGTTGGAGCTGATAATGTGGTTGTTAGGGATACGCCGAACACCTGACAAACACTATAATATTACAAATCAGAATCTTACAAATAACCATCGAGATTTAATTAAACTTTTTTGAAGATTTTTTATCAATGTAAGTAAATTAGTTGTATCTTTGCAGACGAATCCGTGTGAGTCGGATTGGGTAAAACAATTGAAATTTAATCATATCAACCAAGATGAAGAACAAATATTACGACCTAATCGACCAAACGTTCGATTTTCCACAGGACGAATTCCGCACCGAGGACAATGAGCTGTATTTCCACGACATACCGCTGATGGAAATCATCAAACAATACGGCACACCGTTGAAGATTACCTACTTGCCCAAGATCAGTTCGCAGATTCAGAAGGCGAAACGTTTGTTCAACGTGGCCATCGCCAAAACCGACTATCGGGGCACCTACAATTACTGCTACTGCACCAAGAGCAGCCACTTTGCCTTTGTGCTGGAGGAGGCGTTGAAGAACGACATCAACCTCGAAACTTCGTCGGCTTTCGACATCAACCTGATACAGGAACTGCACAACCAAGGGTTGATAGACAAGGAGAAAGTGATAGTGTGCAACGGATTCAAGAAGGAACAATACATAGAAAACATTGTGGGTATTTTCAACGACGGATTCCACAATGTGATACCGGTGCTGGACAACAAGAACGAGTACTATACGCTGGACCAGATGCTTGCCGAGGGCGGCGAACAGATGAACCTGGGCATCCGCATTGCGTCGGAAGAGGAGCCGAAGTTCGACTTCTACACCTCGCGTCTGGGCATCCGGTACAACGACATTGTGTCGTTCTACGAGGAGCAGGTGAAGCCGAACACGAAGTTCCGCTTCAAGATGCTGCACTTCTTCATCAACACGGGCATCCGCGACACGGCCTACTACTGGAACGAGCTGGCGAAGTGCGTCAACGTCTACTGCGACCTGAAGCGTGTGTGTCCGGAGCTGGATTCGCTGAACATCGGCGGGGGCTTCCCGAGCAAGGTGAGCCTGGCAGCCAACTACGACTACGAGTACATGGCCGAGGAAATCCTGGCCCAGATCAAGAACATCTGCACCCTGCGGGGTGTGGAGGAGCCAAACATCTTCACCGAGTTCGGCAGCTTCACCGTGGGCGAAAGCGGAGCCACCCTCTACAGTATCCTGGACCAAAAGCAGCAGAACGACCGCGAGTTGTGGTACATGATCGACTCCAGCTTCATCACCACCCTGCCCGACACCTGGGGCATCAACCAGAGGTTCATCATGCTGCCCATCAACCACTGGGACTGCGAGTACCAGCGGGTGTTCCTGGGAGGCCTGACGTGCGACTCGGAGGACTACTACAACGCCGACAGCCATGCCAACGCCATCTTCCTGCCCAAGCTGCAGAAGGACGACCCGCTGTACATCGGGTTCTTCCACACGGGAGCCTACCAGGAGAGTATCGGCGGCTACGGCGGCATACAGCACTGCCTGATTCCGGCGCCGAAGCATGTCATCATCGACAAGGACGAGAACGGCGAATACACCACCAAGCTATTCGCCAAAGAGCAGAGCTACAAATCGATGCTAAAGATTTTGGGATATTGAAAAGAAGGCTGCCGAATGGCAGCCTTCCTTTTTGATATGGGTCAGTTTTCGTATGCCTCGTGGAGTTCGATTTCGTATATGAGAGGCGTGAAGCCGGGGATGGTGCCCGAGCCTTTGGCACCGAAGGCCAGCTGGTAGGGGAAGTAGAAGCGATAGGTGCTGCCGGCATTCATGAGCTGAAAGCCTTCGATGAGGCCGGGGAACATGGGCTCGCCGACCACATGGATGATGGAGGGACGGCGGTCATAGGTCTGGTCGTAGGGTTCGCCGGAGAGCATGAGGTAGCTGCGATAGTCGAACTTGATGCGCTGCGCGTAGTGCACATTGGGGCCTTTGCCCTGCTTGACGACCTCATAGTAGAAGCCCTTGGGGTGGCGTTTGACGTTGGGGTTCTCCTTCTCGAGACGCTGGAAATACTCCTCCTGCTGGGCATCGACGCTCTTCTGCCTGGCCGCGGCGTCCTCGCGCTGCGTCACGGCATAGTTCATCATGATGAAGTCGAGGGCGTTCTTGATTTCCTCGGGGGTGAGGGGCTGGTCGGTGCCGCCGTCGAGGGTATAGCGTGCCGACTGCATGATGAGGTCGGCGTCGAGGTTGCTGAAGTAACCGTCGCGAAGCACGCTGGCGATGTTCTGGCCATAGGCCCAGGAGAGGGTATCAGTCTGGGTTTTGAGTTCGGGGGCGTGGGAGAGGCGTCGTTCGGCGCCCAGGTTGCCACAGGAGGCCAGAAGAAGGGCCGCGGCAAGAGTGGAAAACAATTTCTTCATAAGGATAATGATTATTTACTGATTACAAGTTTCTGAACGGAAATGCCCGCGTCGGAGTGCATGCGGAGCAGGTAGAGACCCTGCTGGAGCCCCTGGAGGGAGAGCTGGCAGGTGCCGTCGACGGCGGTATGGGTGCTGAGTTGACGGCCCATGAGGTCGAGCAGATCGACGCGCTGCAGGCCGTCGGTGCTGACGGTGCAGCGGTCGGTGGCGGGGTTGGGGCTCACAGTGGCGGACAGGGCGCGGGGCGAGGCGATGCCGACGCTGGCATTGCGGTAGCTCGCGATATAGGGTTTGTAGCCCTGGGCGGTGACGGTAAGGAAGGTGCCGTCGAGGTTGACGGAGTTGTCGATGGGCAGGGAGGCATGGCCGTCGGCGTCGGCGAAGGTGGCCGCGACGAGGGTGAGGTCGGCGCTGTCGACGAAAGCAACATAGGAGTATGGCGGCACAGAGACCTCGACGCTGGAGGCGATGCGGTCAAAAGAAAGCGTCATGTCGGCGGCGGAGCCGAGCCAAGGCAGGAGCGAGGGGTCGCCCATGAGCTCGTAGATTTCCCAGTAATAGATTTTGGACTGGGAGTCGCTCAGCTGGCCGGAGGTGGCGGCGTTGACGGACATATTGCCCGCGACGAGCATGCTACCTGCGGTGACGGCGAAGAGGGAGCCGGACTCGTTGTGGGTGTGGAAGAGGCGGTCGTACATGCCCAGATAGTTGGAGTTGTACGCCACGTTCATGGTGTTGCTGATGTTGTTACGGATGCCGACGCCCCAATAGAAATCCTCGGCCCAGTAGGTGGAATTGGTGGCGCCGAAGTAGGCAACGGCGCCGGCATTGTCGCCGCGACGGAGGAGGGCTTCGCCGAAGCAGACACTCATGTCGAACTTGTTGGAGAGGCAGCAGTTGCCTATCATGACGGAGGGCTTGCCGGCGTTGGTCATGGAATTGGCGTTGGAGACCGTCAGCGTGGGGCGGTACCAACGGTCCCAGTCGCCGTGGGCACTGTAGTTGATCAGGCCCACACCGTCGTTGTAGAGATTGCGCAGGCTGTTGGTGGCGCTGCTGATGGCGGAGCTGCCGGTGACGACAACACCGTCGGGGTAGTGCGAGACGTTGTTCTTGTAGTAGGTCACGGTGTTGAAGCCGTTGTCGCCGTTGACGTAAGTAGAGGCGACGTAGTCCATGGTGGGGTCGCAGTAGCGGTAGGCGTTGTCGGAGGGAGAACCCTGGTCGATGCCGGAGATGAGGGCGGCACGCGAAAGGTAGCTGTCGTCGGCAAAGCCGTAGGACTCGTAGAGGATGGTCTTGTCGATGATGCTGGCGAGGGTTGTGGTGTCGATGGTGGAGAAGCGGCCGGAGTAGCAGTCGGGCAGGTGGTCGCCGGAGGTCCAGGTGGTGAAATAGAGGTCGGAGATATGGTCGTAGGTGATGTACCACGACGAGGAGGTTATCCTGGTGTCGAAGGCCGGCAGCTTGGTGTGGTCGCCAACGAGGAGCAGGAAGGTGGGTGCAGGGGCGTCGACGGTGGCGTTGTCATAGAGATCCTTGAGGTAGTTGGCAACGGCGGTATTGTTGCTGAGGCCCTGCTCGTCCATGTAGACAAGGTCGACGAGCATGCCCTGACGGCGTTTCCAGTCGGCGAAGGTGGAGAGGCTCGTGCAGCGCAGGCTGCCGGGGGCGACAATGACCATGCGGAGGGGGGCCTGGGTGCTGACGTCCTTGGAGGAGAAGAGACTGTTGAGGGTCTGGCCCGTCGAGAAAGCGGGCGAATGGTAGCGGTTGTAATGCTCGAGGGTGCCCTGGACATCGGCATCGACGTAGCTTACCGTGACGGTGGCACGGCGGCAGACAATGACCTGGCCGGTGACGGGGTTGACACGCACGGGGCTGAAGACGATGTTGGCCAAACGGCGGTCGCGGGCGACGCCTTCCACTTCGACCCTTGCCGTGGGCATGCCCCAGAACTCGTTGGTGGCATAGCGCTGGGCGTTGACGACGGGCGCAGGCTCGTCGAGCTGCGACTTGGAGCGGCTGGGCTGCAGGGGATAGAGGTCGGTGAGGCCGAGGTCGAGCGTGTCGTAGACAGCATCGGAGACCGCCACCGAGACGGACTGGCAGAAGGGAATGGCGATGACGTCGGTCTTTACCGGGATGGCGGGCGACCCATATTCGCCGCCGGAGATATAGCCCTCGAGGTCGAGGACCGTTGCTTTGCCGTTGTTGAAGGTGGTTGTGTGGGTTGTGAGCTGGGGGGTCTCATAGAGGAGTTCCAGACAGTCGAAACTGTCGGTCGTAACAACCTGTGCCTGGACAAAGGGGCCCATGGAGAGCGCCATGGCAATGGCCATGAAAGTCTTTTTCATTTTTATTATATATTAAACATATTTTCAATACTGGGGCACGGCGCCTCGATGGTGATGCGCGCATGGGTGACGGGGTGCTCGAAGGCGACGCTGTGGGCGTGGAGCGAAATGCTGCCGTCGTCGTTGCTGCGCGGAGCACCATACTTGAGGTCGCCTTTGATGGGGCATCCGATATTGGCCAACTGGCAGCGTATCTGATGGTGGCGACCGGTGTGGAGGTTGACGTCGAGCAGGTGGTAGCCCCCGACGCTGACGGCGATCTCGCGATATTCGAGGCGGGCGAGCTTGGCATTGGGGCGGCCGGAGGAGACGACATAGGACTTGTTGCGCTCCTCAACCTTGATGAGCCAGTTCTCCAGCGCACCGGCAGGCTGTGGCGGGGCATTCTTGACCACCGCCCAATAGTGTTTCTCGAACTCGCGGGTGCGGACCTTCTCCACCATGCGCGAGAGCGCCTTGGAGGTTTTGGCGAAGAGCACCACGCCGGAGACGGGACGGTCGAGCCGGTGGATGACGCCGCAGTAGACATTGCCGGGCTTGTTGTCGCGCTCCTTGATGAACGCCTTCACCAGCTCGGCCAGCGGGGTGTCGCCGGTCTTGTCGCCCTGGGTAATCTGCCCCGGCAACTTGTTCAGCGCCAGCAGGTGGTTGTCTTCGTATAGAATCTGGTCCGCAATCATAGGGTCAGACGATTTCGGCGATGGGGCTAATGGCGTTCTTCACCTTGTCCTGCAGGGCCACATTGATGGGAAAGTCGAGCGGGAGGAAGAGGTCGACGCGCGAACCGAAGCGGATGAATCCGAGTTCCTGGTTCTGTTTGACACGCTCGCCCTCCTTGGAGTAGCATACGATGCGGCGTGCCATCACCCCCGCCACCTGGCGGATGAGGATGCGCTTGCCGTTGTCGAGGAGCATGCCAATCTCGGTGCGTTCGTTGAGGTCGCTGCTCTTGGGGTAGGACGCCACAAAATAGTTGCCGCGGCGAAACTTGACGTATTCCACCAGGCCGTCGCAGGGGTAGCGGTTCACATGCACGTCGGTGCCGCTCATGAAGATGCTCACCTGCATGCACTCGCCTTTGATATAGGTCTTCTCGGTCACCTGCTCGATGGTGACGATGGTGCCGTCGGCGGGCGAGATAATCTCGTTGGGGCTGTCGGCAAAGATACGGCGGGGAATGCGGAAGAAGGCCACAACCATGAAGCCGAAGATAAGCAAGGCGGCGACGAAGAGGTAATGGACTATATTCCACTCCTTGACCAGCAACAAAAGCAACAGCACAATCAGGAAGATGGCCGAGCCGGTAATAAATATTATTTTCTTACCTTCGCGATGGATTTTCATATTCAGAAGATTATAAGGTTTATGTATGCAAATGCGAACGGCATGATGATGAGCAGGCTGTCGAAACGGTCGAGGAAACCGCCGTGGCCCGGCATGATGTTGCCGCTGTCCTTCATTCCGACGGAACGTTTAAGCATGCTCTCCACTAGGTCGCCCAACGTATCGATCACGCTGCAGATCAAACCCAGAGCCAGCCAATGGTACCAAGCCACGGCAGGCTGAATCCAAGGTCCAACAAAGACGGCCACCAGCACCGTGACCAACACACCGAAGGCCGTACCTTCCCAGGTCTTTCCCGGCGAATGGCGTTCCCACATCTTGTGTTTTCCGAAGAGCGAACCGCCGATGTAGGCGCCGGAGTCGTTGAGCCACACCATCAGCACCAGCATCAGCACCACCCGGGCCCCAGCGTCGGGAACCAGGGCGAGCATCAGGCTCAGCGGCAGGCCAATGTAGAGCAGGGGAACCATGGAGTAAGCGGCATCGCGGAAGGGCTGGTCGCTCTGTTTCCACAGCTGCACAATGGCCGAAAGGGCGAAACACATCGGGAACAGGGCGAACGATCCGAACACCAAACCGAAACCCAAAAGGGGATTGTCCACCAAGGGAATCGCTATCACCAGCAACATTGCCGTCAGCGAGAAGATGTACCCAAGCACACGGCTTGGACGAGCCCCCTGGGTCTTCACCATGCGGAAGAACTCAAAGGTGCAGCCGGCATTGACGAAGAGCAGGAATGCTCCAAAAAGGACCAGACCCAAATGGGGATTGCCCAGCAACCGGCCACTCAGCAGTGTGCCAAGAAACAGAAGCGCGTACACGACAGCGCTGGCGGTGCGAATCCAGAATGTTTTCATATCTCGGTGGTATTTGTGTTCGATTCACTATTATTGTTCTCGGGCAGCGAGGACGGAGCGCCGGTCTCGGGAAGGGCTTTCTGCTCCTCCCACGGACGGGGGCCGTAGATGCGCTCCAGGTCCTCGCGGAAGAGCACCTCTTTCTCGTACAGCTGCGATGCCAACTCGTCGAGTTGTGCACGGTGGCTGAGGAGCAGCTCTTTGGCTTTGGAATAGGCCTCTTCGACAATGCGGCGCACCTCGCGGTCGATGGTCTCGGCGGTCTTCTCGCTGAAAGGTTTGGTGATGCCGTAGTCACTCTGCCCGGTGGAATCGTAGAAGCTGATGTTGCCCACTTCGGGGCTCATGCCGTAGTAGGTCACCAGGGCCTGGGCCATCTTGGTGGCACGCTCGATGTCGTTCAAGGCACCGGTGCTGATGCGTCCGTATACAATCTCCTCCGACGCGCGGCCTGCCATGAGCGAAGTCATCTCGTCGAACATCTGTTCGTAGGTCGTTATCTGACGTTCCTCCGGCAGGTACCAGGCAGCGCCGAGGGCCTTGCCTCGCGGCACGATGGTCACCTTCACCAGCGGGTTGGCCCAGCGCAGCAGCCAGCTCACCGAGGCGTGGCCGCTCTCGTGGTAGGCGATGGTGTGCTTCTCCTGGTCGGTGAGGACCTTGGTGCGTTTCTCCAGGCCGCCGACGATACGGTCCACGGCGTCGAGGAAGTCCTGTTTGTCAATCTGTTTCTTGTTCTTGCGGGCAGCGCAGAGGGCCGCTTCGTTGCAAACATTGGCGATATCGGCGCCGCTGAAGCCGGGGGTCTGCTTGGCCAGAAAGTCGCGGTCGACATACCCTTCCGACCCTTCCTCGTTGTTCAGTTTCAAATTCTTCATGTGGACAGCGAAGATTTCCTTGCGCTCTTCGATGTCGGGCAGCTCGACGTAAATCTGGCGGTCGAAACGACCGGCACGCATCAGGGCCTTGTCCAGCACGTCGGCACGGTTGGTGGCGGCGAGCACTATGACATTGGTGGTGCTCGAGAAGCCATCCATCTCGGTAAGAAGCTGGTTCAGCGTATTCTCGCGTTCGTCGTTGCCACCGGTGAGTCCGCGTCCGCCACGGGCACGGCCCACAGCGTCGATTTCGTCGATGAAGACGATGCAGGGCGACTTCTTCTTGGCCTCGTCGAACAGGCCGCGCACACGCGAAGCGCCGACGCCGACGAACATCTCCACGAAATCAGAACCGCTCATCGAGAAGAACGGCACGCCTGCCTCGCCGGCCACAGCCTTGGCCAGCAGGGTCTTACCCGTACCCGGAGGGCCTACCAGCAGCACGCCCTTGGGTATCTTGCCACCGAGCTCAGTATAGTGCTTGGGATTCTTCAGGAAGTCCACAACCTCCATCACCTCCTCCTTGGCGCCAGCCAGGCCGGCCACATCCTTGAAGGTGACATTGACCTGCTTGGTGGCGTCGTACTGCTTGGCGCGCGAACCACCAAAACCGAACATGCCGCCTAAGCCTCCACCGCTGTCGCCGCCCATCTGTCGGCGTGCAAAAGCGCTGAAGCCCCAGAACATCAGTATCATCAGCAACAGGGGACCGAACCACACCAGCAGGTCGCGCCAGGCGTTGGTGCGCGTCTCTATCTTGTAGCTGATATGTTCACCCGTCTTTTCTTCGACAATGGCCAGTTCCTTGTCGAAATGCTCGTAGTTGCCTATGTTGTAGGTATACAGTCCCGTGGGTCCTTCGCTGCCTGTGACGTTGCGCGTGCGCAGGTCGTTGTAGAGGTCGGGGTATGCCTTGACGGCATCGGGCTTGATACGAATTTCCGCAACCTCCTGATTAATAACGGTGATGCTCTCGTAGTCGTGGCGCTCGAGCACCTGCGACAGCTTGGCCCATTCGATGGGCACCTTCGACGACTCGCCGCCGCCGAACATGCCGAACAGCAGCGCGAGCATGATAACAATATATATGGTATAAAGCCACTTCGCGCCCTTGGGTTTCTTCCCTTGCGGCGCCATCTGGGGGCCTTTCCTGGTCTGGTTTGCCATTTTGCTTATAGTAAAATTGAATCTTTAAACCTTAACCCTTGACACTTATCGGAATCTCCTCGCCGTCGCTCCACAGCTCGTCCAGGCGGTAGAAAGCGCGTTTCTCCTTCTGGAAGATGTGCACCACCACGTCGAAGTAGTCCATCAGGATCCACTCGGCATTGTTGTAGCCCTCAACCTTGTGGGGGTTGAGGCCCGTGGCTTTCTTCACCGTCTCGAAAACGGCATCGCTCAGCGCGCTGACGTGCGACGGCACATTGCCCGAGGCGATGACAAAATACTCGGCCGGAGCACCGTGCACCTTGCGCAGGTCCAGTATGCGCACCTCCTCACCTTTCTTGGCGTCGAGGGCCTGGGCGGCCAGTCGGGCCAGCACCTCGGCTTCTTTCTCTTTATTGTTCATATTCATCATTTTTCATTTCATTATCTTTTCCGCCACCAGCGTCCGCACCCCTTCGTTCTCCTCGATGTCCACCCTCACATAGCTCTCGGGCAGCAGTTCTTCCACCTTCTCCGTCCACTCCGTGAAGCAGTAGCATCCACTGTAGAAGTACTCCTCGTAGCCCAGGTCGTAGGCTTCGCCAAGCGATTTGAGCCTGTAGAAGTCGAAGTGATAGACCGGCTCGCCATTCGTCACGCGGCGGTACTCGTTGACGATGGCGAAGGTGGGGCTGCACACCACATCCTCTACACCGAGCTCCGCACAGAGCTCCTTGATCAGCGTGGTCTTGCCCACGCCCATCGACCCGAAGAAGGCGAAGAAGCGGTCGTCCGGAAAAGACTCCAGCAATTTCCGTGCCACATCGGGCAGCTGTCTTATATTGTCAAATTGTTCTTTCACACTCTAAACTCTTAACTCCTAACTCTTAACTCTCATCTCAGCCTGTCGGCAGCACGCACCATGGCCTCGTCCTTGCGGATGGCACGCTGTGCCAGGAAGAAGAACACCATCGACGCCAGCGGCGCGAAGGCTCCCAGAGCCCATGTCACCTCGGGTTTCACACCGCCCATGCCTGCCGACAGCAGGTCGGCGTAGTGGTCCACAGCCCAGAAGAAAAGCAGGAACGCGTACACCACGCTGAGGATGAAACCGAAAGCCGAGAGGCGCATCTGCAGCGTGCGGCGCTTGAAGAGCAGAAGGGCTGCCAGGGCAATCACCATGCACACCAGCACGATGGTCACCAGCGGCCAGGTCTCCATGCCTGTCAGGCGCTGGCTGTACTGCGATACGGGCTGGTCCATCTGGGGCAGCATCGTGGCGTCGCCCTGGGCGAAGAGGTCCAGGCGGGCCTCGACGCGCTGGCCTTCGGCCGGCATGTTGTCAAAATGGTATTTCGCCACGGGCACCATCAGGCACAGGGCCATGCAGCATGCTGCCAAAAGCAGCCATAACGATTGAATTCTTTGTATCATAGCAATCTATAGTTTTTGTTATCGTATACGTCGCGCGGACGTTTCAATTTCCAATTTTCAATTCTCGATTTTCAGTTTATCCGCCTTGCGGCCCTTGTCCACCACCACGGCGTCCTTCACATACATGAATCCCGGATTGCCGCGCAGCATGGTCTTGATGGCGGTGGCATCGGCGAAGAGGTAGTCCATACCCTCAATCTGGTTGTCGTACAACCAGGCCTGTATCTCCTCCGGCAGGGCGGCGGTGAGCAGCACAATCTGCTTGTCGTTCTCGGCGGCCAGCTGCTGTGCCAGTTTCACCTCCTTGACACCCTCGGCGTCCATCTTGCCCAGCGTGTGGATGGTGACGATCACCAAGCCTTCCTCGGCCTGGATGAGCTCCACGGCATGGTCCTCCATCAGCATGTCCATCATGCTGAAACCGTCGGCCTTGAGCTCGAACGGCTCGTCGCTGGTGGAATTCAGAATCTCCCATTTATCGAAGTCCTTGTACTCCTCCGGCACCTGGTCCCAGCCGCCGTTGGGGTAGTCCACGGTGACTTCTTCGCCGGTGGCGGTGTTCTTGAAGGTCATGTGGTTCATAGCCTCGCGCTCCTCGATCATCTTGTTGCCGATTTTCCAGGGGCGGAAATCGATGACAGGCTCGTGGTTGATGTTGTAGATGCAGAAGACCAGCATCGCCGCCACAGCGGCCACGAGGAAGATGCAATCGCGCTCGAAGCGCTGCTTGCGGCGCAGATGCCAAGTGAGGAATATCCACACCGTCGGCACGTCGAGGGCCACATTCTTCCAGAAGGTCTGCCAGTTGGTCAGTTTCACGGCGTCGCCAAAGCAGCCGCAGTCAGTCACCTTGTTGGTGACGGCATCGATGAAGGTGGTGACGGTGAAGAACAGCATCATCAGCACCAGCAGCCAGGCCGTCATGCGGCGGTAGGAATTGGTGATGAGCAGCACACCCACCACAAACTCGGCGCAGATCAGCGCACAGGCCAGCACCCCGGCCAGCGGCACGGCCCACTCGAAGGTGAGGCTCCCGATGCTCCAGGCGGTCATGTACTCCTGCACCTTGTAGACGGTGCCCAGCGGGTCGACGCCCTTGACAAACGACGAGAAGAGGAACACCAGCCCCACCACCCATCGGCATATCACATTCAGCGTATAGTTTATTTTCGAGTCCTTTATCATATTCTATGGTTTTACAAATTCAATTTCCAATTTCCAATTTTCAATTACCCTCTCCCTCCTCTGTCAGTCTTACCAGCGAGAACAGCGAGTAGTTGACGATGTCCATGTATCCGCCCTCGACGCCCTCGCTGGCCAGGGTGCGGCCGTCGTTGTCCTCTATCTGCTTGATGCGGAGGAGCTTCATAAGTATCAGGTCGACCATCGAGCCAATGCGCATCTGGCGCCAGGCCTCGCCGTAGTCGTGGTTCTTGGCCATCATCAGGTCGAGGATGCGGGTGATGTGCTTGTCGTAGAGCTTCATGGCCTCCGCCAGCGGCAGCTCCATCGGGGCCTCGCCGTTTCGGGCTTTCCACTCGTCGCTCTCCAACTCTGTCTGTATCAGCGCCATGACGGCGTAGTTCACCATGGCCACAAACTCGCCCCTCACGCCGTCGCCCACGCGGTTCTCGCCGCTCTCCTGCACGCTGCGTATGCGGTTGGCCTTGATGAAAATCTGGTCCGTCAGCGACGGCAGACGCAGAATGCGCCACGACGTGCCGTAGTCGTGCGTCTTCTTCTCGAAGAGTGTCCGGCACGCCGCCACCTCGCGCTCCATCTCGTCGCGGGTACTCAGTTTCGTTTGTCCGTTTTCAGTCATATCCCACCATAAACGCATGTTATTTTATTTTATTGTATATGGACATAAAAATTTTCTTCCCACCTACCACTTCCCACCTACCCTCTCGGGGAGTGATGAGTGATGAGTGATGAGTGATGAGTGATGAGTGTGGGGGCGGAGATTTTTATGGGGGACACAATAAACGGGGCGAAGGGGCGTTATTAGAGGCATGACGAAACGACAGGAATTCGAGCCTTTCAGCATCACGGTGCGCGGCCGGCTGGTCACCTTCCGGCGGCCGGCGGTGATGGGTATACTGAACATTACGCCGGACTCGTTCTACGACGGCGGACGCTACGGCGACGCCGCCGCCATGCTGGCGCAGGCGCGGCGGCTGCTGGCCGAGGGTGCCGACATCATCGATGTGGGCGCCGCCTCGTCGCGCCCCGGCGCGGAGCTGCCGCCGCCCGAGGTGGAGGCGCAGCGCCTGAGGGAGGCTGTTAGTCTGATACGCAGCGAGTTGCCGGAGGCCATCGTTTCTGTCGACACCTGCTACAGCCTGCCGGCCCGCACGGCCGTGGAGGCGGGGGCGGACATTGTCAACGACATCAGCGGAGGCCAGTTCGACGAGGCGATGTTCCGGACCGTCGCCGAGCTGCAGGTGCCCTACATCCTGATGCACAACCGCGGCCTGCCGGGCGTCATGCAGCAGATGACGGGCTACGACGACATTGTCGGCGACCTGACGCGCTACTTTTCCGAGCGCCTGGACACGCTCTACCGTCTGGGAGTCAAGGACGTATGGATCGACCCCGGCTTCGGGTTCGCCAAGAGCGTGGAGGAGAACTACGAGCTGCTGCACCGCCTGGACGAGCTGACGTCGCTCTTCCGCGAGCCGCTGCTTACGGCCTTGAGCCGCAAGAGCATGATATACAAGCGTCTGGACACTACGCCGGACGAGGCGCTGACGGGCACCGTGGCCCTCGACGCCATAGCCCTGGAGAAGGGCAGCCGCCTGCTGCGCGTCCACGACCCCCGACCCGCCGCCGAGACCATACGACTACTGTTCAGTTAAGAGTTAAGAGTTATGAGTTAAGAGTTTATAAATCAATCTACAATAAAACTGCAAAACATGTTGACAAACGCAATCCTGGGTCTTCCCCAAATCCATCTCATCGACATCATCGACATCGTCATCGTGGCCGGACTGGCCTTCTACATTTACCGCATGGTGCGCGGCACCAATGCCATGCTCATTTTCTGGGCGTTGGTGATCATCGTGGTGGCGTGGCGCGCCGCCGAGATGCTGGGCATGCGCCTGCTGGGGGCCATACTGAGCTCCATTGCCGGCATCGGCCTGATAGCCCTGGTGGTCATTTTCCAGCCCGAAATCAGGCGTTTCCTGCTCTTCCTCGGCACCAAGACACAGCTCGACCAGTCGTGGATAAAACGTTTCCAATTTTGGAAGCACAACATGCAGAACAAGCAGAGTGTCAACTACGAAGCCTACATCAACGCCTGCATGCACATGTCGCAGTCCAAGACCGGCGCCCTGATTGTCTTCAAGCGCAAGAACGAGGTGGAGGAGATTGTCAATACCGGCGAGCGCATCAACGCCATGGCGTCGTCGGCGCTGATCGAGGCGCTGTTCTTCAAGAACTCGCCGCTGCACGACGGCGCGGTCATCGCCCACGGCAACACCATCCTTGCCGCGCGCTGCATACTGCCCGTCACGTCGCGCCTCGACGTGGACCCCAACCTGGGCCTGCGCCACCGCTCGGCCATCGGCGTCACCGAACAGCTCGACGTGCTCAGCGTCATCGTCAGCGAAGAGACCGGAGCCATCTCCTATGCCCTCGACGGCGAGATACACCACAATATCAGTCCCGTAGAGCTGCGCCAGGCCCTGGAGAAGTACGAGTGCTAGAGCGATAAAACATTAAGAAATACAAAATAAATTTTTCCAATTATAAAATCTTTATTATCTTTGCACTTCAAACCTTTGTGCAAAAGGTAGGCTAAAGCCATACAAGACAGCCGATAAAGGAAAATAATAAACAAAAAATAAAACTAACAAAAAACAACAAAACATGAGAAAATCGATTTGGATTGTGCTGCTGACTTTGGTCCTCGGCGGCACCTCCTTCGCCCAGCTGCCCGGCACTGGCGCCAAGGAGAAGAAGAGCGACCTGACAGCCCAGGTGCCCCTCGACAAGAAAGTCATCTACGGCAAGCTGGACAACGGATTCACCTACTACATCCGCAACAACAAGAAGCCCGAGAACATGATTCAGTTCCGTCTGGCCACCAACGCCGGTTCCATCATGGAGCGCGACGACCAGCAGGGTCTGGCCCACTTCTGTGAGCACATGGCCTTCAACGGCATCAAGGGCTACCCCCACAACGAGATGATTGACAAGCTGCAGCAGCACGGTGTGGAGTTCGGACGCGACATCAACGCCTACACGAGCTTCGACCAGACTGTGTACTACGTCAACATGCCCGCCAACGACGAGGAGATGGTCAAGATGGGTATCGAGATCCTCGACGGCTGGGCCGGCAACGTGCTTTTCGACCAGAAAGAGATCGAGGAGGAGCGCGGCGTTATCCACGAGGAGTGGCGCGGTGGCGTGGGCCACGGCGACCGTCTGCGCCAGAAGACCTGGCCCATCATGCTGAAGGGTTCGCTCTATGCCGAGCGTCTGCCCATCGGCAAGGAGGAGGTCATCATGAACTTCAAGCGCCAGAGCATCGTCGACTTCTTCAACGACTGGTACCGTCCCGACCTGCAGGCCATCATCATTGTCGGCGACATGGACAACTATTCCTACGCCGGCAAGACAGGTGCCAAGGCCATGGAGCAGAAGATCAAAGACACCTTCAGCTCGCACAAGTTCCTCGGCAAGGAGAAACTGGCCCGCAAGAGCTATGAGATCCCCGCCAACAAGGATCCCCTCATCTGCATCGCCACCGACAAGGAGGCCACCAGCACCAGCCTGGCCCTCTACTGGAAGCACAAGAAGACCCCCAACGGCACCATCGGCGCCTACCGCCAGATGATTGTCCGCAACCTTATCGACATGATGATCAACGAGCGTTTTGCCGAAATCTGCGAGAAAGCCACCGCCCCCATGATGTATGCCGGCGGCGGATACAGCGGATTCCTGGGCCGCGAGATTGACGTCTTCGCCCTCAGCGCCGCCCCCAAAGAGGGTCGCATCAACGAGACCGCCGAGTTGCTGCTCAAGACCATGAAACAGGTCGACGAGCACGGCTTCCTGCAGAGCGAGCTGGAGCGCCAGAAAGAGGACCTCCTCAGCACCTACACCAAGCTGGCCAAGGAAGAGAACAAGACCCAGAGCAACAGCCTGGCCGACGAGTACACCAACCACTACCTGGAGAACGAACCCTGCCCCGGCATCCGCCAGGAATGGAAGTATGCCAAGGAGTTCATCCCCGAGATCACCCTCGAGGAGTGCAACGCCCTGGTGAAGACCTGGATTACCGACGAGAACCTTATCTTCTACCTCACCGCCCCCGAGAAGGACGACGTCAAAGTGACCACCGAGAAAGAGGCCAAGAAAATCATCAAGAACGCCAAGAAAGTCAAGACCCAGCCCTGGGTTGACAGCTTCAAGGACGAGCCCCTCTTCACCGAGAGCCTCAAGGATGTCAAAGCCAACGTCACCAAGACCAACACTGTCCTCGGCTACACCGAGTACACCTGCCCCAACGGTATCAAGTTCATCGTGAAGAAGACCGACTACAAGGCCGACGAAATCCAGATCAGCTCCTTCGGCTTCGGCGGCACCTCGCTCTACAGCGACGAGGAGGCCTACCAGGCCCAGAACGCTGCCAGCTTCGTCGACGCCGGTGGTATCGCCAACTTCAGCGCCACGCAGCTCAGCAAGAAGCTCAAAGGCATGAACCTCAGCATCAGCCCCTACATCAGCAGCGAGACCCAGGGCTTCAGCGGCAGCTGCTCGCCCAAGGACCTGGAGACCACCCTGCAGCTCATCAACCTCTACTACACCGCCCCCCGCAAGGACCAGGAAGCCTACGAGCGCAACATCGAGAACACCATCAACCAGATCAAGTATGTCCGCGAGAACCCGCAGGTGGCCTTCATCGAGACCTACTACAAGACCGCTTTCCCGAAGGACAAGCGCCAGGTGGTTGTCCCCACCGAGGAGAAGGTGCGCAGCCTGAACCTCGACCGCATGTTTGAGATCTACCGCGAGCGCTTCGCCGATGCCTCGAACCAGACCTTCTTCTTCGTCGGCAACGTCGAGGACAAGGACATCGACCTCATCGCCAAGTACCTGAACAACCTGCCCGTCAACGGCAAGCAGAAGAACGACAAGTTCATCAACCGCAACCCGCAGTTCACCACAGGCATCCAGCATGCCGAGGCCGTGAAGGGTATCGAGCGCCAGGGCATGCTCATCATGAGCGGCCAGGTGAACGTCGACGCCAAGGAGCTTGACCCGCAGACCCGTATCGCCATCACCGAGCTCGGCGAGGCCCTGAGCATCACCGTCACAGAGATTATCCGCGAGAAGAACGGCGACGCCTACAGCCCCAGCGCCGGTTTCGACTACGAAATCAGCCCCGAAGGCCAGGTGAGCTGGCAGTTCTACATCGGCTGCGACCCCGAGAAGGCCAAGAAGATCGAGGGCGACTGCATCGAGATCCTCAAGCAGTACATGAAGGAAGGCTGCGACGAGAAGACCCTCGGCAAGGTCCAGGAGCAGATGATTGTCAACCGCGACAAGGCCCGTCAGAACAACAGCTTCTGGCTTGGCCAGATCAGCGGCAGCTATCGCTTCAACGAGAGCCGCGACTTCGTGGAGAAGTACAACGAGATGGTGAAGAAAGTCACCGTCAAGGACCTCCAGCGTATCGCCGCCAAGTATGTCAACCTGAACAACTACGTCGCCGTCTCCCTCCGTCCGGAGAACCCCGACGCCGGCAGCGCCGAATAATATCGACCCCAACAGCAATAGGGACGCGGATGCCTTCCGCGTCCCTATTGTTATAATTACCACTATGAGAAATCCCGAAACAAGCAAACACGACTACGGCCACGGGCTGTTGATAGCCGGTGCCTACGGACGCTGCGGCTGCGCCATTTTGGCCGCCAAGGCGGCGCTGCGGAGCGGCTGCGGGCTGGTGAGTGTGCACCTTCCCGCGCGATGCGTCGACGCCATGCAGACGGCCTTCCCCGAGGCCATGGTGGACATCGATGCCGACGACAGGCTCTTCACCACTCCCCCAGCCCACCTGGAATACTATTCGGCATTGGCCATAGGTCCCGGTCTGGGCACCGATACCGCCACCCAGGAGGCTCTGCTGGCCACGCTCCGCGCCTGGCCGCAGGACAAACCCCTGATTCTAGACGCCGATGCGTTGAACATCATGGCCCTGTGGCCCGACATCCTGGCTGCCGCCAGGGGGCGGGCACTGCCCACGGTGGTCACCCCGCACGAGCGGGAATACCGCCGCCTCTTCGGCGAAAGGAATGCGGCCGAGGTGGCAAAGCAGGAGGGTATGATTGTGGTATGCAAGGCGCATCGCACCCGCATCTACGCGCCCGATGGCACTGTGACAGAGAACCATACAGGCAATGCCGGAATGGCAACAGCAGGGAGTGGCGATGTGCTTACAGGAATACTGTTAGGCATTAGTGCACAGAAAAAGAGCGACTTATACGAATCCGTATGTTTGGGAGTGAGAATTCATGGCGAAATTGGGGACCGAGCGGTGGAAAAACAGTCGCAATCAAGCCTTGTAGCATCGGATATGGTAGAAAATTTACGACTGGTAGAAGTCGAATTTACAGACGATTAGAACAAGAAGAATAAAATATTTCAAAAAAAAATTTGGTGGGAATTAAAAAAGTGTGTATCTTTGCACCCGATTTCGAAAGAGAAATCAACCAACATTCCTCCTTAGCTCAGTTGGTTAGAGCACCTGACTGTTAATCAGGGGGTCGAAGGTTCAAGTCCTTCAGGGGGAGCAATGAAAAAGCGCTGATGATTCAGCGCTTTTTTTAAATTATGAGGTGACATGACATGTCACTTTTTTTCGACTGAAATTCTATCTCGAAAAAGAGTCGCTTCCTGCATAAAATAAGTACTTTTTTATCGACTCAAACCTTGCCATATATTTTTTTCTTATTCAAATTCAGAATATTATATTCTATTTTGCAAAAAAAAATTTGCAGAATAATTTTATTTTGTATTTTTGCGCCGTCAATTGAAAGAAAAGTACTTTGACAAAAAAACAATCAATCTGTGAGGTGTCCGCTGCGGACTGAAACGAGGGTTATTACACCCCCTAGACGTCCACGAGCAGCGGGTGAAAAGGGAATCACGTGCAAATCGTGAGCTGACGCGCAACTGTGAAGTCCATTACAGAAAGTAGTATGCACTCTACGCCATTGGGTTACTACACCTTTTGTCGCAAGATGTCTGTCCTGCGAGGTTACCACACCTGAGAAGGCGCATGCTATAGGACAAGCCAGGAGACCTGCCCGCAGAGAAGGTGGCAAACCTCTCGCGAAATAGAGTATTTGTCAGTACGATTGGAAATCAATGTAAACGCCGATGGCGTGGCTGGTTGTCCCGTTGGAGGGATTGCCCGCCACCGTTAAGTGTGTGTGCCGTGTGCCCGCGTGTTGATACCCTGTGCTGCTGTGTGTAGGAGGTTTGTCCCTGTCCTTGAATCAGGCTGGAGAAATATTATTTAACAAACCAAAATATTACACAACATGATGACAAAAGAGCAGTACATTGAGAGTCTTCGTAAAATGAAGATGAACGTTTGGTACATGGGAGAGAAAATCGAGAACCCCGTCGACCATCCGATGATCCGTCCGTCACT
>Ga0310697_10001922_pt1 | contig 23028 bp, 26 predicted proteins | sample 172DNAGHGlowgp2_FD_203883 | JGI IMG/M metagenome (GOLD analysis project Ga0310697, IMG submission 203883) | Sheep rumen microbial communities from Palmerston North, Manawatu-Wanganui, New Zealand - 1728 DNA GHGlow gp2 (v2) (version 2) | ecosystem: Host-associated > Mammals > Digestive system >...
CATAAATTATTGGAATTCAACACCAATCCATCTTATTGTAGGTTCAAAACAAGCATCAGTTGAATATTCAACAAAGACAACACCTTCTTCAGCTTTGACATATTCAAGTGTTGCTGATATGGAGGCTGTTTCTTGTCCTACAGTTGGTGTTGGCCAGTATTGTTACACAAATGGTCAAGCATATAAGTATAGTAGTAATGAAGAATGGGTTACAGCACAAGATTCAGAGCTAGCTGTTAAGGGTGTATTTGTTGATGGTACTGCAAAAATGTTACCTGTAGGGGCAATCACTTCAATTCCTAAAAACTTAATTATAAGTGGACAAAATAGTGGAAATTATGATTATACTTTAAAATCAGTATATGTTGGAAATGGAGTAACTAGTATCGGTAGTGAAGCTTTTACCTCTTGCAAAGGCATAACTAGTGTAACTTTGTCTGATGATGTTACAACTATAGGCGGTGATTCATTCTGGGCTGACTCAGGAATATTAAGATTTAATAGCGACACTAATGGAGTGATGAATATTTCTGATAGTGTTACAAGTATTAGTAGTTATGCTTTTACTAATTTGAATAGTATCACAACGTTGAACATTGGTAGTGGAATGACAGTTATAGAAGGTAGTGTTTTTCCAAGTATGATTGGATTAACAGCAGTCACTATACCTAATACAATTACAAAAATTGGTTCAGCAGCATTCTATAATTGTTATAGTCTTAAAACAGTAATAATTCCAAGTGGTGTAACTCGTATTGAAGCTGGGGCATTTAGACAATGTAGTGGTCTTACAAAAGTGTGTTGTTTAGCGACAACACCACCTACAATGACTAGTAATAATGTTTTTGAAAGTACCAACAACTGCCCAATATATGTTCCTTCACAATCAGTTAGCGCATATAAGTCTGCAACAAACTGGTCAACTTATGCTTCAAGAATTCAAGCAATACCAAATAGTTAAATAGATTATGATTAAATATAATAATTCAGATATAAGCAAATGGTATTTCGATACATCTGATATTATAAAGGTGTATCGCAATAATGCCGTTTGTTACTATAAGGTTAGTTCAACCTCACCTACAGCACAGACACCATGTTATGCGGTTGTTGACGATATTACACAATACCAAGATACAGAGTTTGAGGATGTATATGACAAAGCAACTGAGAAATGGTATAAGTTGAACAATCTTAACCAATATGAAGAATATGGTATATATGGTAGTGGAAGAACCATCACTTACTATGAAGGAAAGTTGACCATTGATGGAGATTATGAATATCAATACAGTGGTGGCTCTTGGGTTAACGTTGGAGAAGTCAGTGGAAGCACAAGCCAAACAGTATGGTTTGACCCACCATCAAGTGGTGATAATGCAAAATTTGATATTGGACACTATTGGGGAGAAAACTATAAGATGATATTTACAGCATATCTTCAGGGTTCATATTCTAGTGATATAGGGTCTTTTTGGATTGATAATAATAAATCTCCAATTGAATATCATTTTTATAGTAATGGATTTTACTATGATTTACATAACCCAACATCAACCACAAGTCCTTCCGTTTATACTGGTGACTACAGTTATCGTATAATGAAAAACAGCACTCTTAGAAACTATGAAAACAGTCAAATTTTGAACATAATACTTACATATGGTACTGTTAGAGTTGAACTTGAAGAAACTGGTACTGCAATAGTTACAGGCTCAACTAGTGTAGCAAGCCAAAGCTGGTATGATGGATTATATGAACCTTCCATATCATTATCAAGCAATCAAAAATGTCATATAAGCAGAATACAAGTGTATAATGCAAGTAATGTACTTGTCAATGACCTTAAGTTTATCAAAAACAATACAACTGGTTCTCAAGAGATTTCAATGTATGATAGTGTTTTGAATGTTACATATAATAACACCAACTCAAATACACCAACTTATCATATTGTGGAAGACGGAGGCACTACTGTTATATATCCAATGTATTATGATGAAATCCAAGACCCTCCAAATAATCTTTCGTTCTCTTCAATGACTGAAGCAGAGGATTATGAATGTCCTTGGGTTGGAATGACAGCAACCATTGATGGTGATAAGTATGTATTCAGCGGTGATTCACAGAGTGGGTACGAGTGGGTTTATAATCCATCAAGATTACCAGACGGTTATACATAGGTTGAATACATAGAGAATACTGGAACTTCATATGTCAATACAAACTATTATCCAAACCAAGATACAAGGGTCGTAATGCAGTATCAAATGGTTACAGATAGTGGTGCTGGACGTTTCTGGGGTGCAGGTGCTTGGAACTCTGCAACTGGTATAGAGCCAAACTATGAAAACGGATATTTACAGATATCTTGGCTAGGTAAAACATCTTGGACAAAGTTCAACAATGTAACATCAGATTACAATAAGCATTTGTTAGACTTGAACAAGAATTACCTATATCTTGATGAAACATTGGTTGGTTCAAATACATACACAACAAGAACTGCAAGTGATAACCTTGGTGTCTTCACTTACATAGGTAGTGGTAGACCATCTTCAAGCAGTTATTGGGGTCAAGAACACTTTAAAGGTAAACTGTTCTCGTTCCAGGTCTATGATAATGGCACATTGGTAAGAGACCTTGTTCCATGTATAAGAGATAATGATAATGAGGTTGGAGCATATGACCTTGTAAACGATGTATTCTATACAGTACCAACAGGATATACAACAGATAAGTTGGTTGCAGGAGACCCTGTATAATTTTCAAAAGGGAATGGATGAAAATCTATCCCCTTTTTTTATGTTTAATTAAAAATAAATTCGAAAAAATTCAAATAAATATGGCAGAAATTGCAAAAAAAGTAGGAAGACCAAAAGGTAGCGTTAAGAAACCGCAATCTAGTGGTGGAGTTTTCATTACAAAATTCGAAAAGCAAATTGAAGGAAGTGCGGTTACTCGAAAAAATGCTCTTGGATGGGTCAATTGGGGCCTCAAAAACAACTATCCAAATTTATTGTTGGATTTGTATAACCAAAGTCCAACACATCGTTCATCAGTTAATTTTGCAGTCCAGTCAATACTAGGAAACGGTGTTGATTTCGAACAAATGAAACTTAATGGTGATGAAGTTGTGCCAAACTATGCCCAGACATGGGATGAGGTAATTAAGTCTCTAGCAACTGATTATATTCTCTATGGCTCTTATGCTTTGCAGATAATTTTAAACAAAGATGGCAAGACTTGTTCATTCTGGCATATGCCGCTTGATAAAGTACGCTGGTCAGAGTATGATGAAGATGGACAAATAACTTCATACTGGATTTCAAACGATTGGACTGCATTGGGACAATATCCTCCAGTACAGATTGAAGCGTTTGACATGAAAGCAGATATGAAGCTTCAAAAAGGCGTTCCATACTTGTATGTATATAGAGCATATAGTCCAACGATGACATATTATACCCAGCCACACTACGCTGCTGCAATAAAAGCAATCCAAGCTGAAATTGAATATTGCAACTATGACTTGAAGAATATTGTCAATGGGTTCACTCCAAGTGGTGTTCTGACACTTCCAGAGGTTGAGACTGATGAAGAGAGACAAGCAATCATACAGAACGTAACAAAGATGTTCCAAGGTTCTGAGAACGCCAACAGTGTTATGATTACATTCCGTAATAATGTTGAAGATAAGGGAGTTGAATACGTACCATTTACCAATAGCACTGGAAACGTTAATCTATATGCTGATGCAAACCAGAGAGTGATAAACAGAATTCTTGCAGCACATCAAATACCAAATGCAGCATTGATAGGAATGCCAGACATTGGAAATAGCGGTTTCTCATCAGAAGCGGATAAGCTTGAAGTAAGTTACCAACTGTATAACAAACTCACTGGCAATTATAACCGTATGGCTGTCATCAGAACGCTTAACCAAATGCTTAAGCTAAATGGCGTTGATACTGAAATCATCATGAAACAATTGTCATTCAATGATTTTGAAAATGATGCTGATGTCAAAGAACGTACAAGTTCAACTGATGTCAATGAAAAAGATGTTGATGAAAATAACGTAGAAGAACAAACAGCTAGTAAAAAATAATGAGGTACGTCACTGTACCTCATTTATTTTATTAATATAATCATCATAATTACGTTTACCTCTGTTTCTGTTGCATTTTTCACAACAAGGAACAACATTATCCATTGTATGAGGCTTTGAATTATCAATTCTATCACACCCTATTTTTGTCCAGTCTGAATCACCGCAGTAATGGCAAGGTCGAGAAAAAATGTTTTCAACAATCCATTGAGCAGTTAAATCACAATCTCCTCTGTTGTGTATTTTGTCTGAATATTTGTATCCACCAAGTAGCATTGAGGCTCTACCAATTTTAGTTGAACGATAACATTTTTGCCAATCTGGATTTTTGTCTTTCCAAATTTGGGTTGCATTGTTGTGGTATTCTCTGTGGTCTTTTGCCCACTTTTTGTTATATTCTTTTTGTTTTTCTCTGTTTTTCAAAAACCATTTTCTTTTGCTTGCTCTATCAGCCTCTTTTCTCTCTTCTTCAGTTAAATATTTCTTATGTGCTCCCATATAATTTTATGTTTATTTTAGCATTAGATTATCAATTTTTGCAAATATATATAAAATTATTTAAAATACCAAATTATTATGTCAAATATAATTAACAAAGCTCTGTTGGCTAAATATTCACCTTTACCAACTAATTATGATTTTTCAGAAATCATGAACTATGTTCCAGTTGCTCAAGCAATATGGGTACGTCCTTTGATTGGTGACGTTCTCATGGATGAATTGGAAGAACAAGTGGAGAATAACAATATATCAGAAGCAAATCAAGCTCTTATGACAGAAGGCATGTTGCTGCAATACCTTTCATATGCTGTATGTTTGGAAGGTCTTAGTTTTATTTGGTCACATGCTAGTGCCGTAGGTTTAACACTAGGGAAATCTGACAATTCTGACTCATTATCTTTAAAATCTTTAACACATGTAGAAGCGCATTTGCGCAGACAAGTAGAATTCCTAAAGGATTATGTGAAAAAGTATATATGCCAAAGACCAGATTATTTCCCACAAGTATGCGCATGTGAATGTGAATGTGGTTGTGCAATGAATCCTAAATTGAACAACCCTAATCCTATGTTCCAACTCTATTCACCTCGCAGAAAATGTACTGACATAAAATAAGTAAATTGTGTTGACAAATGAGAACTTGTGTTGTAACTATGGCAAGATTGGAAGGAAGATACTTGCCAGAATTTATTGAGCATTATAAATCTCTTGGATTTACCAACATCATCTTTTGTGATAACAACCACAGTGATGATAATGAGGACGTAAAGGGCATTTTAAAGCCCTATGAAGGCTTTGTAATCTATGAGGGGTATGTTGATAAGGTAGGGTATCAGATGCGCTGTTACAGCGAGATTTATGAGAAATATAAGAATGACTATGATTGGTTCTTCTTCTGCGATATTGATGAACATCTTTACCTTGAGAACCATAAAACAATTGATGAGTTCTTGCAAGACAAGCAAGACTTTGATTGCGTCTTAATCAACTGGCTCTGCTATGGTGATTGTGAACAGATTGAAGCAGATTATACCAAACCATTGAAGGAGAGGTTTACATACCCACTTCCATTGAATCTATGCGTTCAGTACCAATTCTCAGAAAATGCACACATCAAGAGCATTGTAAAGGGTGGCATCAATGTGGTCTTTTACGGCAATCCTCACATCCCATCAACACCATTGAGATGCTGCAATGCAAATGGTGTGCAAGTTGATAACAGACCTTGGCAGAACATTGATTATACCAATGCACACATCAAGCACTATGTTACCAAATCCTTGGAAGAGTGGTGTACAAATAAGATGGCAAGAGGTACAGCAGACCGAGATTACCAAACCTTCATCAAGTTCTACAGCAACAGATACTTCCAATATAACAAAAGAACCAAGGAAAAGGAAGACTTCATACGCACACATGAGAAAGAAAGAAGAACATAGTAAAAGAAAGAAAGCCTCAGAAATCGTCTCTGAGGCTTTAATTTTATGTCACCTTGACAACTGTCCACTCATACCATAAAACCTCGTTAGAACGGCTGGAAATGGTCTTAAATGACATCTAGTAGTTACATATTTTAAACTAGAATGGGTGTCTTTATTTTAAATCTAAAACAAAAAGAACCTAAGTACGGTTTTTCTCCGACCTAGGTTCTGTGCAAGATACTTCCATCTTGCCTAGCATATAATAATTAACTAAAAACTGAGTTCTCAATCAGTCTTGTAAAAATTTCTCAACTTTCCCTTCAATTGCCATTTGTCTCTTAATGTAGACTCCCATTGAAACCAAGGCGTTACGGCAATACCATCCCTTGTGTAATATTCATACGCTTTGTAAGTCATCAGAAAGGTAAGTCGTTTATATCATTATTTGAAACAACCACCTTTTTCATTTGTGAACGTTCTTCAAGGCTTACTTGAATCCTCTTAAGCAATAACTTGAGGTCATCATCACTCATATCCGTAATATCACTAGAAGATTGTTTCTTCTCTTCCTTGGTTTCTTTGTTCCAAGTTGCTTCTTTCGCCATTGGAATGCCATTACCATCCTTAATTTTTTCCATTGGAATATTGAAATATCGCTGGAACGTCTCAGCATTCAAATTCGCAACCCAAGTCTGGTCAACCCTCTTGATGTCAATTAAATGAACATCTTCCAAAGTCTGGATGCACAACTCAATAACCTCTTCATCCATGTGTAAGAACTTTGACATTTGATGAACATACAACTTGATGTCCAATTGACTTTGCCATCCCAAAATCCACATTAAGCATTTTAAAACTCTCGCATCCAAGCTACATATCAATTGCTGGCTTGGATAAATTCTCTTTGTCTTGTTTTCCATTTTCTCAGTTTTTAAATTATTAGTAAATAAAAATGGCAGTTTTGAAGGAGATGCTGCCAAACTCAAAGAAACTTATAGAACAATACTTACATCAGAGTGTGAAACATGGTTAACATTTGTTGTTTCACAATGCAAAGATATATCCTTTTTTTTTAATTTCCAAATTTTTGACCAACTTTTTTAAAAAATGTTAATGAAAAATCCACAAATGCAAAATTGCCAAAAATTATTTTTTGTTGTAATATCCTAGTCCACAGATTGTTACAAAATATTTTTAAAAAAATATCCAATTTGAAGAAACTTTCCAAACTATTGTGATATTTATATAAAAAAGATGTCGAAAAATTTGGAATTGTCCAGATTTTTTTATATCTTTGCATAAATGAAAGGGAATTGAAAAAGCGACTGAATAAGTAAAAGGATATAGGTTGCGAAGAACATCAAACTCCAGATAATCACTTGCGAGCAACCGTAACAAGGAAAACTGTTAAAGCTCTAATGACTTCATTTTCAACCCCCTTGTCAAAAAGACATATTCAGAGGTAATTAAATGAATGGTATAAATCCTCGTTGGTTCTACATCAAATCCAATACCATAACTAAGTAACTAGTTAAAATTTGATGCTTTTGGTTGTTTTGTGTAAAACAACGGTACAACCACAACTGCTTGGTGCTGAATGTGAGAGCAACATCCATAACCCCATAGTTCTGATGACTCTTGACCTCATCTCCGAAAGGATAAATAGGCATTGATGCGGTTGGCTATGTAAACAAATTGAAAGAGTTTTAATTTGGCTTTCAATTGACCTATAGGGTGGGATGGCATAGCAAGTTGTGCAGCTAGACTGTTACTAGTCAGACACTTCCTATCGTTAAAGAAAGAATGTCAACAGTTTAAATAAGACCTTTTTTAAATTTAAAAAGAAGAGTTCTCTTGATTACGACATTCACTCAACTTCACTTTCATAAGCATGAAGTTTCTTTGATGAGGGATGTAAAGGGGGGATTGTATTCCAACCATAAATAAATGAAAAAAAGTCGTATTTAAAAGCCATTTTTTAGGTGAAATATTTGGAAAATAAAAAAACTTTATATATCTTTGCAGAAATGAGAGGACATTCAATACTAAAAGACATCTTTACCGACCACATTGAACAAGAACCTAACGAATCAGACCTATACACCACAAGAGAGGAAATACAAGACGCAGAACTAAACGACCCCAATGAGACTGGACGTATTAATTGGGACAAGTTTGATGAACTAGTGAAAAATACAAAAAACACAATTGCGGTAAAAGTAAGACGCTTCAAAACAGTAATTGAAGCATATGACAGAACCAATGGACAGTTAATCAATCAATATGACTCATACAAGGAAGCAGCAATGGATTGGTACACAACACCAGAATTGATAGCATCCTACTGTAGAAAAAAAGTACCGTATCTCAAACGCAATGTGCTCTTCAAGACTAGGAAAATAAGAATTTCAGCAAAAGATAACAATGAACGCCAAGGGACGTAAAACTTATGTATACAAGGACAAGAATCTAATAGCAACAGTAGATACAGCCTCAAAAGCAGCAGAAATCGCACACACATCAACAACCATTGTATCAGAGTGTGCAAACGGCAACAGACTTAATACCTTCAATGGCTATTGGTTCTCATATAAACCCTTATCCAACGAAGAACTTAATGAGGCGTACAGAGTTAAAGAAAAACGCCCACAACGCTCCAATGACGAATGCTACGAGCAACTCTCACCAACCCAACGCATACAAGTGAATTGCGATGACAGAAAGGTCTTCTACTTGGAGCGCTCTAGAAAAGCAAGGATAGCACAGTTGAAACAGTACATTGTAACAAATCTAGAGTTTAAGTGGCAAACGCAAGACAAAAAGGCTACCGCACTAGAAAGACGGTTTCTCAAAGAAATATTGGAGAGTCTAGAGTAAGTCAGTTTCAAAATTCATATAGATAAATGTATTAAATGGGACTCGTATAGTTGTGAAACTGGTGACGAGTCCCTCTTTTTTTTCTGCTTAAATCACCATATCATCAACCATCGAAGCAATCTCTTCATCTTTGGTTAATTGGTGAACATACGTTGCAATAGTATTTGGAGACCTTGCCATAAGACTAGCCAAACCACTCACAGTAGCACCACCAGAATTCAAATAGTGATTTGCAAACGAATGACGAGCAGTATAAAAAACAATTTTGTCAATCTCAACAAGTGGAAGATTCAAATCTTCATCAACATTCTTCTGTATAATCATTTGATTAATCTCTTCAAATGCTTCCCTAACATGCTTTGTGGCAACCTCACAATTGCGATTCGATTGTTTAACCATCTTGTCTTCATCATCAATCGTTATAACTGGCCATATCCTCTCACCAACACTGCTGCCCATATAATGCTCAATGGCAATAATGGCAAACAAATCCCTCTTCCAACGAACATGAACATCCCTATTGGTCTTCTTTCTTTTGAAGTCAAACGCATAATAACGCTCACCATTAATCATCATGTGACTGCATTCAACCTTCTTCATCTTCACCACATCCACAGGGGCACTACCATTCAATTTGTAACACAGTAAAAACCATAATATACCCCATTCTCTACTTGTACGCTTGGAAAGAGCTTCAAATGCGCCATCTCTGTATGTCCAACGATTTCCATTACGAACAATGACCAAATCAAGCCAATAATCCATTAACATCTTTATGTGAAGCTTATCTAAGAAGTAATTGCGCTCACCTCGTTTATAAACTTGGGTAAACTTGAATTCTCTAAATGGAAATGAATCACTAGTTGTAACCCTCTTAGCAATTGCATAGTTCCATACAGCAGCAACACATGATAAGATGTCCTTAATTGTACCATCACAAACACTAGACTTGGTTGACAACCATTTGGTGAAATCCTTCACAAAACTCAAATCCAATTCATCAACTATAAAGTCATCATGACGCTTGTACTCACATAGCTTGCGATAAGCATACATGTATCTGTTAGAACTGTTAGCAGAAAGCCTTCTCTCATCAATCAAAGAATCCATCAACGATTTATAAGAGTTTTTTATTGGAGACGATTCTACACCACCCTTATATCCCTTCAACAACATTTCACATGTGTAAGGTTTACATTCAAACTCATACTCGTTTCTCTTGTCTATAACTCGCTGCTTGATGTCACTTAACATCTTGTTCAATACTGGGGCATTTGGACTCTGTGCCTTTATAATCTCTCGTTTAGCGTCCCAATATTTGGGCAAACAACTAACTCCACAAGCCTTCTCCAAGCGACCATGCCAACATACAACAACGTAAATTGGGTACTCGCCAAAACGATTCTGACGATTAAGTTTTTGAACTAATCTGATTGATGCTGATGATAATTTTGCCATAAAATAAATGATTTAAAATTTTGGCAAAGATAAAAATTAAAATTGGAATATACAAGAAAAATAGAGAAAAAGTTATTTTCCATGTCTCATTTAAACTCTCATATAAATGGAATTTGTCACAAACAATTATTTAATTTTCCCTTTAAAATGGCTATTTTTTATATATAAGGGTATCGCAAAAGTAGAATCCTTGAAAAACACTGGAAACCCTTTAAACAAAGGGTTTTGAAAAACATGAAAAACACAATGTCTCATTTTTGTATTCATTTAAAAAAATATTTTTTCATTTTTTCTGCATTTTTTGAAAGATGGTGATATTTATTATTAAATGAAAAACACAATGAATTATTTTATGAACAATGAAAAAAATGATTTGCAGATGCTTTATGATTTCAATTATGAAAAAGGATTGTTCGATGAAATAAGACCAGAGAAAGAGAAATCACAGATTGATGCAACTGCAAAACATAAGCAACGAGAGTTTGCCGTTGAACTTAAACGAAGGCTTATACCAAAGAGCATGTATAAGTCGATTATGATTGAAGACTACAAGTATGCTGAATTGATGATGGAGTACCAGTTTAATAAGAAAGAACCACTATACATCAACTTCTTAGACGATGCTGTAGTAATTTTCAATTTAAATAAACTCAAGCATAAACCCAAGCTTAGAATCATGAACATTAAATCTGAAGGGTATGACAAACTACAACTACAAGAACGCAGGTATATGCTTGATATAAATGATGCTGTAATATATGATTGGAAATGCATGACAAAGACTTATTCATAAACTATATAAATGACCATTACTCAGAATTGAAGAACAAATACTTCAAGTTCTGCCAAGAGAAAGATTATGATTGGAGTGAAGATGTATTCCAAGACACCATACTGAAATGCTACCAGAGGATTGAGAAAGTAGGAAAACTGAAAGACACATCATCATATGGCATTGAATCATACTTTTTTAAATCATTTAAAAACAACACATTGCTAGAAAAAGTATATTGTCGAACTAAAAACAGAGACTATAACATAAACAGCGATAACATCAATGACATTTATGAGAACTGGTACAACAACCATAATTCAACAGCTAGAGAGAAGCTTATAAACGACTTATACAAGGATTTTGCAACGTTATACATTATGTTGCAAGTTGAAAATAATTTTGACAGTGAGCATTTCTATTTGTTTAGGGTGAAAGTATTAACACCAGATATGACGTTCAAAAAACTAGCTGAGCAAACCAAAGTAAAAGCATCTAGAAAGAAAGTAATTGATGTCATGCATTGGGTTAAGGAAAACGTCTCAAAAGAACAAATAAAGAAAGCTTTCAATGAAATCTATGGAAATTTAATTTAAACTATGGGAACATTAATTGAAATCATAACAATTTTTTTTATATTCTTTGTGGTGAGCCATGAAGCGTATTACTTTATTGAAGTTAAGGGAATGCCTTCATGGTTAAACTACAAACCATTTTCATGTAGACTCTGCTTCACATTCTGGACTCTAATCACCATATATACAACATTTTTGCTCAGTTTTCAATGTTTATATTTGGGTATAGGTGGTATTATACTTGCAATCTTAAATGCAATTGCAATGAAGGTAGACCAAAAACAGAAGACCATACATTTGGATATTTAACATTTTTTATATATCTTTGCAAAAAATCTGATATTATGGAAAAAAGAGAGTATCAAAAACAATGGGAACTCAAGAACAGAGAGAAAAGACTTGAGTACAAGAGGAAGTACTACCAAGCTCATAAAGATGAGGTAAGTAAGAAATACCAAGAAAAGAAAGAGGAAATACTTGAGAAGTCTAGAGAACGTTACCAGCTTAAAAAGGAAGAAATGAAAGAACGTTTGAAGGCTTACAACAAAACAAAGTATGGTAGAGCATTATATCTTCTAGGTGGATATAGAAGATTAGACAATGAAGCCAATAGAGGTGTATGCACTCTAACAGCACAGTGGATTGTTGATAATATTTTCTCCAAGACTTGTCATTACTGTGATGAGAGTGATTGGACTAAACTTGGGTGTGATAGAATGGATAACACTAAACCACATACTCCAGATAACTGTGTTCCTTGTTGCTATCATTGTAACTGCAAGAAACATACAATGGGGTATGATGAATTTAAGAATAAAACAATTAAAATATAAGAATATGATGAATTACACATGGACAAATGATGATGTTAAATTAGTAGAGAAGTTTATTGAAATTAAGAACAAAGGCTTCTATTGCGATGGAAAACAACTAACTAGCGTATATAATAGAATACTCCATAAATCAGTTAATCCAACGAACTGTGGGTCATGCTTGCGACAGAGAGTTAATGAACTTGAACAAGCTCTCAACAGTTTCAAAAAGCAGATGGAAGTAAGCGGTTTGACTGCAAATGAACTTACCAATGAAATAAAAGCGATAGAGGATGAAATCCAGCCTTCTGAGAGCGTTTCAGATGCTCAGCCATCAACTATGAAGGAAGGTGAAAATAAAGCTGTTAAAAGAGCAGCAAGAAATAAGAAAGGGTAACTAAATGAGTAATTTTGCAGAATCACATTCATTACCAACATTTGCTGAGAGGAAAAAAGCTATGAAGTCTGAGAAACAGAACCTAAATCCAATAGCTAATGAACGTTGGTTAAGGGCAGATGAAATAGTTGACCAAGTATACTGCGATATGGTGAATGGTCATTCAAACAGTGATATTATAATGAAATTCGAAAATCAGCAATATGAAGGTCAGAAAAAAGCAATTAAGTACAGAACAGCTCTTGACTATATAAATGCTGCAAAAAGCAGATTAAAGTATGACTTTGAGTCTGATATGAAGGATTTAAGAGCTGATGTATACGCAAAACTCTTAGCTGTTTATGCTGATGCAATTGCTGATGATGACAGATATAATGCTTTAGGAGCACTAGACAAGATATTGAAGTTAGGTGGAATTGATAAACCCCAGACTGCCATCCAGATAAATGGTGGTGAAGACGGTGGAATAACTGTAAATTTTGGGTTTTCGAACAATGAATAATTTGGATTTTTAACATTTTTTATATATCTTTGCTAAAAATTATAAATTATGATTTATAAAAATTTCAGCAAATACGACATTGATGTGGAAAACGGCACTGTTTATTCATTCGTTAAAAAGAAGCTGTTGATACTTAACAATCGAAAAGATGGGTATGTTGGTTGTTGTGTGAGAGATGATAAAGGCAACATTTATGACAAGTTTCATCAAGTGGTTTTTTGTATTACAAGAGGTATCACCAAGGATGAAATACCAAGACATGATAATGGTAGGTTATATGAAGTAGACCATATCAATGGAATAAGGAATGATAACAGACCAGAGAATCTTAGATTATTATCACACAAGGATAATGTCAACAACCCAATCACAAGAGAACGTTTGCGTAAATTTGGTGAAGATAATCCAAATTTTGGTAACCATTTATCTGAAGAAAATAAGCGAAAAATATCTAGCACTAATTCTAAAAGAGTTGACCAAATTGATATTGTCACTGGAGAAGTTATACGTACTTGGAAGTCTGCTACAGAAGCAAGTTATAATGGGTTTTGTAGAAATTCAATTATTTTAGTTCTTAGTGGAAAATATTCACATCATAAAAATTTTATTTGGAAATATGCCGAAAATAAACTTTCAAATTAATCTCACACCAAAACAACAAGAAGCCTACGAAGCGCTGCATGATAAAGACGTTAAGTTCTTAATTGCTCGCTGGAGTAGGCAATGTTAGCGGAAAAACAGTACTAGCAGAAATAATGCTAATAGAATACATGTGCAAGCAAAACACATTCAATGCGTACATATCGCCAACATATTCTCAAGGTAGAAAAGTTTATAAGGAACTCGTTGACCTCCTTGAGCCAACTGGTATCATTAAGAAAGCAAATGCTACAACATTGACTATTGAAACGATATATAAGAGCACATTCCAAGCGTTTTCAATGGATTCTCCAAACTCTATAAGAGGCTACACCGTAAGTGGTATATTAGTGATGGATGAATGCTCGTTTTTTGCTGATACATTAACAGATGGCTCAGACCCTTGGTCATCAGTAATAATGCCAATTACCAAAGCAAGAAAGCCAAAAGTATTAGCTATTAGTACCCCAAAAGGGAAAAGAGGTTTTTGGTACAATATGCATCTCAAAGCAGTAGAAGGTGAGAAGGGGTATAAAGAAATTGCTGCAACTATCTACGATGATTCACTTGTATCTGAGGAAGAGATTGAGGAAATTAAGAAAAGTGTTTCTCCTTTGGCTTTTGAAGAAGAATTTTTGGTCAAATTTCTCGACTCATCACTCACTTTTTTCATTGGTTATGAAAACTGCTTTACAGATTATACCTTCAAAGAAAGAGAAAAATGTTGGATTGGAGTGGATTTGTCTTCAACTGGAGAAGATGCCACTGTTGTAACACTCATAAATGAGTCAATGCAAGTAAAACAACATGTAATTGAAGGAAATTTGGATGTAAAGTATAATAAAATTGCAAACATTATCAACAATACGCCAACACTAGTTGCAGCATATCTCGAAAACAATGGTGTAGGTTCACCAATGATAAACGAAATCAAGAAATTGGTGAAGCATAAGAGCAAGTTATATGAGTGGACAACCACAAACTCATCAAAAGAAGAAATTGTGAGTGATTTAGCTGTTAAAATCGCAAATAAAGAGATATTTTTTAACAATGAAGATGGTGGTTTATTCGCTGAATTAGGGTCGTTCATTGTAAAATATACCAAACTTGGACGTATGCAGTTTGAAGCAATGAGTGGAAGACATGACGACAGAATTCTCAGTCTATGCATATCTTTACGTTGCCATAAAGATTTCAAATATAGTGGCAAACCAAACCTTAATTTCGTAAATTCAAACATAAAATTATTCGCATAATGGAAAACAATAAAGAAAATATAATAGATTATGGCAAATGGAGTTGTCCAAAATCATGGGAAGAGTTGGATTTAAAGACTTTCCAAGAAATTGAACGCTACTACAGCGATAAAGAGAAAGAATTTGATATAAGAGAAGTCTTGCACATTCTATGTGGAAAGAGTATCGATGAAGTGAATGCTTTGCCACTAGAGTTTGCTGAGAGATTGATGAAAAGTCTCCAGTGGCTTACAGAGTCACCAAAGTATGGAGAAGCATCACCATACATAATTATTAATGGTGAGAAGTATCAAGTTAATGTGCAAGAGAAGTTGAAGACTGGTGAATATATTTCAGTGGATACAACCATAAAGTCAGACCCACACAATTATGCTGCAATTTTAGCGATATTATGCAGAAAAGAAGGAGAAGTTTATGACAGTAAGTTTGAGAACGAAGTATTGCCATCAAGACTAGAGATGTTTGAGAATGCTCCAATGCTTGAATGTATGATGGTGATAAGTTTTTTTTTAAACTTATGGATAGTATTAAACGAACATACCCAATTGTATATGACGGTAAAGGAAGCTCTAAACCTCACTCGAAAGCATATAGAGACTTTGCACAAAAATGGGGAAGTATCAAAACTCTATATGAAATTGCAGATGAGAAAATTGAAAAAATTGGAGAAATCTATCAACTCTATCTGAGTGACTACTTGCAATATCTCTCATATATGATAGAGAAAAGCGATGCTGATAGAGAGGAAGATGCGTTTCAAGAACAGTTAAGAAGAGCAAAGAAGGGTAGATGAAGAATCTACTCTTTTTTTTATGTTTATATAAAATCAAAAAAACAATGATTTACAAAGAAGTAACAAATATAATAATTAACACATTGTCGAGATTCAAAGGGGTAAATTTCGTTAAATACAGTGGCAATGATTTGATTAACCAGCAGAATAATCATAAGACATTACAATGTTGGATTGATGATGTTTCTTTGCATGAGTTCAACTTAACTGAGAATATAGCAAAAGTCAGTTATGAAATTTACATTCTTGGTTTTCCAGACGATACTAGTGGCAATACAATACTAGATGTACAAGATAGATGCTATGATGTTGCGTTGTATACGTTAGCATATCTAGATTACAACAAAGAATACAACGGTATAGTATCAGTTAGAGATTATAGTATACTCACTTTAAGTAGATTCAGTGACGATTCATCGGCAGGCGTTAAGCTTTCGCTTGTGTTAACCATTCCTAATGGAGTTAACTTGTGTGAACTTGAAGATTGGTTTAACGATGAACCATATACACCAGAGGAAGATAAAGATATTGACGTTCCAACGCATGATGTTGAAGATTTGACAATAAACCCAATTAAACTTCCTAAGAACAGACAATGTTAACGAGGATAATGTATGAATTCGGCAACGATATTGCAAAGATTGTTAGGATGGTTATGGAATCCAATGTTGGTATTAACTCAAAAACTGGTCATAACACTCTATCCCAAAGTGATATATACCGTCAATTATCAGTTATATCAACCTCTGATGGAGATTTGGTGTTTGACATTATGCTCAATGACTACATAACGTATATTGAGAATGGACGTAGGGCTGGAGCTAAATTTCCTCCAATAGAGCCGATTGTACGATGGGCAAGGAAGCATGGTATTCCAACTGACAATTCAACTATATATCTCATTCGTAGGGCTATATCAAGGGATGGAATCAAGCCAAGACCTATAATGGCAAAGGTTTTTGAAGAACTTGATAGAGCTTGGGAAGGTGAATGGAGTGATAGATTATTTAAAATTATAACAGAACAATTAGATAAATTTTTTAATACATAATGGAAATAAAATATAATGGTCAAACAAGAGATGAAGGTATAGTTACCTTTAGTGAAGTTCCAAACATACTTTCTGTCTATGAAGATATTTCTGGCACAAAGGGTACTTTGTCTTTAATAATTCATAGTCCTTGGTCAATAACTGCTGATAGCCAGTATTACTTTACGCTATTTGGTGAAACCATTACGAATGTTCTATCGCCTCAAGATGCCAAGAACAAGAAGTTCTATGTTAGCAATAGCGTTGCTAGTACAGCAATGTCAGTTGCAAGGGCGTTAAGGAGTTGTGGAAGCATTGCTGCTGACTATACCGTTACCACTGGAACTACATCCACCATTGGAGATACCGTATATATAACAGCGAAAGTTATTGGCAAGAAGAATTTCACTAGCAACCTAGACAAGAACATACCAAATGATTACATGACAGTAGCTTTATTGGATGATGGTAGTGCTGATGAGGGTGGTTCAAACTTCTTCAATTCCAAGATTGAGGTTGAAGTATATAATGATGGCAATTACATTACAACACTAGAGAAGAACTTCTATGGCAATGAGTGTGCATTTGATGTGACACCAGTACTAGCAACTCTTACAGAACCAACCAAAGAAAATGAGGCAATATTGCCTTATACATTAAAAGTCAATAAATTGGCGTACAATGGTGATTATACGTCATTAGGTGAAGTCAGTGGTTATACAACTTATGGATATTTAGCAAACCAGAGTGAGAAGTATTTGCCAACTAGTTTGACAATACTTAGCAATAACAAGGTATATGACAGAGGTGGATTGAATTATACAATGGATAGGACAGTTCATTACTCAGTGCTTGCTGGTGGTAACATAGGTTTTCGTTTTGGTGTTACAACTTCAATATATGATAGTGCAATGAATCTCATTGAGAGTGGTTGGACTTATGTTACAGTTCCAACTACCAATCCATCAATTAAAGATTTGCAGTATTCGATACCAGTTAATAGATGGTATACCAATGCTGCTTATTTGGATATACAAGTTAGTAGCAGTGAATCTAATAGAATAAGATTCCAAATCATAAGACCATTGAATTCAGCAGAGGGATGGCAGCGCATATTCTGGCGCAATGAGTATGGTGGAATCAGCTTCTTTGACTTTACGAACACAACTAGTGAATCAGATTCAATTGAAATCGAGACATATGAGAAGAACATCTTCGACTATTACTATTATGACACAGACAGTGGTGATACCTTTGAGCGCAAGAAGATATATTCTTCAAATATAAAAAAGAGTGTAAAAGTGAAGTCACACTTGATGGAGAAAAATGGAAAGTACATCTTCAACTCACTAGCAAGGAGTAAGAAGATTTGGACATATGTTAATGGCAATTGTCACTATATCATTCCAAAAGACTTGGAAGTTGTTGAAGACCAGAACTATAATGATATATTTACAGCAACATTTACGTTTGAGTATTCAGATTTAAGTTAAAAAAACAAATTTTTATGATTTCAAACCAGCATTATTTAGAGATTTATATAAATGACGAGTTAATTGAGCTTGAGTCTCAGAGTGGGCTTAATTTGAGGATTAACAACGTAATCTTCAATCCTACGAAGACCACAACGACTCAAGCTGAGTATTCTTATTCGTTTGATATACCATCAACACCACAAAATGACAAGATATTGGATTATGCAAACAACTTGTCAAAATTGAATAAATTTCATGCTAGATATAAGGCAAAGTTATATGTTGATGGAAACTTGTTATTTAATGGTTCGCTTACAATCCAAAAGTATTCAGCAAAGGAAAAGAAATATACTTGCAACTTGGTTAATATAAAAGTCAATACACTAGAAGAGATTTTTGGTGAAGATAAACTTACAGACATGCACTGGGATGTTCCTTTCTCTGGAGCACCAACCATTAACGAAGTCAATGCGGATATGAATTCAAAATATTTCTTTCCATTGATATCGTATGGAGTGTTCCAGAAGAACTATGTAAGGGCAGACAGTGTTGGTGCAGATTACACTCCAAAATCATCCATCGATAAGTACAACAAATGGTGGATTGAAAGCTTCTATCCTTCGCTTAATATGGTTGAAACAATGCGAAAATGCTTTGAAAACAAGGGTTATAGGGTTGGAGGAAGTGTATTCTCAGACCCATTCATAAAAGACATATTTTCAAGTTGCAATCTTGCACAAGAACAAGTTCCAACATATAACTTGGGTAATCCAAAGTTCGGAAAGTTGTCATTGAATGTAACTTGGAATAACTATGGTTCTAGAGGTGAAAGAGGTGAAGGAACTAGTGGAGGTGTATTCGGTCGAGGCAGAGATGAATATGTTCATACCAACTCTACTGGTGGTCTTGCTCAAACCCTTAAATTTCCATATGAGAAGTGTGGTCCTGGCAACCGTCCAACTGGAACCGTTGATGCTAGGTATAATTTCGATACGATAATGATGTGGAACATGCTAGATTCCACAAACAACTCTGCTGTGACAGTAAATCTAACAAGCGATACATATTTGCTTGACCCAAATGAGCATTTGATTGTTATTCCAACTGATGGTTGGTATAAAATTGATTTGACTTGCAATGCTACATTGTATAACGCTGGTTCTACCATCACAGCACCAATGTGGTATACAAACTTCTATGAAGGGTTTGAATTTGCAAAATATGACAAGACATTACCTTGTTCTTTCAGTTCATTTAAGGGAGGTTATTTCACACCATTGGAGATTCAGTTAATTCGTAATTACGATGAAAATATTGAACTTATTAAGGGCAAGAAAAACGTTATTTATTTCACTGGTGACCCAAATGAAGACGTATATCATTATGAAGGTGGCACATATACATCAGCAACATATTCAAACAAGGTTGAATGGTTAACGAACTTCCCTCATCAAGCTCTGTATGGTTCTAATTCGCCAACTGAAATTGGTGAGCTGAACACTTCAACTCAGATTGCTACAAATCAGTACATTGAGTCATCATCATCAAGTGCTAGCCGCAGAAGTGGTAGTTTTGGTAATGGTGATTTTATGGGTGGAGGCGACAATGGAGGTAATAACTCTGGACAAGCTGGTGCTACAAAGTATAATTCTTATGGTTTTATGTACAAGGATGGTAAGGTTATGCCTTATGACCCAGCTGTTTCTACGGCATTTATATGTGGATTCTCGACAATGAGCGATGGTGTTGCTAGTGTAATGCGTAATGGTAGGTCTTGGAGCAACCTTTCAACCACTGTTAACAAGGTTATGTCCAATGTTGATGGTTTGGAGCTTCATAATTCTGGGTCTGAAATCCTTGATACCAACTATTGTAAGAACACATACAAGAATGCGCCAAATGCTACGTTAAATGTAAATTCTAATTCAATGAATGGCACTATTTCTTGTTGTGTTTATTTAAATAGGAATGACATACTAGAATTATGTGCAATTCAAAGGGACTATGATGGACAGAAATATTCCACATCAGCTAATTGCAGCTTGACTATTGAAGCTGTTTCAGAGCGTTCTGAAGAGTTATTGCGTAGTGATGATGGTTGGTCTTATTATTCACAGACAGAGTTCCCAACACAGCTTAATTTGTTCAACTTCACCAACAATGAAACCAAGGTTAGTGATTGGATTTCAAATATTCAGAAGGCTTTCAATCTAGATATTGTCCAACAAGGCAACAACATTGAGATTAACACCAACCAAGGTATTAAAAAGGACATCACATATGCTATAGACATAGATGATAGGGTCAGTGAAAAAGAATTTGAGAGTGAATTCATCAGTTATCCAAAGGAACTTTCAGTGAAGTATAAGACTGATATTGAAGAATATGGCTTTGAATTGACAGTTCCACAAACGCATATCAATGACGATGATTGGTTTAAGTGGGGAGATAGTGGGTACACTGTAATCCAGTTGAATGATGACTCATATGAAACATCTAAACAAGAGACTTCAACCAATTTTTCATACACTTGGTACATGGATTTTGAATTCAAGCAGATTTTGGACTATGCTTCCAAGACTGAGGACAATCCAAAGATGATAAGGATACCAGTTATTGAAAAATCTGAGTATATGGCAGAAGGATATGGCTATGATGAAGCAATGAAGCATGATGGATATTCATTTGCCCAGAGATTTTGGTATCGTCAACAACCTTCAAACGATTATGTATGGCTAGATTCAGTGCTAAGTAATGGTACACATGAGATTGTATATTTAACTTATACTAAAAATAGCATTAATAATTTCAACTTGAGCTACAAGGACAATGAAAAGTCTCTAGTAACTGAGTATTTTAACATACATCCAATGCTTTCTAGCAACTATGTTAAGGTTGATGTCTACTTGACACCTCAAGAATATATGGATTTGAAGAATGGTGCAATGGTAAGGTATGACAATGATTTGTATTATATAAGCGAGATTGGAGGTTATGACCCAAGTGGTTTTAACTTAACAACTTTGAAATTGATTAAAAAGACCTAATTCATTAGGTCTTTTTTTTATGTTTAATAAAATAATGCAATAAAATGGCAGAAAATAAGAAAGTTTATACAATTCAAATCAATGGTGTCAAGGAAAGTACTGATGCTATTGATAGTTTGAACAAGACTCTCAATACTCTAGACACTAAAATCAAAGAGCTTGAGAGTAAGACAGTCACTGTTTCAAGTAAAGGTGGCTCTTCTAGCGTATTAAGCGAAGAAGCGGCTTTGCAAAAGGAAATTAACAACTTGAAAAATGAAGGTGCGAAGCTTGATGCAAAAATAGCAGCAACTCAGAGTGAAGTCTATCAGAAAGTCCAAGCTACCAAAGACTTATACAAAGAAGCAGTTAATGACCAGAAGCAGCTAGCAGCCCAAGAGAGACTTACAGCAAATGCATATTCCAACACTATGGCTGGTATGAAGCAGCACTTAGCTGACCTTAAGACTGTCATAAACACCACAGACTTAGGTGATAGTGATGCGATAAAGAAGATGACTCAAGAAGCGAATGAGCTGAATGATAAGCTTAAAGAAATCGAAGAGTCATACGGGCAATATGGTCGTTCAGTGGGCAACTATGCTAATGGTGTTGCTGAAGGATTACAAAAGGTCAAAATCAATGTTGGTGGCACTGTAAGAGAGTTCTCAAGTGCTAGGGAAGCTTCTAGGACGTTGAACAACGAGCTTAAGGCTATGGCAGTCAACGGTGATACTACGAGCGATGAATTCAAGCAGTTAAGGGAAGCCGTTATGCAGATGGAAAGTGCAATGAATGATGCTAAGAAGCCGATGGATGACATTATGGACGCAATGGAGTCATTCACAGCTATTGCATCTGTAAGCGAAGGTATAAGTGCTTTATTTGGTGTTGATGATTCTGAAATACAGAGAAGTATCCAAAAGCTTGTGGCTTTACAGAACGCAATGCAAGGTCTTCAGACCATACAGAAACAGCTACATACTGGTGAAGGTATTGGTGGTTGGATAAAACCGTTTACCGCTAGCATTGATAAGGGTACTACAAAACTTCTTATATTCAACAGGGCGTTGCTTGGTACAGGTACTGCTGGAAAGGTTGCTGCAAAAGGTATTAAACTAGCTTCAACAGCCCTTAAGGGTCTTGTGTCTCTGGGTATAATCGCAGTTATATCTGTTGCGATTGAGAAGGTTATGGACTTGGTTGAGTCGTTTAACAAACTTTCAGATGCAAAACAGGCACAGAAGAATGTAGAGGAAGAAATGGCAAAGGCTTATGGTGAGGGTGTGGCAAAACTTACCCACTATAAGAACAAGCTTGATGACTTCAATGGTTCTAAAAAACAGGAGAAGAAACTTGTAGAGGAGCTAAATAATGAATTCG
>Ga0310697_10001927_pt1 | contig 22979 bp, 13 predicted proteins | sample 172DNAGHGlowgp2_FD_203883 | JGI IMG/M metagenome (GOLD analysis project Ga0310697, IMG submission 203883) | Sheep rumen microbial communities from Palmerston North, Manawatu-Wanganui, New Zealand - 1728 DNA GHGlow gp2 (v2) (version 2) | ecosystem: Host-associated > Mammals > Digestive system >...
ATCATGCCCTGGCCGAGAAGTATCTGCCGGACGGCTCGTGCGGCGTAATCGCCTTCGGACTGAAAGGTACCCGTGAGACGGCCATCAAGTTCATGGACTCGCTGCAGCTCATCGCGATCGTCACCCACGTTGCCGATGCCCGTACCTGTGTGCTCCATCCGGCCAGCCACACCCATCGACAGCTCTCAGACGAGCAGTTGCGCGAGGCTGGCGTGGCTCCCGACCTGATTCGCCTCTCCGTTGGCATTGAGGATGTGGAAGATATTCTCGACGACATCCGTCAGGCACTGGACAAGATCTGAACCTCATTCATCCTGTCGGTTCCCTGGCTTTGAATTCGTGCTGAATTGTGTGGTCGTTCAGGCTGAATTAGCCCCTGATTCGTGCTGAATTGCGGGCTAATTTAGTATGAATTATAAGCTGCTGTAAATCAGAAGGTTATGAGGCGGCTTTGTGCGGTTTGTCCCATTCGGCACAAAACCCGTGAAAAGCAAAAAGCGACGGTCTTCACAGACGGTCGCTTTTTATCTTCAATAGGTATTAGTTCTTTTAAGGTAAAAAGATTGTTTTCAGGATAACGTTGGCAAAGGTATGCAAAACTTTTGGACTGACCAAACTTTTTATTGATTATTTTTAATTAATTTTGTCGTGTGGGCACACAAGTCTTTGCCTCAAATCAGTTCGCCAGTAAATTGTACAAAAATAGAAAAAGGTGGATGCTGCATGAAAAATTGTGATAGATTTTCGTTCGTTTGATTTTTTTTCCTTATCTTTGCGCATTATTTTAGCTAAGATATGAATCTATGACTGAGGAAACAACACGACACCCGGAACAAAATCAGCGTGTTCTGGACGAGATGACGCAGTCTGCAGAGCTGTATGGGCAGCCGCAAATGCAGCAGCGGGCGATGGTGGGAGCCATCGTCTGTCCGCAGTGTGGTGCCACGAATCAGGAGGGGGCAACCTTCTGTGAGTCGTGCGGTGCCCTCCTGCGTACGGAGACCTGTCCCAATTGCGGCAGTGCCATTGACGCGGAGGCAGACTTCTGCGAGGTGTGCCATCACTATATCCGCCACGACGTGTGCTCTTTCTGCGGAGCCCGTCTGTCGCAGCAAGATGCCTTCTGCCCTGAATGCGGCTCGCCCCGGGGCGGTATTATCTGTCCGACGTGTCACACACTCAACGACTTCGCTTTCTGCAAGCAGTGCGGCATGCCCCTGACCGACGATGCGCGCCAGTTGACTGCCGAGCTTAAGTCCCATCCGGAATATCAGCAGCTGATGCAGCTTGCCCGCGAGTATAATGAGCTGAACATGCAGCTGCCCTACTCGTCGGAAGAAGATCAGCAGCGGCAGCAGGAGTGCCTGGAACTGCGCGACCGTGTGCTCCGCCTGTTGGCTCAAGACGAGGGCGATACCGAGCCCGACATTCCCGAACCGAAGCAGCAGCGGATGACGAAGGCAAAGCTGGACGATGAGAAGAAGTCGAAGCTCGACAAGATTGCCGACTTGCTCGACCGCATGGCCGTCCCGCCCCATCAGTCGCCTGCTCATGTGCGTAACTATGCCATGGCCCAGAAGCCTGCCGGAGTGCGCCTGGCCTGGGTCTGCAACTGGAAGCATGCCATGCACAGCAGTCCCTGTGGCTGCGCCAAACCCCAGCTGGGCGGCAAATGGGTCGTGCTGGGTCACAACTCCAATCAGGAAATCAAGGATGACAAATGATTCTGACAAAGCGTCTCATTTACACATACATTTAGGATTACGCAATGAATGATATGAACGACCAGACCCTGCGACCAGAGGCTAACGACCGTACCATCCGACTGGATGCCATTCAGCTGAACCCCGCCTTAGACCGTACCATTGTGGCCGATCGTACCGTCATGGACGAAAGCGCTGCGACGGCTCCTGCCGACGTTACCCTGCGCCCTGACGTGCAGCCGCATGCCACCGAAGTACCGCCTGCGGGCGAGACTTTCGTGCTCAAAGGCGACGTGTATGCCAAGAAAAAATGCCTGAGCGACAATTCGGGCGAGGCACAGGTGTTCCTCGTGGAGCGTGGCGGAAAGGAGTATGTGCTGAAAGTCTACTACCCCAATTTCGACATCAACAAGAAACTCATGCAGGTCGTCCGTAACTTCCAGTTCGAGATGATTATGGACGTGTTCGACTTCGGCAAGACCTACGTCGAAGGCAAGCATCGTTACTACGAGCTGATGGAGTATCTGCGGGGGGGTACACTGCAGGACTACGACGTGAAAGGTAACATAGACCAGTTCCGCCGCATCGCCCTGCAGGCAGCGGCTGCACTGGCCTATTGCCATAAGAACAACATTCTGCACAAGGATATTAAGCCCGGTAACTTCTTCTTTCGCGACGAGAAGCAGCGGCAGCTGGTGCTGGGCGACTTCGGCATTTCGTCGATGCTCGAGACGGACGGTAAGACCTACCGCACCACTCAGGCCCGGACGCCTATCTATGCCGCGCCGGAGATGTATACCGATGTGATTGACGGTGAGGTGGAAATTACGCCCGCCGCTGACTACTATTCGCTCGGTATGACCCTGTTTGCCGTCTGGCTGGGCGAGAACCCAATGAGCTCGAACGAGCGGGTGATGATGCGCCAGAAGAACGAGGGACGCTTGCCGCGTCTGAATGAACTGCCGGAACGCGTCCGGCAGATAGTCATGGGTCTGACGGCGGTCAATCCGCCAAGCCGGTGGAAGTACGAACAGGTAGAGCGCTGGTTCCTCGGCGAGAATGTGCCCGTGGACACCACCTCGCCCTTCCTGCGCTACAAGAGTTTCATCGTCGACCCGGAGCGTAATCTCGTGGCTGAGAATGTGCACGAGCTGATTCCCCTGCTGCTCGACAATGAGCGTCTGGCTGAGAATTATCTCTATAACGGCCGCATCGCCTCATGGCTCGAATCATGCGGCAATGGCAAGCTGGCCACGACGGTGAAGGACATCGTGACCAACCGCTATCCCGTCGACAAATATGCGGGTCTGATGGCTTCCGTCTATGCCATGGAACCGTCCTATCCCTATTACGACGTGCAGGGCATCATCTGCGACGACATACACAGCGTGTCTATCTCCTTGCTTGGCAATCAGCAGCGCTACAGTATCGATCTGCAGAATCCGAACGACCGGCTGTTCATCTGGCTCGAGTCGCATACGAAAGCCGACGTGGCTCGCCTGCGCTCTTATTTCGTGCCGGAAGGCGACGGCCGCGTGGCCTTGCTCAAGCTGATCTATGAGATTGATACCGAGGTGCCTTTCCTGACCCACTGCCCTTCGGCTACTATTCAGGAGATTGTCTATGCCTACGGGCATTCGCAACTGACAGAGGACGACTGGAAAGCCTTGACCGACGGGCGCCTGCTCTCATGGATGTATGCGCGGGGCGACGTGATGGCCTGCGAGTCCTTGCGCATCTTGACGAAAGATCAGCCCTACTCGGAATCCTTAGCCTACAAGGTGCTTTACAACATGGACCGTGAGGCCGCCTACGACCTGCGTGACACGCGGACGCCTGAGGCTATGGGACACTATCTGGCTGAGCGCCTGAAACAGGTGGAGCACCTGTCGGCTGAGGAGCTGGCCACCCACATGGAAGACATCGCCAGCCCGAACGGACGCTTCGCTTACTTTGCAGAGATGCACGGATGGCACGACATCCTGACGGAGGCCAATCGCTGCTTCGACCTGAACTCGGAGGAGAACAGAGAACGCCTCAGTGCCTACGACCTGCGAACGGCACTCTACCGATTCTGCCGCATATTGGGAGTGGTGCCAACCTATCTGCTGCCCAATGGCATGGAACTGACCGACGGGCGCAAACTGGAGAACAAGAAGCTGGCATCCTATATCAAGTCTGAACTCCGGTCGGGATGCATCGCACAGTGGATTTCCGTGTTCTATCACGAAGATCCCACCCGTGACTTCATCGAGGAGTACAGCTATGAGCACGAACTGGAAGACTGGCTGATGGCGCTTGGACGCTTCGACAACCAGCAGCAGTACTACAAGCGCTTCCTGAAAGCCCGTGAGGAAACAGCACAGAAAGTGCAGAGTGTGCGTAGCCAGTGGTTTAAGTCGAAAGTGCGTGAGCGCGCCTGGCGCTTCGTGTTCTACGGAACTTGTGCCGTGTGGCTGGCACTGGTACTGCTGTATGGCGTGACCGGCCATGACTATTTGCTGCGTGAGCACTGGGCCGTCTCAATGATTCTGCCTGTCGGAGGCATGCTTGGCATCGTTGTCGGCATCCGAGCCTTCTTCCGCGGATATGGTTTTCTCATGTCGGTATTGTGGGGAAGTCTCGGGGTGGCAGTATCCTTCGCCTTGCTCTATGCACTTCGCTTCGTCGATTCTCATCTTCCAGACTACTTCAATGTCGTCGTGGCGTTGCTGACCGTCCTGTTTATGGTTGTCGTACACTTCACCGACTTCCGGCGTGACAACCAGACGGATGCAAGCTTCGTGCGCGGGGTGCTGAACGGAGAGGACATCAAGGCTTCACTGCTCGATCCTCTATACTATACGTTCAAGACGAAGTCGCTGAGATACAAGAGCTCGAAGTTCGGGGTACTTGACGACCTGAACGACCAGATGCGCAGCGTGGCGGGCGAGACCTCTATCCACTATGCGCTGTGCAGTATATTGATGGCTATCCTGATCGCTATGTTCTTTGCCTTCAGTCCGCGCTTCATTGACATGAAGCTGCCGTCGAAACAGGATATGAAGCAGGAGCAGATTATGGAACTAATAGAAAAGACCACTGAATGATTTGTGAAAATTGCCATAAGGAAAACAGAGCGATAGCCAAGTTCTGCAAATGGTGCGGGAAACCCATCAGGCTGCAGAACGTGCTCGACAAGCTGGTGGGCCTCACTGAGCTGAAACAGCAGTTGAAGACCATCGTCGATACCTATACTTATGTACGTACGCGTAAGGATATCGCTTCTGTCAGACTGTCTGTGAATGCGATTATCATCGGTGAGACCGGCACGGGAAAGACGGCCTTGGCAGAGATTATCCGTGATTATTTCTATCAGCAGCGCATCATTGAGAAGTCGAAACTGACGCTCGTCGATGCTGTGGACTATTCGCGCTTCGTGGACAACTGGGACGATAACATCAAGAAAGCCCGCAATGGCATCCTGTTCTTCGATAATGTGCAAAAGCTGTTGCCCGACAAATATTCGAATCAGGTGAATCCGCTTGACAAGTTGTTTGTCGAGATGGACAAGTGGGATGACAATCCCATTGTCATCATGGCGGGGCTGCCCAAGGGTCTGGATGACTTCCTGGAGAGCAACCCTGCGGTGAAGAACCGTTTCAAGTATACGTTCCGTCTGCCAACGCCCAACTTCCATGAGTTGGCAGACATCACGAAGCTGGAACTGCGCACGAAGTATGGCATCAATAACTTCGAGCCGGAGGCTGAGAAGCAGCTCCTGCGCTTCTATAAGTATCAGATAAAGATCAAGGATGAGACATTCGGCAATGCCCATCTGGCTATGAAAACGGCCGAAGACATCTTTACGTCGTTCATTAGTCATGGAACTCAGTCGGCAGTGGTTGAGCTGTCTGACATCAGGGGCTACGTGCCCGAGGAGCGTTCTCTGGAAGATATTCTTGGCGATCTGGACAAGTATATCGGCATGAACGAGGTGAAGCAGGCCGTCAAGGAAATTGCCTACGCTGTGAAGAACAGCATGCAGCGCGCCGAGCGAGGCTTGGGTGAGCAGGAGAAGATGTCGATGCATATTGTCCTGACGGGCAATCCTGGTACTGGCAAGACGACGATGGCGCGTAAGCTGGGCGAGATACTGGCTGCCATTGGCTATCTGGACAGCGGACACGTGGTTGAGGTAGACCGTGCCCAGATGGTGTCGCCCTATCAGGGGGAGACACCGCGGGTGGTCAACCGGCTGTGCGATAAGGCTATGGGGGGCATCCTCTTTGTCGATGAGGCCTATACGCTGGCACCGCTTAGCCAGTCAGGCGAGCGCGACAATCAGGGAGCACAGGCGCTGGAGGCTTTGATGAAGCGTATGGAAGACGACCGTGGCAAGTTTGTGGTCATTGCTGCCGGCTATCGGACGGAGATGGAAAATCTCTTCCGTATAAACCCCGGTATGCACAGTCGCTTCAACTACTTCCTGAACATCGACGACTACACGCCCGAGGAGCTTTACCAGATTATGCTGGTCTTTGCGCGTGATAAGAAATATGTGTTCTCTGAGCAGGCAGAGGCTTTGGCCCGCCAGATGATAGAAACCATCTACAAGACGCGCGACAAGGACTTTGCGAATGGCCGTACCATCCGTTCACTCTTCGATCAGATCTGTAAGAAGCAGGCACAGCGCCTGCAGCAGGCAGACATGTCGCAGATGAGTAACGAACAGCTTATGACCATCGAAGCTGCGGACATACCATACGAGGCTCCGAAGGGTGTCGATCTGAGCGAATGCATGGAGAAGTTGAACGGTCTGGTGGGACTCTCTTCAGTGAAGACGGAGATTTCCCACCTGGCTGCCTACCTGAACCTGCAGGTGAAGCGTGGCGAAACAAACACCTTCCAGGGAAAGCATTACGTGTTTACGGGCAATCCGGGAACAGGTAAGACAACCGTGGCCCGCATCATGGCCGACGTATTCAAGACGTTGGGCGTGGTGAGCCGTGGGCAGCTGGTCGAGGCAGACCGCTCGAAGCTGGTGGCGGGCTTCTCAGGACAGACGGCCATTAAGACCAACCAGCTCATCGACTCGGCTTTGGGCGGTGTGCTCTTTATCGACGAGGCCTATACGCTGAAGTCGAGCGATCAGGACGCTTTCGGTGCCGAGGCCATTGACACGCTGCTCAAACGACTCGAAGACGACCGCGGAAAGTTTATCTGTATCGTGGCGGGCTATACCGACCAGATGCACGACTTCATCGATTCGAACCCAGGACTGAAGAGCCGTTTCACGCAGACTATCCATTTCGACGACTATACGCCCGACGAGCTCACACAGATCTTCCTCAACCTTGCTGAGAAACGCAAGTATGTGGTCGATGAGAACACGAAGGGCGCTATCCACCGTCAGTTTGAACAGCTCTATTTGCGCCGCGACAAGAATTTCGGCAATGCCCGTGTCGCCCGCAGTATCTTTGATGAGGCTATCGAGAAGCAGAGCCAGCGCTTGGTAAGCCTCATGTCGCATCCTGACTTCAAGGAGGAAGACATGTATCGGTTGACGGCCGAAGACCTGCCGATGGCGCAGAGCACTGCTGCCCGTCCGCTCGACGAGGTGCTCAACGAGCTCGACGACTTCATCGGCATGCGTTCCGTGAAGAACAGCATACGCCGACTGGCCGTGCAGAGCATGTTCATGAAGCAACGAGCCGCTATGGGGGCTGGTCACGTGCAGCAGTTGGCCATGAACTTTATCCTGACGGGTAATCCCGGCACGGGTAAGACGTCGATAGCCCGCAAGATGGGCGAGATACTTCAGTCTATGGAGATACTGCCTACAAGCCGTGTGATAGAGGCCAGCCGTGCAACGCTCGTAGGGAAATATATGGGTGAGACTCCGAAGATTGTCAACTCCATGTGTGACAAGGCTATGGGTGGCATTCTCTTCATCGATGAGGCTTATACCCTGTCTGACCAGAACGACCAGTATGGCAAGGAAGCCATCGACACGCTGATGAAGCGCATGGAAGACGACCGCGGCAAGTTTGTCGTGATAGCTGCTGGCTACAAGGACAAAATGGATGAGTTCCTGACGATGAATGCAGGGCTGGCCAGCCGCTTCACGCACAAGCTGCACATAGACGACTATAACGAGGATGAACTGCTTGCCATTTACAAGAAGATGGCGCAGAAAGAGCAGTACACGCTGTCACCGCCTGCCGAGTTCAAGGTGCTCGATGTCATCTGCAAGATGCTTGTGCGCAAGGACGATACGTTTGGAAATGCCCGTGAGATGCGCAATCTGCTCGATGCAACCATCCAGCAGCTCAGTATCCGCGTGTCGCAGATGCCGCCTGATCAGGTGACGAAGGAAACCTACCAGCTGATCCTCCCCGAAGACGTGAAGGACGACGAGTAGCGTAGGTGATCTGCTTAGTGAGGGCTTAGCAATAGAAGAAAAGAATAGAAAAAGAAAATATGATCATTTGTCCGAATTGTAAAGAAGAAATCGATGACGACAGCCACTTTTGCGATCAATGTGGACAAGCGTTGCTTTACTGCAACCGTTGTGGCAGAGTGGGCATGGGGCGCCGCTGTACCAACTGTGGCGGCCTGATGGTCTCGTCTGAAGAATATCAGCGCGTCCTTGCCGGCAATACGGCATACGCGTCGACTACCTCGGCCAGAATTGTATCGCAGGAGAATATTCAGACGAGTATTCCTGTGACGGGCGGTCAGCCCATCATTCGACCGAATGTCCTTTCCATGCCGGGGTTGGTGCTCTTCAACAGTTCTCTCAACATCCGCATCGAGGGAGTCAATGGTGCTGTGATAGGCCGACGTCAGGGACCTTATGCTCAGTTCTTCCAGAACAATATGTATGTCTCTGGTGTGCATGCACAGCTGAAGTATAATGCCGGGACAGGATGGAGCATTACCGATAAGCACTCGTCGAATGGCACCAAACTGAACGACCACGCGTTGCAGCCTGATGTGGAGATGTCGCTAAAGAATGGTGACATCCTAACCATTGCCAATATCAATTTGAAAGTAAGCGTAAGTTAATACATACACACATGATAGGTTTTAAAATTTCAGCGGCCAGCCGTGTAGGTTGTGTCAGGGAAACCAATGAAGATATGATACTGACGGACGATTGTTTCTTGCGGGACGACAAGCTCGAGACAAACGTTGAGATTAGTCAGGTTGACCGCTATCTGATAGCCCTTGCCGATGGCATGGGCGGACATAACAGTGGCGATGTTGCCAGCAGTGACGCACTGCATAGTCTGCAGTTCTTCTTCAACGACATGCCCGTAGGCCTGAAGCCGGGCGATTTCAATGAGAAGATATGTGAGTGGCTGTCCAGTATCAATTACACGATGGAGTCGAAGGGACGTTCAGACCAGCGATGCTACGGCATGGGTACCACACTGGTGGCACTGGCCTATTACGGAAAAGAGTTCTACTGGATGAACTGTGGCGACAGCCGCCTTTATCGGGTGCATGATGGCGTTCTGAAACAGGTGTCTTCCGACCACTCGCTGAGCAATCTGTTGGGCAGCAGTCAGCACTCGAATGTCATCACCAATTGTATTGGTGGTGGTTGTAAGAGCAGCTATATCGACTTGGTACAATGTACGGCCGACGTACAGCCGGGCGATAAATTCCTGCTTTGCAGCGACGGCCTTTCCGACATGCTGGCTGACAACGTAATAGAGCAGATGCTGAACGACGGCTATGATGCCGAAGCACTTTGTCATGCAGCCGAAGAAGCAGGCGGATTCGACAACGTCTCTGCCATCGTCATTACCGTAGGTCATTAGATTATTCCGCAAGACTATGCCACTTAGACTACCCGACCGCTTGCCGGCCATTGACATTCTCAAACGTGAGAATATCTTCGTTATGGACAATTCCAGGGCGCATGCACAGGACATACGCCCGTTGCATATTGTAATCCTGAACCTGATGCCGCTGAAGATTACCACCGAGACCGACCTTGTGCGCCTGCTCTCGAATACGCCGCTTCAGATAGACATCAGCTTTATGAAGCTGAAGAGCCACACGCCCAAGAACACGCCGATAGAGCACATGATGATGTTCTATCGCGACTTCGAGTCGATGCGCAATGAGAAGTTCGACGGCATGATTATCACGGGTGCACCCGTCGAGCAGCTTGAGTTCGAGGATGTAAGCTATTGGGACGAGATACAGACCATCTTCCAGTGGGCTAAGACGCATGTCACCTCTACGCTTTATATCTGTTGGGCGGCGCAGGCTGGTCTCTACTATCATTACGGAGTCCCCAAGTACCCGCTCTCGAAGAAGATGTTCGGCATCTTCCCGCAACACCCGCTTGAAGCCCAACTGCCAATCTTCCGCGGCTTCGACGAGGTGTTCATGATGCCTCACAGCCGTCATACTGAGGTGCATCGCGATGATATCCTCGCCCGTCCTGAGTTACAGCTCATTGCCGAGTCGGTCGACAGCGGTGTGAGCATCGTTATGGCCCGCGGGGGTCGTGAGTTCTTTGTCACGGGTCATCTGGAGTATTCACCCATGACGCTCGACACCGAGTATCGGCGCGACCGTGACATCCGCGACGATGTGGAGTTGCCACGCAATTATTATCGTAACGACGATCCCGACCAGTCGCCTTTGGTCACATGGCGGGCACATGCCAACCTTTTCTATAGCAACTGGATTAACTACTATGTCTATCAGGAGACTCCCTACGACATCTCGAAGATAGAATAGGAGGTGAGAGGTAAGTGGTGAGAGGTAAGAAATAAGAGGTAAGAAGTAAGTGGTAAGAGGTGTGAAACCAAAAAGTGTGAAATGAGAAAACTCGAACTGTTGGCACCGGCCAGAAATCTGGAGTGTGGCATCGCGGCTATCGACCACGGTGCCGATGCTGTTTATATCGGTGCACAGCGCTTTGGTGCACGTGCTGCAGCGGGCAACAGCGTCAGCGACATTGCCGAGCTTTGCCGTTATGCCCATCAGTTTGATGCCAAGGTCTATGTCACCGTCAATACCATTGTCTATGACAGTGAGATAGAAGACACGAGACAGCTTCTTGCTGAATTGGCGGAAGCCCGTGTCGATGCCATTCTGGTGCAGGATATGGCTCTTCTCACCTCTCAATTCTCACCCCTTCCCTCTCCCCCCTCACCTCTCACCTCTCACCTCCAGCCTCCTGCCTCTCACCTTTCTTTCCACGCCTCTACGCAGACCGACAACCGCACAGCTGAGAAAGTCGCCTGGCTCCGTTCGTTGGGCTTCAAGAGAGTGGTTCTGGCCCGTGAGCTGAGCATTGAAGAGATTGCCGACATCCATCGTCAGGTGCCTGATGTCGAACTGGAGGTCTTCGTCCACGGAGCGCTCTGTGTCAGCTACAGCGGTCTTTGTTATGCCTCGCAGCATTGTTTTGGCCGCTCTGCCAACCGTGGCGAGTGTGCTCAGTTCTGCCGTATGAAGTTCAGTCTGCTCGATGCCGACGGAAGTGTCATTGAGCGCGACCGCTATCTGCTGTCGTTGAAGGATATGTGCCAGTATGATAACCTCGAGCAACTGATTGAGGCAGGAGCCGTCTCGTTCAAGATAGAAGGACGCCTGAAAGATATTGGCTATGTGAAGAACGTCACTGCGGCTTATAGCCAGCGGCTCAATCAGATTGTCAAGGCTCACCCGGACCGATATTGCCGTGCCTCGAAGGGGCGTAGTACCTATACGTTTCAGCCAGACCTTCGGAAGACTTTCAATCGTGGCTATACCACCTATTTCGCCAATGGCCGTCAGCCCGGCATTGCCTCGTTCGATACGCCCAAGGCGATAGGCGAGTTTGTAGGGACGGTGAAGGAGATACGGGGTGTCTCGTTCAATGTGGCAGGCACGGCTCGTTTCACGAACGGCGATGGGCTTTGCTTTGTCAATCAGGAACGAGAACTGGAGGGATTCCGTGTGAACAGGGTAGAGGGCAATCGCATCTTTCCCCCGAAACTGCCGCGCAGCCTCCGCCCAGGCATGCGCCTCTACCGCAATAACGATCAGGAGTTTGAACGCTTGCTCTCGAAGCAGAGTGCCACCCGCAAGATGAATCTTGTGATGCGTTTCGCTGCTACGGCCGAAGGCTATTGTCTGTCGGCGGGCAATGTGACAGTATACATGGCGATGGAGCATCAGAAAGCCGAAAAGCCCCAGCGGGAGAACATCATACGTCAGCTGACGAAGTTAGGGGGTACGGCCTACGAGTGTTCGCAGGTCGAGGTGGATGCCTCCTTCAGCGATTTCATCCCTGCCAGTAAACTGGCCGAGCTACGCCGTATGCTGGTGGAAAAGTTGAAGGATGAAAGCGAAGGGGTAAAGGAGAATAGCCCTGCCTCCGGCAAGCCAGCCCTCTCTTTGCCTTCCACCTTTCGCCCCTATCGGGTGCCCTACCTTTATAACATTGCTAATTCGCTTGCCCGGCAGTTCTACCGTCAGCAGACCGACTCGCCTTTGGCACCTGCCTTTGAGCTGCAGGAACCTGCCCATGCGCTGCTCATGCAGTGTCGCCATTGCCTGCGCTATTCGTTGGGCTACTGTGTGAAGCATGGCGGACAGAAGCCCGTGTGGCGCGAACCTCTCTTCCTTCAATTGGGCGACGGTCGTCGCTTCCAGTTAGAGTTTGACTGCAGGAACTGTCAGATGAATGTCTATGCGGAGAATCATTAATATACTGTGTGTGCTGTTGCTCGCTTCCTGCTACAGTCAGGAGCAGCAGACATCTGATGCCTGGAACCTGACCGATCGGCAGTTGGACTCTATCTCGTTCTATACGACCCATCATTACACCCAGAACTTCAACTTCCTGGTCAAGGCCGATTCGCTCTGTCTGGTCTCACAGCATCCCACCGAGGTGGTCAACGGTTTACCCGTTGACACCTTATTATTATATAGAGGCGACCGCATCGTTGTGGCCGACATCACGAAGATGCAGGCCGACTCTGTAGACTCTGTCTGGGTGAAGGTGGCTCGCGACCAGCAGACCATCGGCTGGCTCCATGAGCACGACCTCTTGCCGGCAACCTCACCCGACACCCCGATTTCGCAGTTCATCGATTTCTTTTCCAATACCCATCTGCTCATCTTCCTGGCCATTCTTGTCCTGGTCTGCGCTGCCTTTGCCATCCGCAGACTCATGCGGCTGGGAGCCCGCATGGTCCATTTCAACGACATCCCCTCGTTCTATCCCACGCTTCTTTGTCTTTTCGTGGCTACGACGGCCGTCTTCTATGGCACTATCCAGCTCTTCGCTCCCGACTCCTGGCGTCACTATTACTATCACCCTACGCTCAATCCCTTCTCCGTTCCCTTCCATCTGAGCCTCTTCTTGCTCTCGGTATGGGCCATGTTGCTGGTGGCCATTGCCACCGTCGACGACGTGCGCCGTCAGCTTCCTGCGGGCGAGGCCCTGTTCTACTATCTGGGACTGGCCGGCGTCTGTGCCGTCTGCTATGTGGTGTTCAGCGTCTCCACCTTATATTATATAGGCTATCCGTTGCTGGTCGCCTATTACGTGTTCGCCCTGTGGCAATATTTTGGCCACAACCGCCCCCGCTATTTGTGTGGCAATTGTGGCCAAAAGCTCCGTACGAAGGGTGTTTGCCCTCGTTGCGGAGCAGTAAATCAATAAATCCTCAGAAGGTCTTTGCCCTCTGAGGATTGAAGTAATAGGCGCGTCAGCCGTTGTCTTAAAGAATCGTCTTCACGGCTTCCAGCATGCCCTTAGCCTGAATCAGGTCAAGGAACTGCTTCAGCATGGTGTTCAGACCCTCTACCTTGTTCAGGTCTTCCTGCCAGATGAACTCTGCAGCCAAGACACCGTCGGCCACCTTCTGCGTGTCGCCCGTAGCCCAGAGCTGCTGCAGCAGTTCGATGATCTTCGGATCGTCGTTGGGCACAATCTCGGCACCGTCGGCACGCTTGCCACCCTTGTAGTAGGTGATGATGGCGGCCAGACCAAAGACGAGACCCTTCGGCAGTTCACCCTTGCGCTCCAGATAGGTCTTCACACCGGGCAGGTCGCGAGCCTGGAACTTCGGGAACGAGTTGAGCATGATGCTCGTCACCTGGTGGTCGACGAACGGGTTGTCGAAGCGCTCCAGCACGTCGCCGGCAAACTTCTCCAGCTCCTCCATCGGCAGGTCGAGTGTCTGCATCAGCTCGTCGAACTGCACCTTGTGGATATACTTCGAGATGACCTCATGGTTGCAGGCATCGCGGACGATGTTTACGCCAGAGAGGTAAGCCACGGGGCTGAGCACCGTGTGCGGGCCGTTCAGCAGCGTCACCTTGCGCTTGTGGTAAGGCTCCTCCGACGGAACGAACAGCACGTGCAGTCCGGCCTTGTCGGCAGGGAACTCAGCCTCTACCTCCTTCGGGGCCTCAATGACCCACAGGTGGAAGTTCTCGGCCTGCACAACGAGGTTGTCGCGATAGCCCACCTTCTCCTGAATCTGGGCAATCTCCTTGCGGGGGAAGCCCGGCACGATGCGGTCTACAAGCGTAGCATAGACGCCGCACGAGTTCTCAAACCACTGGCGGAAGCCCTCGGGCAGCTGCCACAGGTCGATATACTTACGGATGCAGTCCTTCAGCACGTGGCCGTTCAGGAAGATCAGCTCGCAGGGGAAGATAATGAGGCCCTTGGTGGGGTCGCCGTTGAAGGTCTGGTAGCGGCGGTAGAGCAGCTGCACCAGTTTGCCAGGATAGCTCGAAGCGGGTTTGTCGTCCAGCTTGCAGGCGGGGTCGAAGGCAATACCGGCTTCTGTGGTGTTCGAGATGACGAAACGAATCTCAGGCTGGTCGGCCAGCGCCATGAAGGCATCGTTCTGCGAATAGGGGTTCAGACAGCGGCTGATCACGTCGATACGCTCCAGCGTGTTCACGGGTTTGCCGTTCTCGCGGCCCTGCAGGTTCACGTGGTACAGGCAGTCCTGGCCGTTCAGCCAGTCAATCATGCCCTGAGCCAGGGGCTGCACGACAACGACAGAACCGTTGAAGTTTGTCTTCTGGTCCATGTTCCAGATAATCCAATCTACGAATGCACGGAGGAAATTGCCCTCACCAAACTGAATCACCTTTTCAGGCATCACGCTCTTCGGAGCGAACTTTTTGTTTAATGGTTTCAACATGTTGCTTTGTTTTGTTTTATTAGATTCTTGATTATTTTGTATAATTGCCGCAAAGTTAAGCATAAATTGCGAAACCGCCAAATTTTTCGCGAGGGCTTGACGTACAAAAAAACGTAAAGGTTTGCGAGGGCGATTTCAGGGGGCTTGCAATTCGGCCTGAATTAGCATGTAATTCGGGCTGAATTGTCGCCTAATTCGGGCTGAATTGCGAGCTAATTCGTACTGAATTGCAGAGGGGGCTGAAAATCCTGCTTTTCAGGTATTGTTTTTTTCGATAAAATTATCTATCTTTGCACCCGTTATATATCTAATAATGTATAGGAACAAAGCCTCCATATTGCTCTTGGTGCTGCTCTGCCTGACAGTAGGGCTCAGGGCTCAGTCGCTGCGACTTGCAGGCTGGGTCTACGATGCCGATACGGGGCGGCCTGTCGAGTTTGCCTCGGTGCTGTTGGCAGAGAGTGGGCAGTGGGCAATTACAGATGGCGAAGGTAAGTTCCAGATAAAGAATGTGCCGCAGGGCAAATCGACCCTCACCGTGCAGTGTCTGGGCTATCAGAAACGCACCTTCCCGATGCTGCTGACACGTGAGGTACCTGACATGCGCCTGCGCTTAAAGCCTGAGAACCTGAAACTCGACGAGGTGACGGTCGTGGCCCGTCGTAAGCAAGACGAGGCGACAACCTCCTATACGATAGACCGCCAGACGCTCGACCAGCAACAGGTGTTGAACCTGAGCGACATCGCCGTGCTCCTGCCAGGCGGAAAGACTGTCAATCCCTCGCTGATGAATGACGACCGCATGGCCTTGCGCAGCAGCAGTCAGGAGAAAGGCAACGCTTCGTTTGGCACCGCGATTGAAATTGACGGCCTGCGCTTAGACAACAATGCCGCTGCAGGCGAGACCATGGGCGTGTCGACACGCAGCGTGAGTGCCTCGAACGTGGAGAGCGTGGAGATTGTCACGGGCATCCCCTCGGTGGAATATGGCGACCTGTCGAACGGTGTCGTGAAAGTGAATACCCGGAAGGGCAAGACACCTTTCGTCGTCGAGGGCAAGCTGAACCAGCATACACGCCAGATTGCGCTGAACAAAGGCTTTGACCTTGGTTCAAGCCTGGGCGTCCTCAACGCCTCTGCAGAACATACCCGTTCGTTCTCGAATGCCGCTTCGCCCCACACGGCCTATCAGCGCAACATCCTCTCCCTTCACTATATGAACGTGTTCATGAAAGAGTCGGTGCCCCTGACACTCAATGTCGGGCTGACGGGCAATGTGGGCGGCTACAGTTCAGAGGCCGACCCGGATGAGGAGCTTGACGACTACAGTAAGGTGCGCGACAATGCCTTCCGTGGAAATGTCGAACTGCATTGGCTGCTCAACCAACCGTGGATCACCAACCTGTCGTTAAGCGGTTCGTTTGCCTATAGTGACAGGGAGGGCGAGACCTATGCCCATACCAGCAGTGCCTCGACGCAACCCTGGCTTCATACCACCGAAGAGGGGTACTTCATGGCCCAGGACAATGCGCTGGCCTCGCAACTCGCCTCAGCCTCGGCCATCATCCTCAGTCCTACAGGCTATTGGTACGTGAAGAGCTATAGCGACTCGAAACCGTTGTCGTGGTCGCTGAAGATGAAAGCCGACTGGACGCACCGCTTCGGCGACGTTACCAACCGCCTGACGGTAGGCTCGCAGTATACGGGCAGTCGGAATCAGGGCAGAGGAACCTACTACGAAGAGCCGCGCTATACGCCCACCTGGCGCGAATACCGATACGACCAACTGCCTACGATGCACAATCTTGCCCTCTATGCTGAGGAGAAAGTCATTGTGCCAGTTGCGAAGAACAGCACTTTCGAACTGACGGCAGGCCTGAGAGACGACATCACCATGATACCCGGCAGCGACTACGGGACGGTGGGCAGCCTTTCGCCGCGCTTCAATAGCCGGTATGTGTTCTGGCGGGGTAAGCGTAAAAGACTGGTGCGCGACCTGGAAATACACGCAGGGTGGGGCAGGAGCGTCAAGCTTCCGTCGTTTCAGGTGCTCTATCCGCAGCCGGCCTATAGTGACCTGCAGGTATTCGCCTCTACATCGACAGCCGATAACAAATCGTACTATGCCTATCACACCTATCCGGCGAGGGCACAATACAATCCCGACCTGCGCTGGCAGTACACCGACCAGACCGACATAGGCTTCGAGGCAAACATCAAGGGCACCCGGCTGTCGCTCTCGTTCTTCCATCACCGCACCTGTAATTCCTACATGGCCACCAAGACCTACACGCCTTTCACCTATCGTTATACGTCGCAGAGCGCTGTGCAGAGTTGCGGCATCCCTGCCGACCAGCGCACGTTCACCATCGACCGGCAGACGGGTACGGTCACAGTGCACGATGTTTCCGGCATCATGTCGTCCAAAGAACTGGCCTCTACCGACAAGCATACCTACGTAGTGAACCAGCACTACGAGAATGCCACACCGATTGACCGCTACGGTTTGGAGTGGATCATCGACTTTGCTACCATCAAGCCGCTTTATACCAGCGTCCGGCTCGACGGCAACTGGTATTTCTATAAGGGCATCGACGACGTGCTCTTTGCTGATGTGCCCCTCGGTGTGAGCAACGTCACGTCCGGTGGCCAGCCCTATCAGTACGTGGGTTACTATCGGGGAGCCAACGTTTCGAGTGCAGGCAGTAGTGCCTCGGCCTCAGTGAGCAACGGTTTCAAGGCCAGCCAGGTGAACCTGAATACAACGCTGACTACACATGTGCCAAAGATACGTATGATTGTGGCGCTCAGGCTGGAGTGCTCGCTCTACAGCTACCGTCGTTCCCTGAGCGAATTTGAAGACGGTTCGCGCGGATTCATGCTTGACGACGGCTCGGACTATACGGGAGTTCCCTACGACGGCACTGAGGATAAGCACGTGGTGGTCTATCCTCAGTACTACAGTACCTGGGAAAATCCCGGCGAGCGTCTGCCTTTTGCCGAGCGGTTCCTGTGGGCTAAGGACAATGATCCGAAACTCTACAGCGACCTGACGCAGCTGGTGGTGCGTAGCAACTATGCCTATACGATGAATCCGAACCGCCTGTCGGCCTACTATTCGGCAAACCTGAGCGTGACCAAGGAGATTGGTGACCACGTATCGGTATCGTTCTATGCCAATAACTTCTGGAACACCATGCGGAGCGTCTACTCTTCGCAGACCGGTCTGGAGACCTCTCTGTTCGGAAGTGGCTATGTGCCCAGCTATTATTATGGACTTTCTTTGCGCTTGAAGATATGAGAAGACTATTCTATATGATAGGTATCCTGCTGTTGGTCTCGTGTTCCTACGACGAAGGCCTGCAGCTCTGTACCCTTTCCGTGCAACTGCTCTATCCGGAAAATACGGTCAGCCCTTACGAGGGCGCACGGGTAGAACTGCGCAGCATTGGACGGGATGCCGTCTTCGTCGATTCTACCGATGCGCAGGGCATGGTGCGGTTCCGCGTAACGCCCGGCATCTATGAGGCATCTACCAGCAGTCAGTTTGTCGACTCTACCGGCACGACTTGGTGGCGTTACAACTTCAACGGCGTGAAAAGCATGATTGTCGTAGACCCGGACAGCCTGAATCAGACCAGTATCGCGCTGAAAGCGTCGAAGAAAAGAATCGTGCATTGACCGCAAACTTCAATAAGCATCATTAATAAAATAGAATAAAATTATGAAGAAAACCGTATTGTTACTAATCACATGCCTGTCTTTCTCTCTGGGCGTTCAGGCACAAGGGTGGAAGATGGTTATCACAAAGACCGACGGCACTACGCAGGAACTGCTGACTGCCGATGTGAAGGACATTACTTTTACAAACGAGGGGAATCTGGCCGAGATACCAGACCAGAACGTTGACCAGATCATCATCAAGGAACTCTATTGCGGAGGCTGCCCCAAGGATGATGGCACCTCGTTCATACAGACCGACAAGTGCATCATCCTCTACAATAACTGTCCGCAGCAGGCCGTCGTCCATAATCTCTGCTTCGGCATGGTTTCGCCTTACAACAGTCAGGCCAGCAACAAGAACTATGACGCTCAGGGACAGTTGGTCTATGAGGCAGAGAATTTCATTCCTGCCATCAATGGTATCTGGTATTATCCGGATGCACTGGTTTTCGAGCCCTGGTCGCAGATCGTTATCAATGTGCATGGTGCCATCGACAACACACAGACCTATTCGCAGTCGGTGAACTATGCCAACAAGGACTACTACTGCATGTATGATCCGGAGAGCGGCTACGTCAACACGTCGTACTATCCGACGCCTGCCGACGTGATTCCCACCAGTCACTATCTGAAGAGTGCCAAGTATGGTCAGGGCAATGCGTGGCCGTTGAGTTCCTCGTCGCCAGCCCTGTTCATCTATCAGCCTAAGGATGTCGCTCCTGCCGCACATGCGCTGAATGCCGACAATCTCTGGTATTCGCCCGGCGAGGCTCACGATGCCATTCATGCAAACATCCAGATACCTAACGAATGGATTATTGACGGGGTAGAGGTCTATAGCGCTGCCGACAAGGAAAAGAACCAGAAGCGCCTGACGTCAGACATCGATGCAGGCTATGTCTACCTGACCAACAAGCTGGGGCATGCGCTCTATCGCAATGTCGACAAGGAGGAAACGGAGAGCCTGTCCGAGAATCAGGGCAAGTTGGTCTATGGCTATGCCGATGACCCCAGCGGAATCGACGCAGAGGCATCGATGAAGAAAGGTGCCCACATCGTGTTCCTTGACTGGAACGACTCCAGTAATGACTTCCATGAGCGCCAGAAGTGCTCGTTGAGGGAATAGTGTTTTTTGTAGGCGAGATGTGGCTTTGCATTGGACATAGGTTTGAGAATTATGAATAGACTTGCTGTTCTGCTGTGGACGTTCGTAGCTTTGGCAACACATGCCAAGGCAGATGCTGATATGCCACCCTCGAACCTCGATGCTCAGCCCGCGTCCCTTGAGTCTTCCTATCGCTTCGTGAAGCGTAGCGACCCGTGGCTTGCCGGCAGGAATGCGGCGGCTCTGACGCGCTTCGCCCATGCCAACCTGGCCGAAGCCGAGTTTTCGCTGACTAAGGCGAAGGGAGGCTTCACCGACTTTGACGGTTCGCCCGACGTGTGGCAGATGGATGCCCGTGTGGAGTCGTTCTTCCGTCTCAGTCCTAAGACTGTTTGCTTCGGTGCGATGAGCTATAGCAGCTTCGACGGCAAGGACATGGCAGGCTCGGCTTTCACGCTTTTCCCGATTCACCGGCCGTTCGACCTGGTCGAGGACTCGCTGATGAACACAGGCGATAAGCATCAGGACACCTATCGCCTGAGTGGAGGTGTCGGCAGTATGGTGTGTAAGGGCCTTTCCATTGGTGCCCGTTTCGACTACACTGCCGCCAACTATGCCAAGTATAAGGACTTGCGCCACCAGAACAAACTCATGGACTTGCGGCTCACGGCAGGCGTCTATGTGCCCTTTGCCCCGTGGGGAGCCCTGGGCGCGAACTACCTCTATCACCGCAATACCGAGAGCATTGACTTTGGCACCTACGGAAAGAGTGAGAAAGTCTATCAGACGCTTGTCAGCTATGCGGCCTTCATGGGGCACGTAGAGCAGTTCGGCACTTCAGGCTATACAGACAAGAGCCGAGAGATGCCCCTTGTCACCGATCAGAACGGCTTCGGCCTGCAGCTCTCCTTGCAGCCGGTGGGCTGCCTCTCGCTCTACCAGTCTTTCGACTATGCCCATGCTCATGGCTACTATGGTCGCCAGTCGCCCTTCACCATCACCTATACAGGTCATCGGAGCGATGCCTACGACTATGCCGCCCGTCTTACCCATGCTCAGGGCGAGTCGAGCTTCAGCCTCGACTTCGCGCTCTCCGTCGAGAACCTGGAGAACGAGGCCAACACATACCGTGAGTTGCAGAACGAGTCGGGTGCCACCTATTATAATTATTATACGCCTGTCAAGACGGCCAACAAGCTGTGGGTCGATGCACTCCTGACGGCCACGGCCGATCTTGGCATCAAAGACTCGCTGCCCACCTGGACGATACAGGCCGGATATGGCCGTTACGAGCGCCGTCAGACGGCATACGCCTATCCCTACTATCGTCGTCAGGAACTGCAGCGTCACGAGTTCTTTGCCTCCGTTGCCCGTCATTTTGTCACCAGACGGGGTGTCTGGTCGATTGCCGCACGGGCCGCGTTTGCCAAAGGCAAGGGCGACCCCTGTGAAGACTATGCCTACGAAGCGCCCAGCGACAAGCAGGCTCCCCCCTCGTCGATGGAGGCTTATCTCTATCGCGAGTACCTTTACCTGACGGCAGCGCAGTATAGCATAGGTGCCACCGTCGGTTACTCCTTCCTCTTCCCGGGCACAAAGCTGCAGACACACGCCCGTCTGGGACTGCAACACCGGAAGGCCAACGAGACCAATCCCTACGCTGTGGGCTGCGACCGGACTACCGTTCAGGTGGCTTTCGGCTGCACGTTCTGATAATTCGTGCTGAATTGGCTCGCAATTTCAATATTTTTGTTTACCTTTGCACTCGTAAAACTAAAACCAAGACCCATGGAATATATTGTTTCGGCACGAAAATACCGCCCGATGTCGTTCGACACCGTGGTAGGACAGGCAGCATTGACCACCACGCTGAAGAATGCCGTGAAGTCGGGCAAGCTGGCACATGCCTACTTGTTCTGCGGACCGCGAGGGGTGGGTAAGACCACCTGTGCCCGCATCTTTGCCAAGGCCATCAACTGTCAGAACCCGACAGCCGAAGGCGAGGCCTGCAACGCGTGTGAGAGCTGCCAGTCGTTCAACGAGCAGCGGTCGCTCAACATCTTCGAGCTCGATGCCGCCTCGAACAACTCGGTGGAGCACATCAAGACGCTCATGGAGCAGACGCGCATCCCGCCGCAGGTAGGAAAGTACAAGGTGTTCATCATCGACGAGGTGCACATGCTCTCGACGGCCGCCTTCAACGCTTTCCTGAAAACCCTCGAAGAGCCGCCTGCACACGTCGTCTTCATCCTGGCGACGACCGAGAAGCACAAGATTCTGCCCACCATCCTGAGCCGCTGCCAGATCTACGACTTCGAGCGTATGACCGTCCAGAACACGATTGCCCATCTGAAGAGCGTGGCCGAGAAGGAAGGCATTGCCTACGAAGAGGAGGCACTGGCGGTCATTGCCGAGAAGGCCGACGGTGGTATGCGCGACGCGCTGTCCATCTTTGACCAGGCCGCCTCGTTCTGTCAGGGCAACATCACCTACCAGAAGGTGATAGAAGACCTGAACGTGCTCGACTCGGAATACTACTTCCGCATTGTTGACCTCTCTATAAATAATAAGGTGAGCGACGTGATGGTCCTGCTGAACGATGTCATCAACAAGGGCTTCGACGGCGGACTGCTCATTCAGGGACTGGCCCGCCACGTCAGAAACGTGATGATGGCCAAAGACCCACAGACACTGCCCTTGCTGGAGGTGAGCCAGCAGGCGCGTGAGCGCTATCAGCAGCAGGCACAGAAGGCCGACCTCCACTTCCTCTACGAAGCGCTGAGGTTGATGAACCAGTGCGACATCAACTACCGGCAGTCCAGTAACAAGCGGTTGCTTGTAGAGCTGACGCTCATCGAGATTGCCCAGATCACGCAGCCCCAGGAGGGAGAGGGTTCGGCGCAGGCCGGACCTGCCAGTGGGCGTAGGCCCAGAAGACTGAAATCCCTGTTTAAGCAACTTGTTCGTCAATCTCAGCCAGAAGTGAAGACGGCTCCGCAGGTGGCCGCAGCTGAGCACTCGACAACAACCCGTGCGACTGAAGACCGTACACAGACCGTAAGTACCGCCCGTCATGTAAAGCCCATGCGCCTGTCGGGGCTGGGCATGTCGTGGAACAATATCCGGCAGATGGGACAACCCAAAGTGCAGATACTGCCAGGCACACAAGTCCCTGACGAGAAGGGAGGAAAAGAGGTGACTGCCTTTACGCAGGAAGACCTCGAACTGCAATGGATGTCGATGTGCAACCGCATGCCGCAGCAGATGAGCGGCATGGCCGCG
>Ga0310697_10001931_pt1 | contig 22956 bp, 14 predicted proteins | sample 172DNAGHGlowgp2_FD_203883 | JGI IMG/M metagenome (GOLD analysis project Ga0310697, IMG submission 203883) | Sheep rumen microbial communities from Palmerston North, Manawatu-Wanganui, New Zealand - 1728 DNA GHGlow gp2 (v2) (version 2) | ecosystem: Host-associated > Mammals > Digestive system >...
CCGGCGTGACAGGCCGGCGTTCTAACCGACTGAACTACATGGCCATCAATCAGCTATGTAAGAATACCAAACAATTTCTCATTTGTCAACAGTTTTTTCAAAAAAATTTCTCCGGAGCAAAACTCTCCGGGCCGTGGCCCGGAGAGTTTTGTCAATACCCGTATAAAACACCGTGTCAGCAGATCGCCGCGCGGCCCGCCTCATAGGCGCGCAGATTCAGCTCCACAAACTTGGCGGGCACGGTCTCGCGGATGACCGCCTCCCAGTCGATGTCGCTGAGCCCCAGCACCTTGGTCATGGCGCCGAAGAGCACCACGTTCATGCACTTGGGATTGCCCAGCTTCATGGCGATGTCCGCCGCGTCCAGCACGTGGCAGGTGAAGGCGCCCTGCATGGCCTCCACGCAGCCCTCGGGGTACTCGGCCAGGCCCGCCGCGGTGGTGGCGCTTTCCATGGCGTAGTCGTTGATGACGGCGACGCCGTCGGGCTTCAGAAACTCCGCGTAGCGCACGGCCTCCATCTTCTCAAAGGCCACCATGATGTCCGCCTCGCCCAGGCCGATCACCGGGGCATAGACCTTGTCGCCGAAATGCACCTGGGTGGAGACGCTGCCGCCGCGCTGGCTCATGCCGTGCACCTCGGACATTTTCACGTCATAGCCCTTCCGAATGAGACCGTTGACCAGGATCTTTGCCGTCAGGATCGCGCCCTGACCGCCCACGCCCACGAGAATCACGCTCTTTTTCATGGCTCAGCCCTCCTTCCGGGCGATGGCGCCCACGGGGCAGACCTGGGCGCACACCGTGCAGCCGACGCAGAGCGTCGGGTCAATGGCGGATTTTTTGTTCTTGAAGTTCAGCGCCGGGCAACCCACGCTCAGGCACTTGCGGCAGCCGATGCATTTCGCCGTATCCACCGCGCAGAGCGCCTTCTCGTGCTTCATGCGCTTGATGAGCAGGCAGGGGCGGCGGCAGATGATGGCCGCCGGGACCTGGGAGGCAAGCGCGTCGTCCACGGCCTTCTGCATGGCTGTGAGATCCTGCGGATCCACGATGAAGATGTTTTCATAGCCGAAGGCCTCCAGCACCTTCTCGATTTTGATCGCCGCGGCCACCTCGCCCAGCAGGTTGTAGCCGGAGCCGGGGTTATCCTGGTGGCCGGTCATGCCGGTGATGTGGTTATCCAGCACCACGGGGATGATGCGGGCCTTGTTGTAGAGGATCTCGGCCGCGCCGGTCATGCCGCTGTGGAAGAAGGTGGAGTCGCCCACCACGCCGAAGACCTTTTTGTGCTCCCCCATCAGCTCGAAAGCTTTGGCCATGCCCGCGCCGACGGAGAAGCCCGCGCCCATGCAGACGCAGGTGTCCATCGCACCGAGGGGCGGCACAGCGCCCAGGGTGTAGCAGCCGATGTCGCCGGCGATCACGTAGTCCCGCCGTTTGGACATGACATAGAAGAAGCCGCGGTGCGGGCAGCCGGGGCAGAGGGCGGGCGGCCGGGAAACGGCCTTGACCGGGAGCTCTTTGATCTCCGGCTCCGTGCCGAAGAGCATCTGGCGCAGGCGCTGGGGATTGAGCTCATAGAGGGGGCTGACCTTCTCCTTGCCGATGCAGTCGATGCCGGCAGCCTTGATCTGCTGCTCCATAAAGCCCTCCAGCTCTTCGATGACGTAGAGGGTCTTGACCTTGGAGGCAAAGTCCCGGATCAGGTCCATGGGCAGCGGGAAGGTCAGGCCCAGCTTCAGAAAGCTGGTACCCTCCGGGAAGACCTCCTTCGCGTACTGATAGGCGATGGAGGCGGTGATGACGCCCACTTCGCCGTCGCCCATTTCAACGCGGTTTAAGGGGCAGGTGTTGCCGTATTCTGCCAGGGCCGCCAGCATTTTCTCCACCTTGGGGTGCTTGCGGTAGGCGTTGGCCGGCGCGCAGTTATTCTTGGGCAGGTCCCGCTTGTAGGGCTTCGGCTCCACCTCGGTGCGCTCGCCCAGTTCCACCAGGCTCTTGGAGTGGGACACGCGGGTGGTGGTGCGGAAGAGAACGGGCATATCGAACTGCTCGGAGATCTTATAGGCCTCCCGCAGGAAGTCCTTGCACTCCTGGGAGTCCGAGGGCTCCACCAGGGCGATCTTGGCCGCGCGGGCGTAGTAGCGGTTGTCCTGCTCGTTCTGAGAGGAGTGCATGCTGGGGTCGTCGGCGGAGACGATGACGAAGCCGCCGTTGACGCCGTTGTAGGCCGCGGTGAACACCGGGTCGGCCGCCACGTTGAGCCCCACGTGCTTCATGGCGGTGATGCTCCTGAGCCCCGCGATGGACGCGCCGTAGGCCACCTCCGTGGCCACCTTCTCATTGGGCGCCCATTCGCAGTAGAGGGCGTCCTTATACTTGGGAAGCTGCTCGAAGATTTCCGTGCTGGGAGTGCCGGGATAGGCGGAGCCGAGCCGCACGCCCGCCTCATAGGCGCCGCGGGCGATGGCCTCGTTGCCGGACAGCAGTACTTTCATGTTTAACCTCCAGAATCATTTTTAAGCTGATTGATTCTATAAGGATATTATACCTGTATTGCTCTCCGTTTGTTATAGCCTTTCTGCCGAAGTTTTGTCCTGTTTTTTGTGCTTTATCGCCAAAAGCGAGGTTTTATTGCCGGATTCTGTCAGCTTCCATTTGCGGGAGCGCGATGCGCTCCCCTACAGGCGAAAACAAATCATACTCATTTGTCGTCACGCAAAAACAAGCCCACGGGAAAACCCGTGGGCTTGTCTGTTGTGCAATTGCGATTCGACCCATAGCTTCGAGGGAAATTGGTGTCAGGCGAGGCGGGGTCTGCAGCCTGGGCTTTGTGCCATGGCAAAGAGCCCAACGAAGCATGGCGCCAATTTACCCGAAGATATTATTCGTAGAGGGCCTTGAGCTTCATCAGGTGCTCGTAGCGATCCTTGGCGTTCGCCTCGTTCGCGGCGAACAGACGCTCGGCGCGCTCGGGGAACTCGCGGGTCAGACGGCTGTAGCGGGCCTCGTTCATCAGGAACTCCTGGTAGCCGCCGGCGGGAGCCTTGCTGTCCAGCGTGAAGGGAGACTCGGCGTCGGGGTTGAAGCGGAACAGGTTCCAGTAACCGCAGTCGACAGCCTTGTTCATTTCCTTCTGGCAGTTGCCCATGCCGCCCTTGATGCTGTGCATCTCGCAGGGAGCGTAAGCGATGATGAGGGACGGGCCCTTGTGGGCCTCGGCCTCGACGATGGCCTTGAGGGCCTTGGCCTTGTTGGCGCCCATGGCGACCTGAGCCACGTAGACGTAGCCGTAGGTCATGGCCATCTCGGCCAGGCTCTTGCTCTTGAGCTCCTTGCCGGCCGCGGCGAACTGCGCCACCTGACCGATGTTGGAAGCCTTGGAGGCCTGTCCGCCGGTGTTGGAGTACACTTCGGTATTGAACACGAAGATGTTGACGTCTTCGCCGGAAGCGAGGACATGGTCAACGCCGCCATAGCCGATGTCGTAGGCCCAGCCGTCGCCGCCGAAGATCCACATGGACTTCTTGTTCAGGTAATCCTTCTGGGCGAGGATCTCAGCGCCCAGTCTGCAGGCCTTGCAGCTGCAGACCTTGATGCCGGCGGCCTTGTCGGCCTCAGCGGCGGCCAGAGCCGCGGGCTGCGCATCGCCGTAGATCTGCTTGCCCATGTCAGAAGACAGGAAGCCGATGCAGCTGTCGATGTCGGAGATGTCCTCTTCCAGCTCCTTGATCAGGGCCTTGGTGGGCGCCTGGTTCAGGTTGCCGTCGTCATAGGTGTCGAGCCAGGCCTGCGCGGCGGCCTTGAGCTCAGCGCAGCAGGAGGGAGCCGCCATCATCTCGATGACCTTGGCCTTCAGATCGTCGCGGATCTTCTTCTGGCCCAGGTACATGCCGAGACCGTGCTCCGCGTTGTCCTCAAAGAGGGAGTTGGCCCAGGCGGGACCCTTGCCTTCCTTGTTGACGGTGTAGGGAGAAGTGGCCGCGGGACCGCCCCAGATGGAGGAGCAGCCGGTGGCGTTGGAGATGAGCATGTGATCGCCGAAGAGCTGGGTGACGATGCGGGCGTAGCTGGTCTCGGCGCAGCCGGCGCAGGAGCCGGAGAACTCCAGGTAGGGCTGGGAGAACTGGCTGAACTTCACATTGTCGGCCTTGAAGAGCTCGGGCTTGGCGGAAACCTTGGCGACCATGTAGTCGAAGACTTCCTGCTCCTGGAGCTGGCTCTCCATGGGAACCATCTCGATGGCGTGCACGCCGCACTCGCCGATGCAGACGCCGCAGCCCATGCAGTCCAGAGGAGACACGGCCATGGCGAACTTGTAGCCGTCCATGTTCTTGATGCCCTTGACGGCGGCCAGCTTGGTCTGCTCGGGAGCAGCGGCAGCCTCCTCGGCGGTCAGAACGAAGGGACGGATGGTGGCATGCGGGCAGACGAAGGCGCACTGGTTGCACTGGATGCACTTGTCGGCGTCCCACTTGGGAACGGAGACGGCAATGCCGCGCTTCTCGTAAGCGGCAGCGCCCAGCTCGAAGGTGCCGTCGGCGTGATCCACGAAGGCGGAGACGGGCAGGCTGTCGCCGTCCATCTTGTCCACGGGATCGAGGATGCTGGTGACCATCTTGACGGTCTTCTCCCGGCCGGTCTTGGGAGCAGCCTCGACGGTGTCGACGGCGTCAGCCCAGGAGGCGGGGACTTCGACCTTGACGTAGGCGGTGGCGCCGGCGTCGATGGCCTTGTAGTTCATGTCGACCACATCCTGGCCCTTCTTCAGGTAGGAGTGGAGGGCAGCGTCCTTCATGTACTGGATGGCCTCAGCCTCGGGCATGACCTTGGCGAGGGAGAAGAAGGCGGACTGCAGGATGGTGTTGGTGCGCTTGCCCATGCCGATCTGCTTGGCAAGGTCAATGGCGTTGATCATGTACAGCTGGATGTTGTTCTTGGCGATGTAACGCTTGGAAGCGGCATCCAGGTGATGCTCCAGCTCCTCGAAGCTCCACTGGCAGTTGACGAGGAACACGCCGTTGGGCTTGACGTCGCGGACGATGGGGAAGCCCTTGGTGATGTAGGAGGGAACATGGCAGGCGACGAAGTCGGCCTTGTTGATGTAGTACGGGCTCTTGATGGGCTTGTCGCCGAAGCGCAGGTGGCTGATGGTCACGCCGCCGGTCTTCTTGGAGTCGTACTGGAAGTAGGCCTGCACGAACTTGTCGGTATGGTCGCCGATGATCTTGATGGAGTTCTTGTTGGCGCCGACGGTGCCGTCACCGCCCAGACCCCAGAACTTGCACTCGATGGTGCCTTCGGCGGCGGTGTTGGGGGCGTGCTCTTCCTCCAGGGAGAGGCAGGTCACGTCGTCAACGATGCCGAGGGTGAACATGCGCTTCATGTCTTCCTTCTTCAGCTCGTTGTACACGGCGAAGACGGAGGCGGGAGGCGTGTCCTTGGAACCGAGGCCGTAGCGGCCGCCGATGACCTTCACGTCGGTCTTGCCGGCATTGGCCAGCGCGGTGACGACATCCAGGTACAGAGGCTCGCCCTGGGCGCCGGGCTCCTTGGTGCGGTCGAGAACGGCGATCTTCTTCGCGGTCGCGGGGATGGCGGCCAGCAGCTTGTCCGGGCAGAAGGGACGGTACAGGCGGACCTTGACAAGACCGACCTTCTCGCCCTGGGCGGTCAGGTAGTCGATGACTTCCTCGGCCACGTCGCAGATGGAGCCCATCGCGACGATGACGCGGTCGGCGTCGGGAGCGCCGTAGTAGTTGAAGAGCTGGTAGTCGGTGCCGAGCTTGGCATTGATCTTGCCCATGTACTCCTCGACGATGGCGGGAACGGCGTCGTAGTACTTGTTGGAAGCCTCACGGTTCTGGAAGAAAATGTCGCCATTTTCGTGAGAGCCGCGCATGGTGGGATGCTCGGAATTCAGGGCGCGGGCGCGGAAAGCCTTGACAGCGTCCATATCGACCATCTCGGCCAGGTCGTCGTAATCCCAGACCTGGATCTTCTGCAGCTCGTGGGAGGTGCGGAAGCCGTCGAAGAAGTTCAGGAAGGGAACGCGGCCCTTGATGGCGGCCAGATGGGCCACGGGGGACAGGTCCATGACTTCCTGCACGTTGGACTCGGCCAGCATGGCAAAGCCGGTCTGACGACATGCCATCACGTCGCTGTGGTCACCGAAGATGTTCAGGGTGTGGCTCGCCAGGGTACGGGCGCTGACGTGGAACACACCGGGCAGCAGCTCGCCGGCGATCTTGTACATATTGGGGATCATCAGCAGCAGGCCCTGGGAGGCGGTGTAGGTGGTGGTGAGAGCACCGGCGTTCAGGGAGCCGTGCACAGCACCGGCAGCGCCGGACTCAGCCTGCATCTCCTGCACCTTGACGGTGGAGCCGAAGATGTTCTTGCGGCCCTGAGCAGCCCACTGGTCAACGTAGTCGGCCATGGGGCTGGACGGAGTGATGGGGTAGATTGCGGCGACTTCGGTAAACGCATAGGATACATGGGCGGCTGCGTTGTTGCCGTCCATCGTTTTGAAGTGTCTCATAATAGCTTCACTCTCCAAACATATAGATTGCCCGGACGGCCCTGCGAAAGCGGGACCGCACCGCGCTATTGGACACCTTAAGTCTAACATTTTTTCGTCAGGTTGTAAACCTTCCGCCCCTATATTTTTTCAAAAAAAGCGTCGTACTCCGCCGCAGGCTGTTAATTTTTCCGTTTCGCCGGGCCGGAGGTGAAAAATGCCTTGTACTTTTTCAATAAGTGGTATATAATCATATAATCCGATTTGCGGCCATTTGGGCGTGATCGGCAGTACCGCAGAAAGGAGCGTATCGTTTATGGTAAAAATCGTCAACGACATGGGCAGGATCCGGATCACAGGCGAAGTGTTCTCCAACCTGGCGGGCGACGCGGCTACCAGTTGCTTCGGCGTCAAGGGCATGGTCGGGCGCAGCCAGAGCAGCAGTCCCCTGCAGCTTCTGCGCAGAGAGAATATGTCCAAGGGCGTTGAGGTGCACTACAATGAAGACGGCAGCATCAGCCTGGAACTGCACATCGGTGTGGACCAGGGCGTGAACATCGCCGCCGTGTGCCGCAGCATCATGAAGGAAGTCGGCTACAAGCTGAACAAGGCCACCGGCGTGCCGGTGAAGGCTGTGGACGTATATGTTGACTCGATCATCGGATAAAACCGAGCTTGCATAAAAGTTTTTGATACACTCGTTGTCATCGCCCGGTTTTTGAGGATAACTCCCGCCTGCGATAAAACGGGTATTACAATTGCGAAACTTTAGTTTTGCAATTGCTTAAGGAGATACACATAACATGAGAGACTATATCGATGCCGCGGCCTTCAAGGAAATGATCCTCTGCGCGGACGCGGCACTGCACGCCAATATCCAGGCCATCAACGACCTGAACGTCTTCCCTGTTCCCGACGGGGACACCGGCACCAATATGGGTCTGACCATCAACAACGCCGCGACGGAGCTCCGCAAGAAGAGCTTTGACAACGTGGCCGCCGCCTCCGACTGCGTGGCCGGCGCCATGCTGCGCGGCGCCCGCGGCAACTCCGGCGTCATCCTCTCCCTGCTCTTCCGGGGCATCGCCAAGCGCCTCAAGGGCACCGAGACCGCCGGCGCCGCCGAATTTGCCGGCGCCATGAACGACGGCGTGGAGGCCGCCTACAAGGCCGTCATGAAGCCCGCCGAGGGCACGATCCTCACCGTCTCCCGTCTCGCCTCCGCCGCCGCTGTCAAGGCCGCGAAGAACGGCGCCGACCTGGAGAACACCCTGGTCGAGGCAATCCGCGCCGGGGAAGAGGCCCTGGAGGACACGGTCAACCAGAACCCGGTGCTGAAGAAGGCCGGCGTCATCGACGCGGGCGGCAAGGGCTACATGGTCATCCTCTCGGCGATCCTCGCCTCCCTGCGCGGGGAGATCGCCTCCGGCAAGGCCGTCACCGTCAGCGCCCCGAAGGAGGACTCCGTCTTCGTCGAGGGCAAGGTGGACGTGCCTGAGATCAACATTTTCGACACCGTTTATGTGGTGCGCAAGAAGAGCCCCGACGTGGATCTGGAGCCGCTGCGCCGCTATCTGGGCAGCATCGGCGATTCGCTGGTCATCAGCGACGACGACGAGATCTTCAAGGTGCACGTGCACACCGACATCCCCGGCAACGCCCTGAGCGAGAGCCAGAAGTACGGCGCGCTGGACATCGCCAAGATCGAGAACATGCGCCTGCAGGCGCTCGACCAGCTGGCCGGGCAGAAGGCCAAGAGCACCGACGATCTGGAGCAGATCGATCAGGAACTCACCGCCATGGAGTCCGCCACCGCCCTCACCGAGGAAGAGGACGAGGGCATTGCCGAGCCGGAGAAGGAATACGGCGTGGTTGCCGTCTGCGCCGGCAAGGGCATGGAGGATCTGTTCCTGGAGCTGGGGACCGATCAGGTCGTCACCGGCGGCCAGACCATGAACCCCTCTACGGACGATATCCTCAAGGCCGTCAACCGCACCCCCGCCTCCACCGTGTTCGTCTTCCCCAACAACAAGAACATCATCATGGCGGCTGAGCAGTGCGTTCCCCTGACGGAAAAGCATGTCATCGTCATGCCCACCAAGACCGTGCCCCAGGGCATCTCCGCCATGCTGAACTTCTCCCCTGATGAGAGCGAGGAGAGCCTGGTGGGCGCCATGGGTGAAGCCATCGGCAGCGTGCACACCGCCATGGTCACCTACGCCGCCCGCGACTCCGATTTTGACGGGCATTCGATCCACGCGGGCGAGTATCTGGCCCTGCTGGACGGCGCGCTGATCGGCAGCTACGCCAACACCCGCACCCTCTTCAAGGAGCTGAGCTGGGCGATAGATGATTTCCACCCCGAGTTCATCACTGTCTACTACGGCGAGGATGTGACCGAGGAGGAGGCCGAGAGCGCAGCCGAGACCATCCGCGGCAACTTCCCCGACGCGGAAGTCAGCGTGGTGAACGGCGGCCAGCCGGTCTACTATTACATGATCTCCGTGGAGTAAAAACTCCCGGCATACTTACGGGCCGTCCAACCGGGCGGCCCGTATGCTTTTGCCGCGCAATTCAACCTGCGCGGGAATCTTTTCAATTTTCCCGTTATTTACTTCTGCTCCCGCCGCGGATATTATAATGACAGTTCATGAACAGCAGATAAATCGGCTAATGAAGGAAAGAAGGAGACAGGAAATGGATAACTTGAAAATTGGCGCGTATATCCAGACGCTGCGAAAAAGCGCCGGCATGACCCAGAAGGAGCTGGCCGCGCGGCTGAACGTATCGTTTCAGGCCGTGAGCAAATGGGAAACCGGTGAGTGCCTGCCGGACACCGCGCTGCTCCCCGATCTGTGCGAATGTCTCGGGACGACGGCGGACAGGCTGCTCAACGGCGGCTCCGTCATCATCCGGGGAAGAAAGGCGCTGCGCGTGGAGGACGTGATCACGGGCTTTTCCCATCTGGAAGAGATCGGCCGGCTGTTCGGCGAGAGCTGCACGTTCTATACCGCGATGATCGACGGTATCAACGAAAAGATGAACATGGACGTGCTGGCATATCTGAAAGATCCGCAGACGCGGGATGTGCTGTATGCGGAGGTTCTGATCCAGGGCATCCTCATGGGACGCGCCGTGGATATGGACGAGGTGGAAGCCGCCTTTGTCAACCGGAAAATGGTCGAAACCGTGCGCCGTTATCTCAGCCGCACGGGCGAGGGGATGAAATAAACCTCCGTCCCTCCCCGCAGGGGCCGTTCACAAACGGCCCGCTATGTTCGGCGTTATGCCGCGTCCGGCGGGAGCGCGATGCACTCCCCTACAGCCCCACTCTCATCGCTGCGCGCAAAAAAGCACCGGAAAGCCAGAGCTTTCCGGTGCTTTTTATGCATTTCGCTCAGAGGGCGTTGATGGCTTCCTCGATCTTCTTGGCCACGTCCTCGGGGACCAGCTTCTTGCTGACGACCAGATCAAAGATCTCGCCGCAGGTCTTCTTGTTGAACAGGGCGATGGGGTACTTGCCCAGGTTGGGGGCGTTGTCCAGAATGATCTGCTTGACGGTGGGATTGCTGAAGGCCTCTTTCACGGTCATGGTTCTGAAATTCATAGTGATATCTCCTTATTTATATATTGCTTCCCTTGAGCTTATTGTTATTTTATCACAAACGCCCGGCCGCGTCAATCTGCCGCAGCACGGCCTCCGCTTCCCTTCACAAGGGGGGGAGTTCAGAGGGGTGCACCCCTCTGATTTTCGCCTCGCAAGGCGAAAAGTGATGCGATCGTTTTTTCCGGGGACATGCGCCTCGGAAAAAACTCTTCTCGCTCCGCAAGTGTGCGAGCGTCCCCCGCCCTAAAGGACTAGCTTCGCGTCGCAAGCGAGTGCGCGCAGCGGAGTGCGATCCTTCTCGTTTCAAAAAAATGACGTCAAGTCATTTTTGTGAAACGAAGCGAAGCACGGCCTCGGCGCAGCGCATGCCGTCCACCGCGGCGGAGGAAATGCCGCCGGCGTAGCCCGCGCCCTCGCCGCAGGGATAGAGTCCCCGGATCTCCGCGCTCAGATCCGCCCCGCGCAGGATGCGCACCGGGGAGGAGGAGCGGGTCTCCGGCGCGGTCAGCACCGCGTCCGGGTCGTCAAAGCCCTTCATTTTCCGTCCCAGCGCCGGGATGGCCTGCTCCAGAACGCCCGTGATGCGGGGCGGATAGAGTTCGTGCAAGTCGCACCAGGTGACGCCGGGGCGGTAGCTGGGCTGCACGCTGCCGGGGCCTGTGCTGGGGACGCCGTTCAGAAAGTCCCCCGCCCGCTGGGCCGGGGCGTGATAGTTCCCGCCGCCCAGGCGAAAGGCCTTCTGTTCCAGCTCCCGCTGCCAGTACATGCCGGCCAGCACGCCCCCGCCCGGGAAATCCTCCGGGTGCAGAGTGACAAGCAGGGCAGCGTTGGCGTTCTCGCCGTCCCGTTTCGAATAGCTCATGCCGTTGGTGACGACGCCGCCCGCCTCCGAGGCCGCAGCGAAGACCTGCCCGCCGGGGCACATGCAGAAGGTATAGGCGCTGCCGCCGTCCGGCAGGTGCACGTTCAGCGAATAGTCCGCCGCGGGGAGCTGCCCCCGCTCGCGCCCGTACTGTGTCCGATCCACGGCGCTCTGCCGGTGCTCGATGCGCACGCCCATGGAAAAGGGTTTCGGCTCCATGGGGACGCCCAGGCGCAGCAGCATTTCAAAGGTATCCCGCGCCGAGTGGCCCACGGCCAGGATCAGTGCTTCGCAGGGGATGCGCTCTTTCCCGTTGACCTCGACCGCCGTCAGGCGGCCGTTTTCGCTTTTCAGCCCCGTGAGCTTTGCGCCGAAGCGCACCTCGCCGCCGAGAGACACGATCTCCCGCCGCAGGTTCTGCACCACATCCACCAGAATGTCGGTGCCGATGTGGGGCTTGGCGTCCCACAGCACGCTCTCCGGCGCGCCGTGGGCGGCAAATTCACGCAGCACCCAGTGCAGACGCGGATCGTGGGTGCCGGTGTTCAGTTTTCCGTCGGAGAAGGTGCCGGCCCCGCCCTCGCCGAACTGGACGTTGTTCTCCGGGTCGAGCGCGCCGCCGGCGCGGAAGGCCTCCACGGCCTTCTGCCGGGTCAGGGCGTCCTGCCCCCGCTCCAGCACGATGGGCCGCGCCCCGGCCCGGGCAAGCACCAGCGCCGCAAACAAGCCCGCCGGGCCGAAGCCCGCCACCACGGGGCGCAACGCAGTCTCCACCCGGGGGATCTCATACACGGGCGGGAGATAGTCGCTCACATCCCGGTCGCGCAGGCGCAGCTTCCCGCTCACCTCCGCCGCGACGGCGCAGACGTAGTGCAGGTCGTCCTTCTTCCGGGCGTCCAGCGATTTTTTCACAAGCCGCCAGTCGGTAATGCGCTCCGGCGCGATGCGGAGCTTTTTCGCCGCTCTGGCGGGCAGGACCTCATGGCCCTCGCCGATTTCCAGGCGCAGATTGCGGATCAGGATCATGTGCCGAGCCTCCCCGCCAGTCTCCCGCTGGCCCAGGCCCACTGCAGGTTGTAGCCGCCGCAGTCGCCGTCGATGTCCAGCAGCTCGCCGCAGACGAAGAGCCCGGGCATGAACCAGCTCTCCAGGGTCTCCGGGTTAAAGCCCGCGGTGCGGACGCCGCCCGCGGTGACCTGGGCGCTGTCAAAGCCCTCGGTGCCGGTGACGGGCAGCGTGAAGTCCGTGCAGGCGCGCACAGCGCGGCGCAGCTCCTTGTCCGTAAGGCTCCCCAGCGGGCGATTGGCCTCAATGTTTGCGTATTTGACCAGCATCCGGCCCAGCCGGTTATGGAGCATACCGGTGAAAAGCTCGGAGGCAGGCTGGTCGGGAAAGGTCTCCCGCCGGGCACAGAGCAGCGCAAAGCCGTCCGCCCCCGCGGGCAGAAAGTCCGCGTGCAGTGTCAGGCCCTCGCCGCCGGCCGCCGCGGCCCGGGACAGGTCGAAGGCCGCCGGGCCGGAGACGCCCGTCTCGGTAAACTGCAGCTCGCCGCAGCTCTCGCCCAGGTTCTCCTCCCCGGCCACGAGGCGGACGCGGGCTTCGGCCCGCACGCCCTTGAGCGCGCGGGGGTAGTCCGGCGCTGTCAGGATCTGCACAAGCGCGGGGCGCAGGGCCGTGCGCTTGTGGCCCAGAGGCTTTAAGAGCTCATAGCCGTCTGTCACGCCGCCGAGCTTCGCCCCCGCGGCGCCGCCGCAGGCCACGATCAGTCTGTCCGCGTCGATGCTGCCCGCGTCCGTGACGACGCAATAGCCGCTCCCCTGCCGCCGGATCTCCCGGGCGGGGCATGCCGTGCGCAGCTCCACCCCGACCTTCTCCAGCGCGAAGCGCAGCACGTCCAGCACCGAGTTTGCGGAGTTGGAGAGCGGATAGACCCGCCCGCCGTACTCCTCCACGGTCAGAAGACCCAGGGCGTGGAAAAAGTCCAGCGTATCCCGGGGCGTGAAGCGGGCCAGCGCCGCTTCCGCGAAGGCGGCCTGCTCCCCGTGATAGTTTTTCGGCTCCGCGCCGGTATTCGTCAGGTTGCAGCGCCCGTTGCCGGTGGCCAGCAGCTTGCGCCCGATGCGCTGCTGCCGCTCCAGCAGAATGACGCGGTTATCCGGATTTTCCGCGGCGGTCAGTGCGGCCATGATGCCGGAGGCCCCGCCGCCGATGACGACGACTGTGTTCATAGTCTTTCCTTCTGTTCCGCAAAGAGCGGGACGGTCTTATTTTTTTCATTATACCAACAGAAGGGAAAAATGGCAACGGATGCCCAGAGCTTCTTTTGTTGACATCTTTCCTTCTTTTATTGTATAATAACCTGATTTTTTATGCACATCAGGAGACTACGGACTACCATGTCTTTTTCACGCAAGAGAAAACGCACAATCGCCGCCCTGCTCCTTGCCGCGCTGCTGCTGAGCGCCTGCGGGAGCGAGGCGCAGCACCCGGAAGAAGATCTCTACAGCGCGCCGGTCGTGCAGATGGTGGTGACCCCCACCCCGACCGAGACGCCGCCTCCCACGCCGGAGCCGGATCGCGCCGCGCTGCGCATCTCCGAGGTGATGGCGAAAAACCACGCCACCCTCCGGGACGAGGACGGGGACTTCTCCGACTGGATCGAGATTGAAAACACCGGCGACGCGGCCATCGACCTGACAGGCTTTCGCCTGACCGACAAGGAAAACCGCCCGGGCCTCGCCCTCACCGGCAGCATCGAGGCCGGTGAGCTCCGCCTCTACTGGGCCTCCGGCAAAGACCGGCCCGAGGAAGGGCACGCGGACTTCTCCCTCTCCAGCGACGAGACCGTGAGCCTCATGGACCCCTTCGGCCGCGCCCTTTCCGCGGTGAGTTTTCCGAGCGAGCGCTCCGACTGCTCCGTCGCGGTAAACGAAAACGGCGAGTATGCGGAGACGGAATACCCCACGCCCGGGTTTTCCAACACCAGGGCCTCCTATGACGCCCTGCAGGAAACGCTGCCCGATCCCTCCCCGCTGCAGATCAACGAGGTCTGTGTGTTCAGCACCGGCGCCGTCGCCGAGTGGCGGCTCAGGGACAGCGACTGGGTGGAGATCAAAAACGTCTCCGACAAGGCGGTGGAGCTCTCGGAATACTGCCTGTCCGACGACCCCGACGATCTGACGCTGTGGCAGTTCCCGGCCAAGCAGCTGATGCCCGGCGCGCTGTATCTGGTGCGCTGCGACGATCTGAGCGCACAGATCTACAAGGGCGATCCCTGCACCGGCTTTTCGCTGGACGCGGGCAGTGAGCAGCTGTACCTGACGAAGAAGGGCGGCGCCCCGGTGGACTGGGCCCCCCTGCGCGGCATCCCCTACGGCGGCAGCTTCGGCCGCATGGAGGACGAGAGCGGCTGGTTCTTCTTTGCCTCCACCACCCCCGGCACGAAGAACAGCGGCGGCTGCCGCCGCGTCTCGGCGCAGCCCGTGGCCCTCTCGCCCGACGGCGTCTTCAACGGCGTGAAGAAGGTGAAGGTGGAGCTGGGGGCCGAGGGTACGATCTACTACGCCCTGGGCAACAATGTTCCCACCGAGGAGAGCGAGAAATACACCAAATCCTTCACGCTGGACAAGACCGGCGTGGTGCGGGCCATCGCCGTGGAGGAGGACGCGCTGCCCAGCCGCCCGGCGGTGTTCAGCTACATCATCAATGAAAACCACACGCTGCCCGTGCTGAGCCTGGTGGCCGACAACCGGCAGGATTTCGTGTGGATGTACTCCAACGGCAACAAGCTCAAGGAAGTGTCCGCCACGCTCTCCCTCTACGAGGAGGACGGCGGCTTCACGATCCCCTGCGGCGTGCGCATGCACGGCGAGACCAGCCTGGAGCTGGAGAAGAAGAACATGAGCATCCGCTTCCGCGAGGGCTACGGCGCCATCGGCGGTCTGCACTACGACGTGTATGACGGCGGTGTGGACCGCTTCAGCCAGCTGGTGCTGCGCGCCGGGCAGGACTATTACGCCACGGTCATCAAGAACGCCCTGTGTCAGAACCTCTGCCTCATGGCGGGCAACCGGGCCGTCACCAGCCGCAGCAAGTTCTGCATCCTCTACGTCAACGGCGAGTACCTGGGCATCTACAACCTGATGGAGAAGACCAACGAGCAGCTCTATGCCGATGTGATGGGCGTGAGCAAAGAGAGCGTGGAGGTCATCGAATCCATGGCCCCCGGCACCTCCTCCATCTATCAGGACGTGTTCCTCTACTTCAAGAATCACGACCTCTCCGTGCCCGAATACTACGAGCAGGCGCAGAAGATGGTGGATATCGACAGCATCATCGACTGGATCGTGCTGGAGGGCTACTGCGCCAACACGGACCTGACCTACGGCAATGTCCGCTACGCCCACTCCACCGAAGGGGACGGCAAGTGGCGCCTGATGTTCTACGATCTGGACGCCACCTTCTGGGACAAGGAGAAGGCCTTTGTCAACATGTTTGACGGCATGGCCCTCTACTCCCGCCAGGTGGGCATTTTCCTGGTCAATCCCCTGCTGCGCAATCCCGACTTCAAGGATCGGCTCCTGCGCAGATCGGCGGAGCTGCTGGACACCGTGCTCTCCGCCGAGAGCGTGCTGGCCGAGATCGACCGTCTGGCCGCCGAGGTAGAGCCGGAGGTGGAGCGGGATTATCTCGAGCATGGCCTGCAGCTCAGTAAATGGAATTTTGACATGGATTACCTGCGCGAAAAGTTTGCGGATGACGCCTGGAACATCAACTGCGTCGCTCAGATCTGCCGGATGCTGCATCTGAGCGCAGAGGAGCGCGCGGAGTACTTTGGAGCATAAGCATGGGCGAAACTACCCTCACCTTCAAGCGATACGAAAAGAAATACCTGCTCTCCGCGGAGAGCTATGCGCGCCTGCTGGCCCAGCTGCGTCCCCACATCGAGCCGGACGAGTATTTTCAGAGCACGGTCTGCTCTCTGTATTACGACACGGAGGACTGCCGCCTGATCCGCCATTCCATCGAGGGGCCGGTGTACAAGGAAAAGCTGCGGCTGCGCAGCTACGGCGTCCCCGGCCCGGAGGACACCGTGTTCGTGGAGCTTAAGAAAAAATACAAGGGCATCGTCTACAAGCGCCGCGTGACCATGCCTGCCCTGGAGGCATCCCGCTGGCTCCGGGGCGAAGGCGCGCCGAGCGAGGACGGCCAGATGGTGCGGGAGATCGAGTGGTTCCTGCGCCAGAACCCGGTCCGGCCCCGGGCCTTTATCGCCTGCGAGCGCACGGCCTGGCGCGTTGCGGACGAGCCGGAGCTGCGCATCACCTTTGATGAGCATCTGCGCTGGCGGGAAGAGGATCTGGACCTCTGCGCGGGCAGCGCGGGCGAAGCGCTGACCGAGGAAGGGCAGGTGCTCATGGAGCTCAAGATCCCTTCGGCGGCGCCTCTGTGGCTGGCCCGCCTGCTCAGCGACGAGGCGCTTTTCCCCACCAGCTTTTCCAAATACGGCAGCGCCTACCGCAGCCACATATTACAAGAGATTTTTGAGGTGACACAACATGCTTAACAGCATTATCGGCAGTGAAATGAGTCTGGTTTCCTTCCTGGTCTGCATCTTTACAGCCATGGTTCTGGGCCTGCTCTCGTCCCTGGTCTTCTCCGACCGGGATCATCACAGCCCCGCTTTCCGCCAGTCCGTGGCTCTGCTGCCCCCGGTGGTGACGCTGGTCATCATGCTGGTAAACGGCAACATCGGCGCGGGTCTCGCCGTGGCCGGCACCTTCGCGCTGGTGCGCTTCCGCAGCGCGCCGGGCACCGCCAAGGAGATCACGGCCCTGTTTTTTGCCGTGGCCATCGGCCTTGCCTGCGGCATGGGCTATGTGGGCTACGCGGCGCTCTTCTTCCTGGCGGTGGCCGTGTACAGTCTGGCCCTCAGCCGCTTCCGCTTCGGGGAGGAGGCCGGGATCCAGCGGGTGCTGAAGATCACGATCCCTGAGAACCTGAACTACGAGGAGCTGTTTGACGACCTCTTTGAGACCTATACCCGCCGTCACGAACTGACTCGCGTGCGCACCACCAACATGGGCACGCTCTATGAGCTCACTTACAATATTGAATTAAAGGACCTCCGGCACACGAAAGAGTTCATCGACGCGATCCGCTGCCGCAACGGGAATCTGAACATCTCCTGCGGCGTCAGCGAGGACAAGGAGCTGATGTGATGAAAAAATGTCTGTCCCTTCTGCTCTGCGCCGGGATGCTGCTGCTCGCCGCCTGCGGCGCGCAGGGCGGCGCGGGCGATAGCGCAGAGGCTTCCAAGGCCGCTCCTGAGGCACAGGAAGCGACGACCATCCTGCTGACGGAAGAGGGGATCGAGATCCACGGCGGCGGCGCCAAAGCCGAGAACGGCGCCGTGACCATCGGAGCCGTCGGCGAATACCGCATCACCGGTACGATGGCCGAGGGGCAGATCGTGGTGGACACCGGCGAGGACGCCGTCAATGTGACGCTGATCCTGGACGGCGCCTCCGTCACCAACCCCGAGGGCCCGGCTCTCTGGATCAGGCAGGCCAAAAACGTACGCCTGCAGCTGGCCCCGGGCAGCGAAAACCTGCTGATCTCCGGCAAAGAGGAGGATCTGGCCACCTTTGACGAGAGCCGCAGCGGCGCCGCCGTCTACGCCGAGGACGATCTGATCCTTGAGGGCGCGGGCAGTCTGCATGTGCTGGGCTATCTGAACAACGGCATCACCTGCAAGGACGATCTGCAGGTCAAAGGCGGCAGCCTGGAGGTGCTCAGCGCCAACAACGGCGTCCGCGCCTCCGAGTCCATCGAGATCTCTGACGGCGCGATCGCGGTCCGCTCCGGCAACGACGGGCTGAAAACCAGCTCGGACAAGAAGGCGGACAAGGGCTATATCGACATCAGCGGCGGCACGGTCTCCGTCATCAGCGGCGGCGACGCGGTGGCCGCGCTCACGGAGCTGCGCATCTCGGGCGGCACGCTCTCCACCGGGAGCCGTCGGGATCTGGTGAGCGCCGCCAGCCGCAAGGGCCTCAAGGCCGGGACGCTGGTGGACATCTCCGGCGGCACGCTGGACATTGCCGCCGACGAGGACGGCATCCACTCCGGCGGCGAGCTGCGCATCAGCGGCGGCGATGTGCGCGTGACGGCCTCCACCGGCCTGCAGGCCGGTCTCCGGGACAGCGGCGCGGGCGATATCCTGTTGTCCGGCGGAAAGCTCTTTGTCTCCGCCGCCAAGCAGGGTCTGAAGGCCGAGGGCGAGCTCTACGCCAACAACGAGCTGCTGGTCCTCTTCAATTCCGAGAAGCAGGCGGACTTCGCCGCGGGCGGTCAAAGCTGGTTCCGCGCGCCCGTCAGCGGCAATGCGGGCGACACGGTGACCGTGGCCTCCGTCTGGGACGACGTCGAAGCGCCGCAGAGCTTCAAGATCCTGCTCTGCTCTTCTGCAGACTTTGCGCAGGGCGATCAGCTCACGGTTTCCGTCAGCGGGCACAGCTATCCGATCACCATCCGCTGAAAACAGAAGCATGCATTCCCGGGGCGGCAGCGGCCGCCCCGGTTTCTTTTCTCCCGGGCGTTTTGTGAAATCTGTCTGAAAAATGACAGGCAATTCCGTTCCCTTTTACGCTTCTGCCTCTTGAATTTTGATCGAAAATTTAGTATCATATATTGTACAGTTATTGTAAGATTTTGAGAAAAAACCGCCGGAAACAATCAATTTTTGTTATCTTTTGTTACGGTTTGTTTTCAAAACGTAACTTTTATCGTTTGGAGGAATCGCTTATGTCCAAGGAACTTCGCCGGGCCCTCTCCCTTGTGTTTATCCTGGCCCTGCTGCTGAGTCTGGCTCTGCCCGCCTGCGCGGAGGGGGCCATCAGCGAGAGCGAGCCCATGGAGGATGCCGCCGAGGCGGAAGCCACCGCAGAAGAGGGCTCCATCAGCGGCGAGGAGGGCGCACAGGCCCCCGCAGCCCCCGCATATCGTGAGATCTTCGTCTCCGCTTCCGGTGACGACATGGCCGACGGCAGCCGCGAGGCGCCGCTTGCTTCTCTGGCCGCTGCGGCCGATCTGGCCAACAGCGCGGCGGAAAACACCGTGTATGTGATCCTGCTGAGTGATCTGACCGTGACCAAAACCGCCCGCTTCAACGGCAAGAACGTGATCCTCATGAGCGAGGAGGGTACGGCGCTTGTCACCCGCGGCAGCAATTTTGAGACCGCTTATGACGCGCTGCGCCAGGCCTATCACCCGGCCATGATCGAGCTGGGCGAGCTGCAGAGCGCGGAGCCGAAGAGCACCGCCCTGTCCCTGGACAACGTGGTGCTGGACGACGCCGGCCTGCACGAGGGCAGCGAGTATCTTGCCCAGAGTACGGATCCTGCCGAGGGCGTCAGCAATCTTGAGCGCGTGCAGGACGCCATCGTCGCCCTCTACGGCAGCTCCAGCCTGACGCTGAACCCCGGTTCTGAGCTGCGCAACTTCGGCGGCATGTCCGCCGTGCGCGCCGTCGGCGCCGCCTCCGTCACCGTGGAGGACTACAGCGCCATCAAGGACACCGCTTACATTGCCTCTCCCGCTGGTCTGAAGGCCATCAGCGCCGAGGGCGGCCAGGTGCGCATCGGCACCTACGCCACCGTCATCGAGCGCAGCGCTCCCGCCGAGGAGCCTGCCGCAGAGGCCGAAAGCGCGGCCGAGGCCGCCGAGGAAGAGTCCGCTCCGACTGAGGAAGAGTCCGCTCCCGCCATGGAAGCGGAGCAGGGCGCCGGCAAGACGGAGGAGGCCCCGCGCTTCGCCCTGGCTGCGGAGGCGGCGGAGCCGCAGGACGCTGAAGACGGCAGCGGCGAGGAAGAGCCCGGCAGCGACTGGGACAACATCCTCAAGGGCCTGACCGACATCATTGCCGACCAGATCCCCGAGCTCAGCCCTGATTTTATCCGCTCCCTGCTTAACGGCTTCTCCCAGGATTATCTCAGTGATCTGCTCAAGCAGCTCTCCGGCGGCGGCAGCGGCGAGGGCGGCTCCGGCAATCCCGGCAGCATTTCCGACATCATCGGCGATCTGATCGGCGGTGGCGGCGGCAGCGACGTGGACATCCCCGGCATCAACACCGGCAGCAGCGCCACCCTCTCCTTCACCGCTCCCGAGTCTCTGGTCGAGGGCGAAGACGGCCCTCCGTACCAGGTTCCCTACAAGGCTTCCGTGACCCTCCCCGGCAGTCTCGTCACCGTGATCAACTTCATGGGCGTCGACCGTGTGGAGAGCGGCCGCATCACGCTGGACTTCAAGCTGGATTCCCGTCTGGACACCAAGACCGGCGAGGACGGCAAGTACTGCAGCGTGACCGGCAACATCTTTGAAATCTCCGAAGAGACCTATTCCGCCGCTGACAAGAGCATCCGCGCGGTGCTGACGCTGAAGGACGGCTGGAAGAACCACGGCGACGAGCTGGGCGAGACGATCAATCTGAACTTCGCTTCCGAGCTGCCCGCCTCCAAATTTGATTCCGAAGCGGAGAACCTGGTCTCCACCGCAAAGCTGGAGAACTTCGTGGTCCGCATCGCCTCCCGCAACTATGATGGCGGCGCTTCCGACGTGGAGCTCAAAGCCGAGACCAAAATGCTCTCTTCCGAGGGCGCCTGGCTGACCTACGACATCAACGGCGGTGAGGGCGGCCCCGATCCCAACCCCGTGTTTGCCCATGAAGAGACCGGCTACGCGCTGGAGAAGGAAAACGTCCCCACCCATATCGACATGAACAAGAAGCCCGTGGTCTTCCTGGGCTGGACCGCCGAGAAGGATGAGAACATCTACGAGCGCGGCGGCACCGCCCCCGAGACCCTGAGCACCATCGACATCAAGGCCGGTGAGGATCAGACCGTCTACGCCGTGTACAGCTTCGACGAGAACGAGGACGGCATCCCCGACGTCAACCAGCGCCTGGTGCAGCTGAGCTTCGATCCCAACGGCGGCAGCGGCGAGCCCGATCCCATCCTGGCCCTGGCCGTCGCCAATGTGGGCGCCAGCATCGACATCCCCGAGCAGGAACCCTTCCTCAAGTACCACACCTTCCAGGGCTGGAGCAAGGACGCCGGCGCCGAGACGGCCGAGTATAAGCACGACGCCGCCAAGAAGGCCGACCAGGACATCCTGATCACCAAGGATACCGTGCTCTACGCCGTGTGGAAAGAAAACCCGACCTACACCCTGTACTACAACGCCAACGGCGGATCCGGCGCTCCGGCTGCCCAGAGCGGCATCAGCGATGAGAACGACTCCGTTGAGCTGACCATCGCTTCCGGCCAGCCCACCCGCAGCGGCTACAGCTTCCAGGGCTGGGCCGTCTCCCGCGGCGGCGCCGCCTCCTACTTCGCCGGCAACAAGGTGAAGATCACCGGAGGCAATGTGACCCTCTACGCCGTGTGGCAGAAGGGCGGCAGCTCCTATAACGGCGGCGGCAGCGGCAGCACCGCTCCCAAGACCGGTGACGAAGCGCCCATCGCGCTCTACGCCGCTCTGGCGGTGATCAGCCTCGGCGCCGTGGGCGTCGGCGCATGGCTCCTCCTGCGCAATCAGAAGCGGAAGAAATAATTTCAAATTGTAACCATCCGGAGGGACCGGCGGGACAGAAATGGACTCGCCGGTCCCTTTTTTGTCCTTCTTCAGCGCCCGGATCAATCGCCGCATTTCGTGCATTCTGCCGTTTTTGCGCTCCGGAATTGCCCGGTTTTTCAGGCTTTGAACGCCAAATAATGCTTGACATTTCAGAGTCGTCTTACTATAATAAAATATGACATTCCAGAAACATTCTGTGAACAATTAGTTTCGTGCAAAGGAAGTGTTTTTTTGAAAGACAAACGTATTCTGGCTTTCCTGCTGGCACTCGTCATGTGCCTCTCCCTCCTCCCGATCACGGCTTTCGCTGAGGAAGACGTGGCGGAGGCCCCCGATGAGGCGGCTGTTGAGGAGGTCGCCGAGGAGGTCTCTGAGGAAGCGGCTGAAGAAGCCGACGAGGAAGAGATCATCGTTGACGGCGATCTGGAAAGCGTGACGGACGTGGCGGCTGCGGCCGACACCACCCGCACCTGGTCCTGCGGCAGCGACGCTACCGCGATCCTGCACCTGACCACCGGTCAGCTCAACATCAACGGCAGCGGCGCCGTCACCTCCACCCCCTGGATGGATCAGGACGATCTGGCCCAGATGATCACCGCCGTCACCGTGAACAGCGGCATCACCAGCCTGCCCGACTCCGCCTTTGCCGGCTGCGAGAAGCTGGCTGCGGTCTCCCTGCCCAGCACGCTGAGCTCCATCGGCGCCAAGGCCTTCTCCGGCTGCGTCAAGCTCAACAGCATCACGCTGCCCGACACGGTCACCACGCTGGGTGAGAGCTGCTTTGCCGGCTGCTCCGCTCTGGCGAGCCTTACGCTCTCCGCGAGCCTGACCGCCATTCCCGACAGCTGCTTCTCCCGCTGCATCGCGCTCACCAGCGTCACGGTTCCCGCTCTGGTCACCAGCATCGGCGCCAACGCCTTTGCGGAGTGCAGCAAGCTCAATACCGTGATCTTCCGCGGCAACGCCCCCACCATCGCCGACAGCGCTTTTTACTATGTGACTGCCGCCGCCTATTTCCCCGGCAGCAACAGCACCTGGACCGAGAGCGTCTGCAAGGACTACGGCGGCAAGCTGACCTGGACCGTACAGGATCAGGGTTCCACCAACCGCGGCTGGGTCAAGAACGGCGACAAGTGGTACTATTATGACGCCAACGGCAAGCTGGTCATCAACCAGTGGATCACCGACAAAGGCAAGAAGTATCACCTGGATACCACCGGCGCCATGAACACCGGCTGGTACAAAGAGGGCGACAACTGGTTCTACTTCGATCCGACTTCCGGCGCCATGCAGACCGGCTGGCTGACGGCCGACGGCAACAAGTACTATC
>Ga0310697_10001932_pt1 | contig 22934 bp, 20 predicted proteins | sample 172DNAGHGlowgp2_FD_203883 | JGI IMG/M metagenome (GOLD analysis project Ga0310697, IMG submission 203883) | Sheep rumen microbial communities from Palmerston North, Manawatu-Wanganui, New Zealand - 1728 DNA GHGlow gp2 (v2) (version 2) | ecosystem: Host-associated > Mammals > Digestive system >...
CCAAAAACATAGGCTGGGATGCCACCTGGTGCCACCTGGTGCGCAGGTATTACCTTACGGGCAAGTGTGCATGGGCCTCCCCCTCCGAGATAAGCAACAAGCGCCAGTCGGTGGAGTTTTTGGAGCAGTCGCTGATAGGTGCCGTAGGTCAGGAGCTTTATATGGCCGATACCAACCAGTCGCCCAATCCCCAGGACTGGATTTCGTCGCACCGTTTTCCCCAAAAGTATGTCATACTGTGGTTCTGGGACCCCGACTGCCACCACTGCCAGGAGCAGACGGCCTCGCTGAAGGTGCTTTACGATTCGCTCGCTGCAGCGGGGAACAAGCTGTTTGAAGTGTATGCGGTGGGCTACGAGGCCGATGTCGACAAGTGGAAAAGCTATGTGCGCGAACACCAGTTGCCGTTTGTGAATGTGGGCGGCTCGAACGTAAACATCGACTACCAAGTGGCATACAACGTCCACGGTGCGCCCACCATGATAATCCTCGACGAGGAAAGGCGTATCATAATGAACAAGGTGATCGCCACAAAAGAGATTCTGCCTTTTCTGAGACGCCACGAGGAGATGAAGGCAAAAAGACTGAACAATCATTAATCATCAAATACTAACCCTCAAAACAAAGTACTAAAACCATGAGAAAAAACATTGTAGCAGGAAACTGGAAGATGAACAAGACTTTCCAGGAGGCTGACGACCTGATTAACGGCATTATGGATGAGCTTGAAAAGACCACCCTTGGACAGAACACACTGATGGTAATCTGCCCGCCATTCCCGTTCCTTGAAATGGCAACAGACCTCAGCGACGACTCCTACTTTATGGTCGGGGCCCAGAATGTGAGCGACCAGGAAAGCGGTGCCTACACCGGCGAGGTGTCGGCCGCCATGCTCGAATCCATGGATGTGAACTACTGCATCGTAGGACACAGCGAGCGCCGTGCCTACTATCATGAAACTGACGAGATTGTGGCCCGCAAGGTGGACCAGCTGCTGAAGCACGGCATCACTCCGATTGTTTGCTGCGGAGAGGTGCTGGAGGAGCGCGAGGCAGGCCGCCAGTTTGAAGTGGTGAAGAAGCAGATTACCGATGGCCTGTTCCATCTCACTGCCGAGCAGTTTGCCAACATTGTGGTGGCCTATGAGCCTGTTTGGGCTATCGGCACGGGCAAGACTGCCACCCCCGAGCAGGCACAGGAAATCCATGCCTTTATTCGCGGTTTGATAGCAGAGAAGTATGGCAAGGAAGTGGCCGACGAGACCAGTATACTTTATGGCGGCAGCTGCAAGCCGGGTAACGCCAAGGAGCTGTTTGCCAATCCCGATGTAGACGGTGGCCTGATTGGTGGCGCCTCGCTCAAGGCTGAGGACTTCCTGGGCATAGCCAAAGCTTTCTGAGCCCGTTTGGGAATAAAGCATGATGCAGTTCGAACGGTTTGTGGCGCGGCGTTTCCTGCCACGGGGACGACGGCAAGCTGTTGACAGGGATGCCCCTGCCAGCGGCTATGGCCGCTACTCCACCCCGCTGGTAAACATTGCCATCAGCAGCATAGCCCTCGGGGTGGTGGTGATGGTGGTGTCGGTTTGCGTGCTGCGCGGTTTCCAGGGCGAAATACGCCGCAAGGCAGTCGGTTTCGGCGCCCACATCGTGGTGAAAAACTACGCCATGGGAAACACCTATGAGGAGACCCCTGTCGCCACAGACCGTCCGGAGGTGCAGCGCATTGCCGCCACCAAAGGGGTGAAGCATGTGCAGTTTTTTGCCAATAAGGGCGGCATGGTGAAGACGGACGACCAAATCCACGGCATTATCCTGAAAGGGGTGGACGGAGGGTACGACTCGTCGTTCTTTGCCGAATGCTTGGTGGATGGGAGACTCATGCGCTTTCCCGACAGCACAGCCTCGGACGAGGTGATTGTGTCGCAGACGGTGGCCAATAAACTGCGTCTGCACACGGGCGAAAAGCTGCGCACTTATTTTTGGGTAGGCGACAACTACCGTGCCCGTGCCTTTACGGTGTGCGGCATTTACAATACCGACCTTACGGATTTCGACGAGCACTTCATTGTGGGAGACCTGCGGCAGGTGCAACGTCTCAACGGCTGGGAGCCAAACAATGCGGGCGGCTACGAGGTGACGGTAACGGATTTTGCCCAACTGGACGAGGTCACCTCGGCAGTGCTCGGACAGCTGGGGTATGACCTTACGGCCACCACCATCGTGGAGCAGTACCCGGCACTGTTTTCGTGGCTTGAACTGTTGGACAGCAACATTGTGCTGATTATTGCCATTATGCTGGTGGTGGGCGCAGTGAGCGTGGTGTCGGCATTGCTTATTATCATTTTTGAAAAGACCTCCACCATCGGGGTGCTGAAGGCGCTGGGCGCCACAAACGGCAGCATAGTGCTTATCTTTTTGCTGAAAGCAACGGAGATTGTGGTCAAGGGCATCGCTATCGGCGATGCAGTTGCATGGCTGCTGTGTTGGGTGCAGCACCGGTTTGCACTGGTGCAACTGGACAGAGAAAGCTATTCCATGAGTTCGGTGCCGGTGGATTTGAACGGCTGGATTTTTGCCGCAGTAAGCGTCGGCACCCTCGTGGTATGTGTGGCAACCATGTTGCTGCCCGCCGCCTATATCTCTCATGTGGAACCTGCAAAGACCATTAAGTTCGACTAACCCCTACACGCTGGCACAATGAAAAAGGTGAAATGGATAATACTGGCTATCACGGTGCTGCTTGCTGCATTCGCCTTGTTTGAGATTAACAGCCTCTCAAACCAGATTCGCCGTGCCGAGCAGGAGAAGGTGAAGCTGTGGGCCAACGCCATAAGCCAGAAGGCACAGCTGGTGAACTACTCCGAGCAGTTTTTTGCCAGTGTGGCTGTGGACGAGCACCGGAAGATGGAGATGTACACGAACATCCTGCGCTCGTTTGACAGGATGGAGACCGGCACAGACGTGGATTTCAGCCTGGATTATGTGCATTATATCGTCGACAGCTGCGAGACAGCCATTGTCATTACCGGTCGCGACTCCATAATCACTGTGCCCAGCGAGTTGGCTGGTACGAAACTGGAGGGAGACCTGCTGGCCGAGTTTTCGCACAACGAGCCTTTCCACTATACCATTTGGGGTATGCCGATGACTCTGTATTACAAGGAATCGAAAGTCTATACAGACCTGCGCCACATGCTGGACGGATTTAACGAGTCGTTCCTTTCGGAGATTACCAACAACTCGGTGTTTGTTCCCGTGCTGGTGGTGGACAGCTTGCAGGGCGAGGTGCTGGGGAGTGGCAACATACCACCCCGAGAGTTTGCCACGGCCGACCTCCTGGCAGAGAAGCTTTGCGAGATGGAGGAGGAGAACGACCCCATCGAGTTTCGGCTGCCTGACCATCGCAGGGCATACCTTTTCTATGAGAACACACCGATGCTGAAAGCCCTGAGATGGGTGCCACTGCTATATCTGTTTGTGTTTGGCGTGCTGCTGCTGGTATCGTACTACCTGATACGTACCGCACGCACCATGGAGCAGAACCGCATATGGGTAGGCATGGCCAAGGAAACGGCCCACCAACTGGGCACCCCCATCTCGTCGCTTATGGCTTGGACCCAGTATTTGGAGGGAAAGACCTTCGATGCCACCTATGCCGCCGAAATCAACAAGGACTTGCACCGTTTGGAGACGGTAACACACCGGTTCTCCAAAATAGGGTCGGTGCCTGAGCTGGAATACGAGGGCGTTTGCGCAGCCATACAAAATGCCATCAACTACCTTCAAACTCGCAGCTCGCGCAAGGTGAAATTCGTCACCAATTTCCCCGACGAGGACATCCGCGTGCCGCTGAACAGCTACCTCTTTGAGTGGGTGATTGAAAACATCTGCAAGAACGCCATCGACGCGATGGACGGTGTTGGCACATTCACTGTGGTGGTGTCGTCGGACAGCCACTACGTTTACGTGGATTTGGCAGACACCGGCAAGGGTATGTCACCGTCGGTGCAAAAACGGATATTCGACTCCGGGTTCTCCACCAAGCAACGCGGCTGGGGGTTGGGGCTCTCGCTGGCCAAACGCATCATAAACGACTACCACAAGGGCCGCATATTTGTCAAATACTCAGTGGAGGGGCAAGGCACCGTGTTCCGCATTGTGCTAAACCTAAACTGACCCCATTAGCCACAAGCGCTTTACTGCATAACAGAATTGTCAAACACAAAACAATAACATATTATCGCAACAACCATGTACACTATCCTTAAGAAAGAGCTGTTGAACAGCAACGAGATTTACCTAATGGAAATTCAAGCCCCTTGGATAGCCAAAGGGGGCCAACCCGGACAATTTGTCATCGTCATCCCCCACGACAAAGGGGAGCGTGTGCCGCTCACCATCTGCGACATTCACCCCGAGCGCGAGAGTATTGACATTGTGTATCAGGTTGTGGGCGATAGTACCCGATGCCTCAGCCGCATGGAAGAGGGGGATCGTCTCTACTCCATAGTAGGGCCCCTTGGCTGCAGAAGCGAGCTGCTGGCCATCCCCTCCCAAGAGCGGAACAGCCTCCGGCTGCTCTTTGTGGCAGGAGGGGTCGGGATTGCACCGGTCTATCCACAGGTAAAATGGGCCTACAGCCTTGGCATACCCACCGATGTCATCATCGGTGCACGCACCAAGGACCTGCTTTTCTTTGAGGAGAAGATGCGCAAGGTGTGCAACAACCTGTACATCATGACCGACGACGGGTCGTATGGCGAGAAGGGACTGGTAACCGAAAAGATAAAAAAACTCTGCACCGGCGAAAACGGAACCTATGCCAACCCCTATTCCCACTGCGTGGCCATAGGGCCGCTGCCCATGATGAAGTTTGTGTCGCTGCTGACAAAGGACATTGGGCTGAAAACCATTGTAAGCATGAACTGCATGATGGTGGACGGCACAGGCATGTGCGGCGCCTGCCGCGTAACGGTGGGGAACGAGGTCAAGTTCACCTGCGTGGACGGCCCTGAGTTCGACGGCCACCAAGTGGATTTTGACGAGGCAGGCAGGCGCCTCAAGACTCCCGACGAACGCAAATACCGCATTGCCACCGTCGACGACGACGCCCCCTCGGCCCACCACTGCAACCTGTCTGATGCCGTGGCACAGGCCATCAAACGCCAAAAGCCACAGGAACAGGACCCACTGGTACGCGCACGCAATTTTGACGAGGTGTCATTCGGTTTCACCGCCGAACAGGCCGTGGCCGAGGCCCGACGCTGCCTCCATTGCAAAAAGCCGCTGTGTGTGACCCAATGCCCCGTAAGCATAAAAATACCCGACTTCATCGCCGCCGTGGCGCGCGAGGATTTTGCAGCCGCCGCCGACATCATTGCCGAGGACTCTGCCCTGCCCGCCGTGTGCGGACGCGTATGCCCGCAGGAAACCCAGTGCGAGGGGAGCTGCATCCTCGGCCACAAAGGCGAGCCCATTGCCATTGGCGCACTGGAGCGTTTTGTGGCCGACTGGAAACGCGAAACCCAGCGCAGCCAGCCAAGCGAAAGCCCTGCCCCCACCCCAAGCCTGCCAGCGGCAAAAAAAGTGGCCGTCATCGGCTCAGGGCCCTCCGGGCTCACCTGTGCAGGCGACCTGGCCAAGAAAGGCTATGCCGTAACCATCTTCGAGGCCCTGCACCATGCAGGCGGGGTCCTCGTGTACGGAATACCCGAATTCCGCCTGCCCAAACACAAAGTGGTGGATCCGGAGATTGACAACCTGCGACGGATGGGCGTGGAAATCAAGACCAACGTCATAGTAGGCAAAAGCATCACCATCGACGAGCTGTTCGACCGCGAGGGATATAGCGCAGTATATATCGCCTCCGGAGCGGGACTGCCCAAATTCATGGGCATACCCGGCGAAACGCTGGTGGGCGTCATATCAGCCAACGAGCTGCTCACCCGCACCAACCTCATGCACGGCTACGACAAAACCTACGACACCCCCATCTATCTCGGCAAACGGGTGGCCGTGATAGGGGGCGGCAACGTGGCCATGGACGCCGCCCGCACAGCCAAACGCTTAGGGAGCGAGGTGACAGTAGTATACCGCCGCGAGGAGGCCGACATGCCCGCCCGCCGCGAGGAGGTTCACCATGCCAAGGAAGAGGGCATCGGGTTCCATTTCCTCACCAACCCCGTAGCCTTTCTCGACGACGGCAACGGCAACGTGTGCGGCATGCGCTGTGTGCGCATGGCCATGGGCGAGAAAGACGAGAAAGGCCGCCGCCGGTTCTCAGTTGTGGAGGGAAGCGAATTCGACATGGAGATAGACACCGTTGTGGTGGCATTAGGCACCAGCCCCAACCCATTGATAAAGACCACCACACCCGGCTTGGACACCGAAAGCTGGGGCGGACTCAAAGCCGATGCCGCAGGGCAGACCAGCCGCCCGGGAGTATTTGCCGGGGGCGATGCCGTAACCGGAGCCGCCACCGTCATCCTTGCCATGGGCGCCGGACGCACCGCCGCCCGCGCCATCGACGACTACCTCTCCTCCAAAACCCAGACTTCTGCCTGACCGCCTTCGGGCTTAGCCGCGACATTCCGCCTTTGTCAGCCCGCCGACCGACAAAGCACAGTCGCCCTCAAAGCCCTTGCACTCAGGAACTTCATCCAATCGTTAATCGCCAAATCATCAACAATTAGTCTACAGTTATTCTATTGTCGATAGAATAACTGTCGACTAACTGTCGAATAACAAAAGGCAAAGGATGGGAGCCGCAACGGCCCCACCCCGTGCCCAGGTGCGTGGAACGGGGAAGGCGAAGCACCTGTCGTGACAAAAAAGGGAGGGCCTCCAGCTACCGGAAGCCCTCCCCAATGGGTTTATAAGGCGGATTTACAGTCGGGTCAACGCTTCACAACTTTGCCCACGGAAAGGGGCAGGGCTACATAGAGGGTATCGAAAAGGGCGGTCAGCGAATTTGTGGAGGCGGGCAGGCTATTGCATGCGGACGCGGGGGTCGAGGAGGGCGTAGAGGATGTCGGTGAGGAGGTTGATGACGATGAGGAGGACGCAGATGAAGAGGATGGCGCCCATGACGACGGGGAAGTCGTATTTGTCCAGACCATCGACGATGACGATGCCCATGCCTTTCCAGTCGAAGACGTATTCGACAAAGACGGCTCCCGCCAGCAGCCCCGCCAGCCAGCCGGAGGCGGAGGTGACCACGGGGTTGAGCGACACGCGCAGCGCATGGTGGACTATGATGCGGCGGCGCGAGAGGCCTTTGGCCCGGGCGGTGCGGATGAAGTCCTGCGAGAGGGTTTCGAGCATGCTGTTGCGCGTGAGCTGGGTGAGGATGGCAAGGGGACGTATGCCAAGGGTGAGGGCCGGTAGGATGAGGTTTTTGAGGTCGAGATACTCACCGGTGCCGTAATCGTCGACGGTGTAGAGGTTGCCGAACATGTTGAGGTGGGTCCAGTCGGCCAGCACGTAGGCAAAGAGCCATGCGATTAGGATGGCCGCAAAGAATGAGGGGAGCGACATGCCGAGGGTGGAGAGGACGAGGGTGAGGCGGTCGACCCAAGTGTCTTTATAAAGAGCTGAGAGTATGCCGAGGATTATGCCAAGGACAAGGGCGAAGCCCAGGGCCACAACGGCAAGGAGTGCCGTTTGGGGGAAGGCGGCGGCGATGATTTCAGACACCTTGCGCTTGGACTGGTAGCTGCGGCGCAGGTAGGGGGCTTTGAGCACCACCGATGTGCCACCGGCTTTGAGCAGTGTGGTATAGGGGGCATATTTGTCGTCGTCCAAATAGAAGTAGTTGTCCACATCGTTATTGCAGTGAATGGAAACGGGGAGTAGGTCGTTAAGGTAGTTGAGGTACTGCAAGCCGACGGGCTTGTCACGACCCAGGTCCCGGTTTACAAGCCTTATGCTTTCTTCGTCTGCACGTTGCCCCAGCATCATCCTTGCGGGGTCACCGGGCAGGATGTTGAATAGGAAGAACACCAGGGTGACCACCCCGAGCAGGACAAGTATGCCGTATAGCAGCCGTTTGACCGTGTAGCGAAGCATGTTTGTGGAATGTGTTAATGTGGGATTGGGTTATTGTGTTAATGTGGGATTGGGTTATTGTGTTAATGTGGGATTGTGTTAATCAAACATTCAAGCAATCAAGCATTCAGACATTCAGAACGTGTTAATGAGGGATTGTGTTATTGTGGGAATGATGATTAACAAATTAACGAATTCATAATTCACGCATTCTATTTAAGTCCCCTTACCACAGATTTCTTGGCGACAAAGTCTTTGAGGTAGAATGGTTCAAAGTAGGCCACATCCTCATACTTGCCTTCCTTGAGCTTTGCGAGGGCTGCAGGCAGCAGTCCGGCAGCCGACACCTTAAACTCCGGGGCATAGCGTGCGTTGGGGTGGATGCCAAGCAGTGGACGCGTTTTTTCGGCACCGTCGCCGATGAAGGTCACCTCTCCCCTGTCCAAAAAGCTATCGTATGTGCCTTGGCTAATGATGTCGGCAGACACGGGTTTCAATTCCTCTCCCGAAGGGGAGAAGACGGCCGTGTAGCACTCCATGCGCCGGGCATCAATCATCGGGCATACCATGCCAGAATAGCCCGGATGCTGGGCATAGAAGTGTGCCGCCATCCCCTGCAGGGTGGGGACTGCCAGCAACGGGCGCTCAAGGGCGTAGCAAATGCCCTTGGCAGTGCTGACACCAATGCGGAGACCTGTATAGCTTCCGGGGCCGGAGGAAACGCAGACGGCATCAATCTGAGCCGGTTCTATCCCGCACCGCCCAATCAGCTGTCCAATAAAGGGGGAGAGTTTTGAGGAGTGGGCATTGGCTTCCTCCGAATGTATTTCCATCAACAGCTCACCATCGCGTGCCAAAGCAACAGAACATACGGGTGTGGCTGTTTCAATAAGAAGTAGTATCATTTGTAGTTCAAAAGTATGTTGTTTAAATAGCACAATCCCTCATTAACAGATTCTTCCCTACCGCATATCTACCACCTCGACACCGGGATGGGCCTTGGTGCTGAATGTGAAGTCGGCATCCGTGGCCTTTGTGTTTTTGAAGTTGGAGAGGGTGTATTCACCACGCGAGGAGTCGAAGTTGTGCTGCTCCAACTTCTTCAACACGCCAGTCTTGGCCACCACAAACAGGCGTATCTTGTGAAATGAGCGTGCCTTGAAGGGTTGCAGGTCGATAATGGCAGTGCCGTCGCTCTCCTCACGGATAAACTTGGCCCTGTATGACTTTGAATAGTTGGCCAGCAGACGTGCAGGGTTGGTGATATCGTCGTCGGAGTCTGTCATGGGCGACACTACCACCTCTTTGTTGGGTTTGTTATACTGCCACACGGCCTTGCCGTCGCAGTATATCTCCAATCCGCCTGCTTTCACACGATAGCGTGGGGCATTGTATAGAATGTCCACCTTTTGGCGGAATGACTCTTTCTTGTCGCTGTCGTAGTTGACCACAGTCACTGTGAAACTGACAGTACCCGACATCTTGGCCGAGGCCTTTTTGATGATGGAGGCAGCGGTCTGGTCCACCGCACCTTTCTCTGTATGTGTGAGCTGGGCTGAGAGACTCATCATACTCAGCAGCGCCACGATGAAGATGAGTGTTTTTTTCATAACTTGTACATTTGGGGGTTCGACGTTTAATGGAGGTCAAGGCCGATGATATGCATAAACTCTTCGCGGGTCTTGGGGTCGTTCATGAATGCACCGGTGAAATCGCTGGTGGTGGTAACCGAATTCTGTTTTTGCACTCCGCGCATGGACATGCACATATGCTGTGCCTCTATCACCACAGCCACCCCGAGGGGGTTGAGGGTTTTCTGGATACAGTCTTTTATTTGTTTGGTGAGCCGTTCCTGCACCTGCAGGCGGCGGGCATAGGCGTCCACCACTCGCGGTATCTTACTCAGTCCCACAATGGTACCATTGGGAATATATGCCACATGTGCCTTGCCCACAAAGGGCACCATGTGGTGCTCGCAGAGGGAGTATAGCTCTATGTCCTTCACCACCACCATCTGCTTATAGTCCTCGTGGAACATGGCGGAACGCAGTATCTCCTCAGGGTCGAGGTCGTAGCCGTTGGTGAAAAAGAGCATGGCCTTGGCAATGCGCTCCGGCGACTTGAGTAGCCCCTCGCGCTCCGGGTCTTCGCCCAGCAGGCGCAAGATGGCTTTGTAATGCTGTGCCATCTCCTTGACACACGCCTCGTCGTATTGGTCAACTTTGATATATCCTTTTTCTTCCATAATTATACAGGTCTTTGTAAATGTATGTATTACTCCACTTGTAGCAGAAGGCCCTTGAGGTATTCGCCTTCGGGATGATAAATGCTTACGGGATGGTCCATGGCATGTGGCAACTGGCGGACTATGCGCACCTGCTTGCGGGCATTGGCGGCGGCGGTGAAACACATGGTCTTGAAATCATCCACCGAGACTGCCTGGCTGCAACTGAATGTCATGAGCAGTCCGCCGGGCTGTATATTCTCCATCGCACGTTGGTTGATAGTGCGATAGCCTTTCAGTCCTTGCTGCAGGTTGCGATGGCTCTTGGCAAAAGCCGGTGGGTCAAGAATGATGAGGTCAAAACGATTGTCAACGGTATCAAGATATTTCAGTACGTCAGCCACAACACCCTTGTGCCGACTCCCCTCGCCAAAGTTGAGCGCAACGTTTCGGTTACAAAGCTCAATGGCACGCTTGGAGATGTCGACCGTCTCCACGTACTCGGCTCCGCCGCCAAGCGCAGCGAGCGAGAATCCACCTGTGTAGCCGAAACAATTCAGCACCCTGCGCCCGGCCGAGAGACGCTCAACCAATGCCCTGTTCTCGCGCTGGTCGAGAAAGAAGCCTGTCTTCTGTCCCTCGAAGAAGTTGATGAGCAGTCGCTTGCCATGCTCCTCAACCTCCCACTCCTCGGGCTGAATGCCCCACAAGTAGCCGTCCTCGCTCCCACCTGGAACCGTGGCACTACTCTTGTCAAACACAGCCTTGATGCCATATTGCTGCAGCAACCCCACAGCCAACTGTGTGAAAAGAGGAAACAGGCGATGCATGCCCACACTGTGCGCCTGCATCACCAGCACACCGTTATACCAATCGCACACCAGGCCGGGCAAGAAATCGCCTTCGGCATGAACCAGCCGGAAGGCATTGGTACCGTCGAGGCCAAAAAGGCCTAACCGTTCACGATATTGGATGGCGGAAAGGAAACGCTGACGAAAGAAGTCGTCGTCAATCTCAGACGTAAAAAACGAGAGGACCTTGCACACGATGCTTCCGTTCTGGTAGTGGCCTGTGGCCACCCACTGTCCGTCGGCAAGACACACATCGACAAGGTCGCCCTCCTGCGGGTCGCCTTCGACGCGCCTCACCGCACCGGAGAAAATCCAGGGGTGCTGCCGAAGCAAGGCTTTCTCCCTGCCTTTTGCTATGATAAGTCGAGGACGTGTCATTGCTTCAAATCATGTATCGACTTGAGGGGGTCCGGCGACTTAAAAACGGCATTGCCGGCCACCAGCACATCAGCGCCTGTGGCGAAAAGCTTGGGGGCATTCTCCGTGTTGACACCGCCGTCTACCTCAATAAGGCACTGCGGATTCTTCCTGTTGCACAGGGCACGCAACTGCTCCACCTTATTGTAGGTGTTCTCTATGAACTTCTGGCCACCAAAGCCGGGATTCACAGACATCAGCAGCACCACGTCGCACAGCTGCACACTGTCCTCCAGCAGCGCCACCGGTGTGGCGGGGTTGAGCACAGCGCCGCAGCGCAGACCCGCGTCCTTGATGGCATGCAAGGTGCGGTCCAAATGGGTACACGCCTCGTAATGCACAGTTATAATGTCGGCGCCAGCCTCTTTAAAGGCCTCTATATAGCGGCCGGGTTCCATAATCATAAGGTGGACATCCAACGGCTTCCGCGCCGCTTTTTTGATATACTTAATCACCGGCATGCCAAAGCTGATGTTGGGCACAAACATGCCGTCCATCACATCCACATGCAGCCAGTCGCACTCGCTCTGGTTGAGCATCTCAATGTCGCGCTCCAGATGGCCAAAGTCAGCGCTGAGTAATGAGGGAGATATTAGTTTCATCTTGATAAGTTATATGTGAATGCTTGATTGCTTTAATATGTAAAACAGACTAACACATTAACACATTAGCGCATTCCACTTACAGTTTCAGTTTCTCAAAGTTCTTGCCATACACACCCTGTGTCTTCGACACGGAGATGAAGGCGTTGTCGTCTATCCGGTGAATAATCTGCATCACATGGGGCTTGTCCGTCTTGTGCACCATCACCATCAGCACTTGCTGCCCCTGGTGGCTGTAGCATCCCTCGGCATCCAGCAGCGTGGCGCCGCGTCCCACCTCGGTGGTTATGGCATCGCCAATCTCCTTGTTCTTCTGCGAAAAGACGAGTATCTGATACGACTGCTTGTTGCCGTCCAACACCATGTCCAGCACATAGGTCATCGTCACCATGACAATATAGCCGAACACCACATTCTCAATCTTGTGCGACACAAAGAACGAGCTGCCAATGATAAAAATGTCCAAATACATAATCACCTTGCCCGGCGAAATGTTGTAATACTTGCTCACAATAAGGGCAATGATATCCGTGCCGCCACTGTTCCCGCCCATGGCAAAAGTCATGCCGATGCCGCCGCCGCACAAGGCGCCGCCAATGATGGCGCACATAAAACCGCCAAACTGGCTCACATCAAAAAGTGTCTCCACATGCAGCACCTGCTGCCACAAAATGAAGCACAGCGACGACATGATAATGCCATAAATCGTGTTCGCGCCGAATTTGGCACCCAGCATCTTAAAGCCTATCATCACCAGTATTGCGTTAATCACCAAGTTGATAATACCGATGGGGATATGTATCCCCACTGCATAATAAAGCACCGACGAGATACCGCTCACGCCGCCACCCACAATCTTGGCAGGCAGCATCACCGCCGCCCAACCAAAGGTGTAAATCAAAATGCCAAGCGTAATCACCAGATAGGAGATTACCACATGTTGTTTCTTCTTAAATATCTGCATATTTAGTCCACTTTATGTAATACTTTCAAACACTCAAACATCGTTCACCGGGGTACCATAGTCGCGCGCGCCAAATATCGAGCTGCCCACGCGCACCATCGTGCTTCCCTCCTCCATGGCAATGTCGTAGTCGTGCGACATACCCATCGAGATTTCCTTGAAGCAATCACGTCCTTTGAAGTACTGCTCAGCCAGCTGCTCCTTATACTCGCGCAGCGTGCGGAACTCCCTTCTCACCAGCTCGCGGTCCGTGGTATTGGTTGCCATGCCCATCACACCCACAATCCGCACATGCTCCATCGCGGCATACTCCGCCGACTCCAGCAGAGAACGAGCCTCCTCCATGTTCAGACCGAACTTGGTCTCCTCTGTGGCAATGTGAAACTGCAGCAGGCAGTCAATCACACGGTCGTGCTTGCGTGCCTCCTTCTCCACCGCCTCAAGCAGCGTAAGGCTGTCGATGCTGTGAATCAACCGCACATAGGCGGCAATATACTTCACCTTATTGGTCTGCAGGTGGCCGATAAAATGCCACTCAATATCCTCTGGCAGCACGGCATGCTTGTCGCGCATCTCCAAGGCCTTGTTCTCGCCAAACAGGCGCTGCCCGGCATCATAGGCCTCCCGCAGGTCCTCCACGGGCTTGGTCTTCGACACCGCAATCAGCCGCACCCCCTCTTTCAGGGTCGACTGTATCCTGAATAAATTATCTCTTATCATATCAAACATTATAACGCAAAACCCCACGCAATATTATTGCCACACCCTTTTTTCTCACAAAAAAACTCCACCTTCCCCATAAATCACCATCTGCACCCACCCGCCTTTTTCAAAATCACAGGCAACTTTCCAGCAAAAAGATACCAATGCAAGGGCATCCCTCTGGAAGTTCATCCCGTCTTTTTGCAGAAAACAGCCGTGCTATTCACCGCAAAATCTGCGGCAAATACACAACTTTTTCTCCGCATATTCTGTTTTGAGGCATAATAATACTGAAACGTAAGCAAGAAAAAGCACTATCACAGCAACTAAAACATTAACACATTCAGGAATTCACACATTAACACATTAACACATTCAAGCATTCCCACCCCCCCGCTTCACATTTTGCGCTTTACATTTTGTAAAGTCGATTATTATTCTTAATTTTGCACCTGTATGCAAAGGTATTATAATATGGACAACCCATTTGTTTTCAACGGATACCGCGGGAAAGAATACTTCTTTGACCGCGAAAAAGAGACCCATCTTCTGCTCCAGCATGCCCTCTCTGGAGTTAATGTGACCCTCATCGCACAACGCCGTATGGGCAAAACTGGCCTTATCTTCCGTTTGTTTGACGAGCTGCAAACCACAACAGCCAACATCACCCCCATCTATGTCGACATCTTTGCCACACGCGACATTGCAGAACTCAACCACACCCTTGCCTCCGCCATCCTCGCCGCCTTCCCCGAATCGTCAAGCATCGTCCACCGATTCATATCCATGCTCAAAGGGTTGCGCCCATTGGTGGGGATGGACCCGCTGACAGGCACCCCCCAGCTGCAACTTACCTACCAAAACACCAGCGAGAAAGAACAAACCCTCGAAGGACTGCTACTCTTCCTGGAGAAGCAGGACACACCCATACTCCTTGCCATCGACGAGTTCCAGCAAATACGCGACTATAAGGAAGACAACATAGAGGCACTGCTCCGCACCTACATACAGCGGCTCCACAATGTTCGCTTTATCTTCTGCGGCAGCAAAAAGCACATGATGGCCGACATCTTCAGCAATCCGCAACGGCCTTTCTTCGCCAGCACCCAGTTTGTGGGACTGGATGCCATACCCGCAGAAAACTATGCCCACTACATCCGCAAATCGTTCAACGACCGCGACCGCCAAATAGACGACGAAGTTGTCGACTTCATCCTGCAATGGACTCGCCGTCACACCTACTACACACAGCGTGTCTGCCACGACCTCTTTGCGCTCAACCTTCCGCACATCGCCATGGCCGACGCCACCCAGTGTTGCAGCCGATTGCTCTCCCTCAACGAGCCTTACTTCCTGCAATACAAGCAGCTGCTCACTTCCGGACAATGGAACCTCCTCATCGCACTGGCCAAGGAGCAAGAGGTGGAACAGCCCTACGCCAACGCCTTCCTCTCTCGCTACAACCTTGGCTCCACCTCAGTGGCTCGCCGACAGCTGCAAACCCTTATCAACAAAGACCTCGTCTTCCAGGAAACAACCAAAGAGCGCACCTACTACACCGTTGCCGACCTATTCCTGCTCCGCTGGCTCGCCCGCGAATACTAACTATTATTCATTCAAGGGGACTTCCATTAATTGCCTCGGAGAGACACACGCTTGATAACCCCGCATAAAATGGGGTCGCGACCGGATGGGAGCAACTCCATTTTATGTGTGGGGAGATAAGCAACATAGAAACAGCGTCCCGGAGGGACGCGCTCTCAAAAGAGAATTTTTAGAAGTTGCCTCAAATATCTTTTCCCAAACTCAGGCCGCAGTTGTGTGCTTGGGCGGAGGCGGGAGCGCGGATGTTGCGCCGCTCTTCACCCGCACGTTGTTTGGCCGTTGTGCGGCACTTCATCGTCATTTGTTCGGCCCAACGGGACGAACTGTCGAACAACTGTTGCAGAAATGGGGTTAAACGATCGGGCGAAGGGCGAACATGCTACATTCCTGTTACGCCGACACAATAAAACACCGCCTTCTCCGTTATGAATGGAAAGATTGTGCGTTACTCTGGCAGATGGCCAAGGCGCCGGAGAATGCAGCGTAACTCACGGATTTAACAATTAACAAACACTACAGCACCATGATAGACAACAGCGGTATTCCTTTCAACGCCGTAGCCGACGGCAAGCATCTCGGCATTATCCCTTCCATGGCCAACCGCCACGGCCTCATTGCCGGGGCCACCGGCACGGGCAAGACCTGCACGCTGCAGAACCTGGCCGAGACCTTCAGCGCCATGGGCGTGCCGGTGTTCGCCACCGACATCAAGGGCGACCTCTCCGGAGTGGCCAAGGCCGGCGGCGGCAACGTGCATTTTGAGAAGAGCATCGAGGACAACAACCTGAAGGCCTGCGGCTTCGAGTACAGGGAGTGCCCCGTATGCTTTTGGGACGTGTTTGGCGAGCAGGGCCATCCGCTGCGCACCACCGTCAGCGAGATGGGACCTATGCTGCTGAGCCGCATACTGGATTTGAACGACACGCAGAGCGACGTGCTGCAACTGGTGTTCCGAATTGCCGACGACCAGCAACTGCTGCTCCTCGACCTCAAGGACCTCCGCAAGATGCTGGAGGAGGTGGGCAACAACCGCGCTCAGTATACCACCTCCTACGGCACCGTGGCCCCCGCCACGATTGGGGCCATACAGCGCAGCCTCCTTTCGCTTGAGGACCAGGGGGGCGACAAGTTCTTTGGCGAACCGGCCATCGACATATACGACTTTATGCAAACACGCGCCGGACGCGGCGTCGTCAACATCATGGCGTCGGACAAGATTGTCAACTCGCCCAAGGTCTACACCTCCTTCCTGCTTTATCTGCTCAGCGAGCTGTATGAGCAGCTGCCCGAGGTGGGAGACCTGGACAAGCCCAAGCTGGTCTTCTTCTTCGACGAGGCACATATGCTCTTTAATGGCATCAACAAGGCCCTGTTGGAGAAGATTGAGCAGATGGTGCGCCTTATCCGCTCCAAGGGGGTGGGCATCTATTTCTGCACACAGAACCCTGATGATATTCCCGACAACGTATTAGGGCAGCTGGGTAACCGCGTGCAACACGCACTGAGGGCTTATACCCCGCGCGACCAGAAGGCTGTGCGGACGGCGGCGGAGACCTTCCGCGCCAATCCGGCTTTCGACACCACCAAGACCATCACCGAGATGGGGGTGGGCGAGGCACTGGTGTCGTTCCTCGACGCCAAGGGAGTGCCCTCCATGGTGGAGCGCGCCCGCATCCTGCCCCCGCAGGGACAGGCCGGTGCACTGACCCCGGACGAGCGTCAGCGCATCATCAGCACGTCGATGGTGTTTGGCAAGTACGACCGGGTGAACGACCGCGAGTCGGCATACGAGATTCTGAGCGAGCGCATGCAGCAAGCCTTGGAGGCCAAAGAGCAGGCGCAACAGCAGAAAGAGGAGGAGAAACGCCTGAAGGAGGAGGCTAAGCAGCAGCGCGAAGAGGAGCGCCAGGCCGCCGCCGAGGAGCGCAAACGCAAGGCCGAGGAACGCGAGCGGCAGCGCGCCAAGGAAAAGAGCTTAGGGGGCAGCCTGCAGAAGATGGTGGTCACCAAGGCCAAGCGCGAGTTGGTAAACCAGGCTTTCAAGCTGGGCCGCGGCCTGTTGGGCTCGCTGCTGAAAGGGAAATAAACGTGACGACGGTCACTCTATTCAAGAATCGGAGAATAGAAGTATGGTAGACTCCTACTGTGCAGACTTCACGGCACGGACAGAGTGACCGGAGTAGCGGTATTCGCTTTTAATGTACTGGCGCTCCGACTGGAAGAAGAAGAACCACACGCTGCTCGGGTCGCCCGTGTAGAGCGAACTCGACCAGTAGTAGCCGAAGCTCCCGGCGTAGTCAAACAAACTATACCAGTGGTGGCCGGCGGCGGGAAGAAAGAGGCTGTCGCCGTTAGGACCTGTGAAGCGACGACCGTACACGCCATTCTGCGTTGTCCACTGGCTGGTGGTGTTGTCCATCAGTTCCTGCCACTCTTCACGGGTGGGGGTGCGGCCGCCATAGTTGGCAGTGGCGGCATCGTCGCCGGGCTGCAGGATGATCAGGGTGTCGGTGAAACCGTTGTAGCCATAACTCGATTTATTGCAGTATTTGGTGAGAAGGTAGTCGTCCCCGTCGCAGTAGCGATATGTGTTCCAGTCGTAGACGCTCTTGGGAGTGGTCTCGCCCCAGGCAAAGTAGTCGCCGTAGTCCTCCGGCGAGGTGGCACCCACGTTGCGCGTAGCCCACAGCAGACCGCTGGGCAGGCCAAGGTCGACCCAGTCGCTGATAGGTTCCGGCCGGTTGTTGCCGGGATCTATAGGTTCTATTTTCTCTCCGCATCCGTCGAGGAGAGCGGTGGTTGCCAGCATCATGATGGCCATAAACAATGTTGTCAAGTGTTTCATAATGTAATTTTTAAAGGTGAATAATGTTTAATTTTGCAGTATTGTGTTCAATTTGCAAATATACACATATTTACCGATATGTATAACTTTTTTATGCTGAAAAATAAAAAGGGAGGCACCGACGGGCGGTGTCTCCCTTTTTTTGTATATAGATGTCTGTGTTGATTAGAAGTAGAGGTCGCGCTCGCCTTCGCCTATCTTGCAGAGGTTGCCTTCGACGCGTTTCTTGAGGTCTTCTTTGCTGAAGGTTTGCGTGAGTTCCTTGAGGAGGCGCAGACCCTTCTCCTTGGTGGCGGGGCTGGCGTAGTCCTCAAGGTATTCGCGGAAGGTGAACATAGCATTGGGCTTGCAGAACTCCTTGATAAGGCCGGGCTTGGCGAGGTCCATGAAGTCGGCACCCACGCGGCCTTTGCGGTAGCAGCCGGTGCAGAAAGAGGGGATGTAGCCACCGTCAATCATCATGCTGATGACCTCGTCGAGGGAGCGGTGGTCGCCAAGGGTGAACTGGGCGCCGGTGTTGCCGGTCTTTTCGTAGGGCTTGGCAGCTGTGTTGTCGCCTTCCTCGTCATAGCCACCGGGGTTGGTCTCGCTGGCGGCACTTATCTGGCTTACGCCATATTTGACCAGTTTGTCGCGCATCTCGGGGCGCTCGCGGGTGGAGATGATGATGCCGGTGTAGGGCATGGCGATGCGGATGATGGCGATAATCTTCATGAAGTCCTTGTCGCTGACGGGGTGCGGGATATTCTCCGGCAGGCTGAAGGGGGTGCCTTCGGCGGGCTCGATGCGGGGGAAGCTTACGGTGTGGGGGCCGCAGCCATAGTCTTCCTCGAGGTGACGGGCATGCTCCATAAGGGCGAGAATCTCGAAGCGGTAGTCCACCAGGCCAAAGAGTACACCGATGCCCACATCGTTGATGCCGCCTTCCTGCGCGCGGTCCATGCAGGTGAGGCGGTAGAGATAGTCGGACTTGGGGGTACCAGCGGGGTGGAACTTGGCGTATTCGACGGGGTCGTAGGTTTCCTGGAAGCAGACGTAGGTGCCGATGCGCTCGGCCTTGAGCTTGGCATAGTCTTCTACACTCATCGGTGCCAGCTCCACATTGATGCGGCGGATGGTGCTGCCTTTCTCATCCTTGGCTGCATAGCAGCGGCGGATGGCCTCGACCATGTAGTTGGCATCGTTGCGGGGACTTTCGCCACAGATGAGGAGGGCACGCTTGTGTCCCATGCGCAGCAGGTGGAGGGTCTCGGTCTCAATCTCGTCGAGGGTGAGAACCTTACGTTTCAGCGCCTTGTTGTCGCGGCGGAAACCGCAGTAGACGCAGTTGTTGACACAGGCATTGCCAGTGTAGATGGGAGCGAAAAGCACCAGGCGGCGGCCGTAGATTTCGTCCTTGCAATACTCGGCGGTGTCGAGTATTTTCTGTATGTCTGCCTCGTCTTCGACGCAAAGGAGCTTGGCCACGTCTTCGAGGTTAAGGCCTTTGAGCTTGCGGGCCTTGTTGAGGATGTCGTTGAGTTGCGACGGTGTCGGTGCGTTGTTGTCGAGCATACCGTACAACTTGTCGCGGTCGATGAAATTCTGATGTCTCATATTGTTTAGGATTTACTGTTTTGTCAATACGGCCTTGGAGTCGACACCGGCAAGGCGTCCCAACCGCCCCGTGAGGGCGTTGATGCGGTCGGGTGTCCCCTCCACGATGAGTGAGATGACCGCCACCGGGCGCTCATGGAAGGGCAACCCCTGTCGGCACAATATAATATCGGAGAATTCGGAAATGATACGATTGATTTCCGCCGACCGCGAACGGTCGAGTATGAGTACTGTAATTGTTCCTATTCTCTTCTCCATCAGGTGTTAGGCTTTTGGATTAGACAATTGTTTCTGCTTAAAAACTGCTGCAAAGATACGAAGAAAAATCGGATTGGCAAGAAGTCTGCAACTTTTTTCTCACTAATCCGCAAAAAAGATGTATATTTGCAAACTCAAAGTAAAACAAACAATGCAACCTATGTACAACTATATTAAAATAGAAGAGAAAGGGACGGTGGTGGTGCTCACCATTTCGGCTCCCAAATCGCTCAACGCCCTCAACAGCGAGATACTGGAAGAGATGAGACACTTCCTTGACCACTTCGACTGCAACACGTACCGCTGCCTGATAGTGACAGGCGACGGCGAGAAGTCGTTTGTGGCAGGGGCCGACATCAGCGAGATGGCCAACCTGAACGTGCCGCAGGGGCAGACCTTCGGCTCGCGCGGCTCGGCCGTGTTCCGCAAAATAGAAACGCTCCCCGTGCCGGTCATTGCCGCCGTGAACGGTTTTGCACTGGGCGGTGGCTGCGAGCTGGCCATGGCGTGCGACATACGCCTCTGCTCCGACAACGCCAAGTTTGGCCAGCCCGAGGTGGGGCTGGGCATCATACCGGGTTTCAGCGGCACGGTACGCCTGTCGCGGCTTGTAGGCATGGGCATGGCCAAGCAACTTATCTATACCGGCAAAGCCATCAAGGCCGACGAGGCCCTGCGCATTGGGCTCGTGAACGCCGTGGTGTCACAGGCCGAGCTGATGGGCAAAGCCTTAGAACTGGCAAACCAAATAGCCGCCAACGCCCCGCTGGCCGTAAAGACCGCCAAGCAGTGCATCAATGCCGAGTATGACATGCCAATGGACGATGCCATCGTGAACGAGAACGGGGCATTCGGCCGCTGCTTTGCCACCGAGGACCAAAAGAACGGCATGAAGGCATTCCTGAACAAGGAAAAATATGTCTTCCAAGGAAAATAACAGGAACAATCAGAATACTCAGAATATTCTGAATAATCAAAACACTCAGATAATTCAGAAAACAATTAACAACAATAAAAACACCTAAATCATGAAAATCTGTGTTATCGGAACCGGCACAATGGCCAAAGGCATTGTAAAAGCCTTTGCCGCCAAGATGCCTGTAGTAATGAAAAGCAGAACCCAGGCCAGCATCGACAAGGCCATGGGTTCTATCGCCAAATCGTATGCCAAGCTGGTTGAAAAGGGCAAAATGACCCAGGAAGCCGTCGACGCCCTGCTGGCCAACATCACCACCACCACCGACTATGCCACCTTCGCCGATGCCGACCTCGTCATCGAGGCCGCCGTCGAGGAGATGCAACTGAAGAAGGACGTGTTCACCGAGCTGGACAAAATCTGCAAGCCCGAAACCATCTTTGCCACCAACAGCTCATCGCTGAGCATCACCGAGATTGCCGCCTGCACCCAGCGTCCTGCCCAGTTCATCGGCATGCACTTCTTCAACCCCGCCGACCGCATGGCATTGGTCGAGGTAATACGCGGACAACTCACCAGCGACGAGGTTTGCAAGTGCGTCATCGACCTTGCCACCTCCATCGGCAAACAGCCCGTAGAGGTGAAAGAGGCCCCCGGCTTTGTGGTGAACCGCATACTTATCCCCATGATCAACGAGGCCGTAGGCATCCTGGCCGACGGCATTGCCAGCGCCGAGGACATCGACAAGTGCATGATGCTCGGTGCCAACCACCCCATGGGACCCCTGGCCCTGGCCGACCTCATTGGCAACGATGTGAACCTGGCCATCATGGAGGTTCTCTACAAGGAATTCGGCGACCCGAAATACCGTCCTCACCCCCTGCTGCGCAAGATGGTGCGCGCCGGCCTGCTGGGACGCAAGACCGGCGAGGGATTCTACAAGTATTAATTGTCCCGCCAATAATCAAAACAGGAGGAAAACCGTTGTGTTTTCCTCCTGTTTTATTTTTACTTTGAGAACACCTCCGACTGTTTCAGTAGGCGGAGAGAGATTTGTTGGCCGTCGGCGGTGGTGAAGGTGAGGAGGTAGGCGGTGGAGGGGCGGTTGGTGAGGTCGAGGGTGTAGCGGTTTTCGCCTGCGGGGGTCAATACTACTTCTTCGCGACGGCCTTGCATGTCGGTGAGGTAGGCGGAAACAATCTTGTTCGAGCCACAATACACCTCTACATGGTTAGTAAAGGGATTAGGATATGCACGGATTCCTCCGACTTCATCTGCCGAAAGGATACCCACTGTGTCTTGACGGACTATTACTGTACGGGTGATTGGTGGGGCAGGCAGATAGTCGGCATCGCCCTCTTGTGTGGCAGTGATTTGCACCTCGCCCACCCGATGCAAGCGAAGGGTACTGCCATCGACAGTGGCCACGGTGCTATCGCCGCTTGAGTAGCTGACGGGTAGCCCGCTGGTGGCGGTGGCGGTCATTGCAACGGGGCTGTCGGCAAGGGTAAAACGCAAGTCCTGCTCCCAGTCGATGAACTGTTCCAGCATTGTGTGGGGTCTATCCTCGCGGAACATGCCGAATGCTGCAGCGCTGCCGCTGGCACGGGCATTGGTGAAGAAGAACGTATCGAGGGTGATGTCCTTGTAGCGCAAGGTGTAGTCGAACAGCACACTGCCACCTTCCCGTGGGTAGAAATGATAGTCCCATAAGCCCAAGCAGTGTATGCGCATGGTGTCTGCCACACGCTGGTCGGTCTGCCAAACGGCCATAAAGGGGACATCCTCCGATGGGTTTATCTGATAGGCGATGCTGGCATAAAGGCGGTTGTCATGCACAAAATGACGCTGGAATGATCCGCCGCAAGTCATGCCGGCCGCAGGCGACACGCCGTCGTCATCCCAC
>Ga0310697_10001933_pt1 | contig 22933 bp, 18 predicted proteins | sample 172DNAGHGlowgp2_FD_203883 | JGI IMG/M metagenome (GOLD analysis project Ga0310697, IMG submission 203883) | Sheep rumen microbial communities from Palmerston North, Manawatu-Wanganui, New Zealand - 1728 DNA GHGlow gp2 (v2) (version 2) | ecosystem: Host-associated > Mammals > Digestive system >...
CCCTCAGGGCATGCTGGGCGAAGCGCCTCCTGAGATGCCGAAGAAGCTGCCGAAGCTGATCAGTCTGCTGACATCGAAGACACCTGACGTGTATAAGGCGGCGGTGGCCAATGCGGTGTTCCCGGCTCTGGGGGCGCATCTCTGCGGCGTGAGCTTCACCTATACCGACAATGTGGAGCACGAGGCGACGCTGATGAACTGTCTGATGGCACCCACAGGCTCGGGCAAAGGCTGTATCGACGAGCCCATCAGGCACATCATGGCCGACATCAAGCGCCGCGACGAGGAAAACGAGCGCAGGGAGGCGGAGTGGAAGAAGGACTGCCAGAAGAAAGGCGCCAACAAGGACAAGCTGTTGAGGCCCGAAGGACTGGTGATACAGATCATCGACCCCGACATGACCAAGCCTGCTCTGGTGACGCGCATGGACGAGGCCGAGGGGCACTTCGTGTATGTAAAGCTGAACGAGCTGGACCTGTTCGAACAGCTGAAAGGCCAGACGGGCAAGCAGCACTTCCAGCTGATGTGTCTCGCCTTCGACCCGAAGTCGGAGTACGGCCAGACGCGCTATGGTACGCAGAGCGTGACGGCAAGGCCGCGATGCCGTTTCAACTGGAACGCCTGCTCGACGATCATCAAAGGGCGCCGGTTCTTCAGAAAGGTGCTCACAGACGGTCCGATCTCGCGTATCAACTTCTGTACGATCCCCGAGGAGGTGATTGGCAGCGAGCAGCCCGTGTTCGGCATCTACGACCTCGCCTTCGACGAAGAGCTGAAGCCGTATATCGACAAGCTCAATTCGGCCAGAGGGGTGCTCGACTGTCAGCAGGCCTACAAACTGGCCAAGCAGCTGCAACAGGAGTGTGCCGAGTTTGCCCGACTGTCGCAGAGCGACACCTACTGGAACTTGTCGCATCGTGCCTGCGTGATAGCATGGTTGAAGGCCTGCGTGCTCTATGTGGCAAACGGTCTGCAGTGGGAGAAGAGCATCGCGGAATTCACCTCTTGGTCGCTGAGGTACGACATGTGGTGCAAGATGGCCTTCTTCGGTGCCGACATCGAGCGGGCAGAGCGAGGCGAAGACGGCAGTCTGAACAGACGCGGCCCGCGCAACCTGCTGGAGATGTTGCCCAACGAGTTCACGCTCAACGACGCCAAGCGCGTGAGACAGCAGGAAGGTCTGAGCAATCAAGACAAGAAATGTGAGAACATGATCAGGCAGTGGGTGCACCGGAACTACGTGTTACGCGTGACAGATGACAGTTTCGTAAAAGCCTCCATAACCTGAAAACGGCCGCACATCTCAAAAATACTCAAATAAATTTGGTATTTCGCTCGATTTGCAGTATCTTTGCACCCTGAAAAAATAAAGGATACACAGACAAAGAAGATGGAAACGACCGCAATACTGCTTCTGCACTGCCCTGATCAGCAGGGTATCATATCGGAAGTAACCAAGTTTATCACAGACAACAAAGGAAATATCGTCTACCTTGACCAGTACGTGGACAAGGTGGACGGTATGTTCTTTATGAGGATAGAATGGGAGCTCGAAGGGTTCCTAATCCCGCGCGACAAACTCTACGACTACATCACGACACTCTATGCACAGCGCTACCAGATGAAGTTCTCGCTCTACTACAGCGACAAGCGTCCGAGGATGGCAATCTTCGTCTCGAAGATGAGTCACTGTCTCTACGACCTGCTGGCGCGCTGGAAGGCCGGAGAGTTCAACTGCGACATCCCCTGCATCGTGTCGAACCACGAGGATCTGCGCTATGTGGCCGACCAGTTCGGCATACCCTACTACGTGTGGAGCATCAACAAAGACCACTCGAACAAAGAAGAGGTTGAGAAGGCAGAGATGGAACTGCTGAAGAAGGAGGACATCTCGTTTATCGTGCTGGCGCGCTACATGCAGATTATCTCTGACGAGATGATCGCCGAGTACCCACACCACATCATCAACATCCACCACTCGTTCCTGCCGGCCTTCATCGGTGCAAAGCCCTATCATCAGGCCTACGAGCGCGGTGTGAAGATCATCGGAGCCACCAGCCACTATGTGACGGCGGAGCTCGACGCAGGACCGATCATCGAACAGGATGTGACGCGCATTACGCACAAGGATACGCCGGAGAGTCTGGTGCTGAAGGGAAAGGATCTGGAGAAGATCGTGCTCTCGCACGCCGTCAGCAAACATATCCAGCGGAAGATTCTCACTTATAAGAACAAGACGATTATCTTTTCATGAGAAAGATGTTTAGTTTACAGTTTACAGTTTACGGTTTACAGATGATATGCTTGCATGCCCATCTGCAACCGCAGAATGTAATCAACTGTAAACTGTAAACCGTAAACTGTAAACAAAACAGAATATGCAAGTAGCAATCGTAAAATACAACGCGGGAAACGTATACTCGGTGGTGAATGCGCTGAGAAGGATGGGCATAGAACCGATGCTGACTGATGACGCAGAGACGCTGAGGAAGGCCGACCGCGTGCTGTTCCCGGGACAGGGTCATGCGGGAGAGGCGATGGATTATCTGAGAGCCCGACGGCTCGACGAGGTGATTCGCGACCTGAAGCAGCCCGTGTTCGGCATCTGCGTGGGACAGCAACTGCTCTGCAAGCATTCCGAAGAGGGCGACACCGACTGCATCGGCATCTTCGACGCAGAGGTGAAGCGCTTCCAGCCGCAGAGACACGAGGACAAGGTGCCATGCATGGGGTGGAACAATCTCTACGACACCCGTTCGCCGCTGATGGAGGGCATCGAAGGGGGGTACGTCTACTTCGTGCACAGTTACTATGTACCAGTGTGCGCAGAGACCATCGCGACGGCAGACTATATCCTACCCTACTCTGCTTCGATGCACAAGGACAACTTCTACACCTGTCAGTTCCATCCGGAGAAGAGCGGAAAGGTGGGGGAACGTATTCTCAGGAATTTTCTGAGCTTATAGTTGTTTATAGTTGAGAGTTGAGAGTTTATAGTTTATAGATGAGAGTTTATAGTTTATAGATGATTACCTGTAGAGGATGAAAATAGAACTGATACCTGCCATAGATATTATTGGAGGCCAGTGCGTAAGACTGACCAAGGGCGACTACGACCAGAAGACGGTCTATGGCGAGCCTCTGGATATGGCGCTTGAGTTTGAGCGCATAGGCTTCAAGCGGCTGCACGTCGTAGATCTCGACGGTGCGAAGTCGAAGCACATCGTGAACGAGAACGTACTGAAGGCGATTACCTCCGCGACAAGTCTGACGGTGGACTTCGGCGGCGGCATCAAGACCGACGAGGACATCGAGAAGGCTTTTGCAGCCGGAGCAGCGATGGTGACCGTAGGCTCTGTGGCCGTCACGAATCCCGACCTGTTTATGGGTTGGCTGGAGAAGTTCGGTGCAGAAAGGATGATTCTCGGTGCCGACGTGCGCCACGGGAAGATCAGCATCAACGGCTGGAAGGAGGACTCGGGCGAAGACCTGCTGCCATTCCTCCAGAAATATGTGGATGCAGGCGTGAGGAATGTGCTTTGTACGGAGATATCGAAAGACGGCACCCTCGCAGGGCCCGCCATCGAGCTGTATCAGCGTATCATGGAGGCCTATCCCGAGCTGCATCTGATTGCAAGCGGAGGGGTATCGTCGAAAGAAGATATCGAGGCTCTCGACGTGGCGGGCATTCCGGCTGTCGTCTTCGGCAAGGCCATCTATGAAGGGCGGATCGACCTGAGGGAGATTCGGAGTTTATAGTTTATGGTTTATAGTTTATAGTTGAGAGTTCAAATCATAAAGCTCAAAGCTTAAAGTTAAATAAAATGGGTTTAGCAAAGAGAATCATACCCTGTCTGGACGTGAAGGACGGTGAGACCGTTAAAGGCACGAACTTCGTGAACCTGCGGAGTGCAGGCGATCCTGTGGAGCTGGGCAAGGCCTATAGCGAGCAGGGAGCCGACGAGCTGTGCTTCCTCGACATCACAGCCTCGTTCGAAGGCCGGAAGACATTCACCGAGATGGTCACACGCGTGGCCCGAGAGATCAACATCCCCTTCACCGTAGGTGGCGGCATCAACGAGTTGGCCGATGTTGAACGGCTGCTCTATGCGGGCGCCGATAAGGTGAGCGTGAACAGCGCCGCCATCCGCAGGCCGGAGCTCATCGACGAGATTTCCAACCGCTTCGGTTCTCAGGTGTGCGTCTGTGCCATCGATGCCCGACTTGATGAAGACGGCTGGCACTGTTATCTGAAGGGTGGCCGTGAGCGGACGGAGCGCAGACTCTTCGAGTGGGCGCACGAGGCGCAGGAAAGAGGTGCGGGAGAGATACTCTTCACCTCGATGAACCACGACGGCGTGAAGGAGGGCTATGCCAACGAAGCCCTGCGCGAGCTGGCCGACAACCTCTCCATCCCCATCATCGCAAGCGGCGGTGCAGGCTGTAAGGAGCACTTCCGCGATACGTTCATCGAAGGACACTCCGACGCAGCTCTCGCTGCCAGCGTGTTCCACTTCGGCGAGATTCCCATACCGGAACTGAAGCTGTACCTTCGCAGCGAAGGGATTAACGTGAGGGTTTAGGCTATTTGTTTATAGTTTATAGTTTATAGTTTACAGTTTACGGTTTACAGTTTACAGATGATTACATCTAGCGTAGATATGAAGATAGATTTTAAGAAATGCGGCGGGCTGGTGCCTGCGATAGTACAGGATGCTGAGACCAGGAATGTGCTGATGCTCGGCTATATGAACGAGGAGGCTTATCAGAAAACCATCGACACGAAGAAGGTGACGTTCTGGAGCCGCAGTCGCAACTGCCTGTGGACGAAGGGCGAGACCTCAGGCAACTTCCTCCATCTGGTGGATATCAAGGTGGACTGCGACAACGACACCCTGCTGGTGAAGGCTCATCCCGACGGACCGACTTGTCATACGGGTACGGATACGTGTTGGGGAGAAGAGAATACGAGTAGTGAGAATACGCTGCTCTTCCTGAAGGAGTTGCAGGACTTCATCGACCGGCGGCATGAGGAAATGCCTGAGGGCAGCTATACCACCAAACTGTTCAAGGACGGTGTGAAGCGCATCGCACAGAAAGTGGGCGAAGAGGCCCTTGAGACTGTCATTGAGGCCTGCACGGGCACCAAGGAACAGCTGACCTACGAGGCTTCGGACATGCTCTATCATCTCATCGTACTGCTGACCTCCAAGGGTCTGCGCATCGAGGATCTCGTAGAGGAACTGCATCGTCGTCATGATCCCAACTGGGACAAGCAGCGTCGTGAGGCCAAGGCTGCCGGAACAATGAAATGATTAGATATGAGGATGTTAGGTTTACGGTTTACAGTTTACGGTTTACAGATGATATGCTTGCATGCCCATCATCAACCGCAGAATGTAATCACCTGTAAACTGTAATCCGCAAACTGCAAACAGAATAAAAAGATGGCACTAATAAGTTATAAGAACGCTAATATCTACCAGCGACACGGAATCTGCGTGCTGAAGCAAGTAAACCTGCAGGTTGAGGAAGGTCAGTTCATCTACCTCATCGGTCGTGTAGGTTCTGGAAAGACCACACTGATGCGCACGCTTTATTGTGAGCTGGAGATGGACGAGGCCGACGAAGCGATGGTGCTCGGACACGACCTGCTGACCATCCGTCAGAAGGAGATACCCGCCTTGAGGAGAGAGATGGGCGTTGTGTTCCAGGACTTCCAACTGTTGGCCGACAGGTCGGTGTACAAGAACCTGGAGTTCGTTCTGAAGGCCACAGGCTGGAAGAAAAGCGACGGCATCGAAGAACGCATCGCAGAGGTGCTCGAGGCCGTAGGAATGGAAGACAAAGCCAACAGCATGCCTTTCGAACTCTCCGGCGGCGAGCAGCAGCGTGTGGCCATCGCCCGCGCCATCCTCAACAAGCCGAAGCTCATCCTCGCCGACGAGCCGACCGGCAATCTCGACCCCGAGACATCGGCACACATCATCAAGTTGCTGTTCAACATCTGCAGCACAGGTACTGCCGTCGTTATGTCGACCCACAACCTGCCGATGATCAAGGAGCACCCCAGCATCATCTATCGCTGTCAGGATGAGCGGATGGAGGATATCACAAACGACTTCCACCAACTCGTGGTGGTCGACGACACCCCTGACACCGACGAGATTACCGTCCGCTATTCCGAGAGAATGGAGCTATAGTGCAAACCATAAAGATGAATGATAAAATAACATAAAAATAAGGATATGAAAGTGATGAAATTCGGCGGTACATCCGTCGGCACACCCCAGAGAATGAAAGAGGTGACACGATTGGTCACCAAGTCAGGAGAACCTGTGTTCGTTGTTCTTTCCGCTATGTCGGGCACCACCAACTCGCTGGTGGAGATCTCAGACTACCTGTACAAGAAGAACCCCGACGGCGCCAATGAGGTGATCAACCGTCTGGAGCAGAAGTATGCCAAGCACGTCGACGAGCTCTACAGCACCGAAGAGACGAAGGCTGCCACCCGTGAGTTCCTGCGCGGGGAGTTCGACTTCCTACGCTCGTTCACGAAGGAACTGTTCACCAGCTTCGAGGAGAAGAGCATCGTTGCACAGGGTGAGATCATCTCGACGAACATGGTGGTGAACTACATGAAGGAGCAGGGTATCAACGCCGTGCTGCTCAATGCCCTCGACTTCATGCGCACCGACAAGAACGCAGAGCCCGACCCCATGTACATCCGCGAAAAGCTGAAGCCCATCCTCGCCGATAACGAGGGAGCCCAGGTCTATCTCACACAGGGATTCATCTGCCGCAATGCCTACGGCGAAATCGACAACCTGCAGCGCGGCGGCTCCGACTACACCGCATCACTCATCGGCGAAGCTATCGGTGCCGAAGAGATCCAGATATGGACCGACATCGATGGTATGCACAACAACGATCCTCGTGTGGTCGACAAGACCGACCCTGTGCATCAGCTGCACTTCGAGGAGGCCGCCGAGCTGGCCTACTTCGGAGCGAAGATCCTCCACCCCACCTGCATCCAGCCTGCCAAGTATGCTGGCATCCCCGTCCGTCTGCTGAACACGATGGATCCCGATGCAGAGGGTACGACCATCTCAAACAAGACCGAATACGGCAAGATCAAAGCCATCGCCGCCAAAGACAATATCACCGCCATCAAGATCAAGTCTTCGCGCATGCTTCTGGCTACGGGCTTCCTGCGCAAGGTATTCGAGATCTTCGAGAGCTATCAGACGAGTATCGACATGATCTGTACCTCTGAGGTGGGTGTCTCGATGAGTATCGATAACTCAGCCCATCTGGGAGAGATTGTCGACGAGTTGAAGAAGTACGGAACGGTGACCGTCGACACGAACATGTGTATCGTCTGCGTGGTGGGTGACCTCGACTGGTCGAACATCGGCTTCGAGACCCTCGCCCTCGATGCGCTGAAGGATATCCCCGTCCGAATGGTCAGCTACGGCGGCTCGAACTACAACATCTCCTTCCTCATCCGCGAGGAAGACAAGAAGCGCGCCCTGCAGAACCTCAGCAACACGATATTTTACAAGAAATGAAGTCCCTTTAACTCCCATAAAGACATATGGCTAAAGGACAATTCCCCATAGAGAAGCTGCAGCAGATAGAAACACCCTTCTACTACTACAATACGGAGTTGCTGCGCGAAACACTACGCAGCATCAATACGGAGGCACAGAAACACGAGGGCTTCGTGGTGCACTATGCAGTCAAGGCCAATGCCAACCCCCGAATCCTCCGCATCATCCGTGAAGCCGGAATGGGTGCCGACTGCGTCAGCGGCGGCGAGATCGAGGCATCAGTCAAGGCGGGATTCCCATCAACGAAGATCGTCTATGCAGGCGTTGGCAAAGCCGACTGGGAGATCAAACTCGGACTCGACAACGACATCTTCTGCTTCAACGTAGAGAGCATCCCCGAGCTGGAGGTCATCAACGAGTTGGCTGCCGCAAAGGGAAAGGTGGCCCGTGTGGCCTTCCGCCTGAATCCCAACGTCGGTGCCCACACCCATGCGAACATCACCACCGGTCTGGCCGAGAACAAGTTCGGCATCGCCATGAGGGATATGGAAGACGTCATCGCTGAGGCCGACAAGTTGTCAAACGTCAAGTTCGTGGGCCTGCACTTTCATATCGGTTCGCAGATCCTCGATATGGGCGACTTCGAAGCCCTCTGTAACCGCGTGAACGAGTTGCAGGACCAGCTCGAACGTCATCACATCAGGGTAGAGCATATCAACGTAGGCGGCGGACTGGGTGTGGACTACGCCCACCCCAACCGTGTACCAATACCCGACTTCAAGGCCTACTTCGACACCTATGCCCGCAAACTGAAGCTCCGCCCCAATCAGACACTCCACTTCGAACTCGGCCGAGCAGTCGTTGCCCAGTGCGGCTCGCTGATTACACGTACCTTATATATAAAAGAAGGAGCCGTGAAGAAGTTCGCCATCGTCGATGCAGGCTTCACCGACCTTATCCGTCCTGCCCTCTATCAGGCTTATCACAAGATCGAGAACATCACCAGCGAGGAACCCATAGAAGCCTACGATGTCGTCGGACCCATCTGCGAGTCTACCGATGTCTTTGCCAAGCAGATCGACCTTAACCGCTGCAAGCGTGGTGACCTGCTGGCCATCCGATCGGCTGGTGCCTACGGTGAAATCATGGCTTCACAGTATAACCTGCGACGACTACCGAAGGGTTATCTGAGCGATGAAATCTAAGGTTTTCTGACATATGAGTTCACGTACACTATCTTTTTCCGTTCTCATGACTGTCTACAATCAGGCGCATGACGTAGAGGAAATCCTGCCGACATTCCTTGAGCAGGAATACGAGCCTGGCTACGAGGTGATTGTCGTAGATGAGAGTTCTACTGACGAGACACCCGACGTTCTGAAGCTTCTGAAGAGCAGATACCAACACCTCTACACCACCTTTCTGCCCAAGCCAAACAGACAGGTTGTACGTCGTAAGCAAGCCTTCAACATCGGTGTGAAAGCAGCTAAGAATGAATGGATTATCATCACAAAGATTCATAACCATCCAATTGCCGCCAATCTCCTTCAGACCATCTCAGAGCAGTGCGACGAGCGACTGCCGCTGACTCTTGGCTACCACCAGAAGAAGGGTATTAGGCTTCAGTCCTTTTCCGATCTCGACGAGATGCGTCAGTACATTCGCCGGCAGGAACGACGGGGGGCATCTGTAAAAGAGCGGAACCACGGGAATTATATCTGGGGCCGATACGACTTTATCATCCTGAAGAAAGAATACGCCTACGACCTGCTGAATCTCTTCGAGCAGAGTATTTCCGGTAGCGAACTGTTCGGCATCCGACTCGGCATCCTCTGCAAAAACCTGTGGCAGCGATCCTCTACCGTCCTGATATGAAAGTACTCTACGTCTATCCTAAGTCCGACACACTCATCAACCGCCACGTCACGCTGTTGACAGAAGGCCTGCGCATGAGTGTGGAGATTTCGACGGCAGAACAGGTAGGCGCCATCAGGAAGATATTACGCGAACAGCAGCCCGACATCATCCACTGTCACGGATGTCCGTCGGTATCTGTTGCACGCACCATCCTCTCAGCTCTGAGAAAGGGCAGTCGGCTGGTGCTGACGCTTCACGGTCAGCTGGAACCCTGGGCCGTCGACAGCAAGCGGAACGTAGCCAACGCTATCTGGCAGAAAGAGTTCATCGCCCGAGCCTACTCCGTCATCCTGCTGGGACGACTAGAACGTACAAACTTCGCCGAACTCGGCTGGAACAGTCGTACCGAAGAGATCCATAACGCCGTCACCACCAACACCATCAGCCGTCAGGACATGTGCTCCGCCACCTTTGCCGTCTATCAGAAAGTCATGGACTCCAACACTCTGGCGCTGATGGACGAAACGACGCTTCATATGCTCTGCACCGTCATCAAGGTCGGCATCATGGGCGAACGACGCTGGGCGACCGTCCTGCCCTCGGGACATGTCGACTGGAGGCATATCCTGCTCTATGCCGAACACGAGAACATCCGCAACTATGCCGACTACGGCATCAGTCTCTTGGGCTATAGCGTACCCGCCATCGACACCAGTCATGTACCCGCCTATTTCCCTGACGGCTATACCCAGCCTAGTCCCATACGCGAGAAGATTGGCGACTATCAGGGCAAGGAGACCGAATATCTGCTCAAAATGATTGCCCAGATACGTCATCAGCCCATTCTGCTCCATCTCATCGAACTCACGCGTGAGCTATACCGCGACACCATCGACGACAGCAGACTCGCGGAAGCGCTTGAGGAAAAAGGACTCACCGCCTTCACCCGGTCGCTCATGCAGGTGCTCGGCGAACAGACGGGACTCGATGAGGGCTACATGCCGCTGCCGGCTGTCGATGACCGGCTGACGAACCAAATACGCAAACAATTGACTAATCACTTGAAGATATGACTACCAACTACCATTTCGACAAAGAGACAGACATGCATTACCTGCAGCTCCTCTCCCAATCGTTTCCCAATATCGCAGAGGCCTCGACAGAGATCATCAACCTGGAGGCCATCATGAACCTACCCAAGGGTACCGAACACTTCCTCGCCGACCTTCACGGCGAGAGCGAAGCCTTCCAGCATGTACTGAAAAACGCTTCTGGCAACATCAAGCGCAAAGTCAACGAACTCTTCGGCAACAACATCCGCGAGTCGGAGAAGAAGGAACTATGCACCCTCATCTACTACCCAGAACAAAAACTCGAGCTCATCAAAGCGCAGGAGACCGATCTCGAAGATTGGTACCGCATCACCATCCATCAATTGGTGAAGGTGTGTCGCGATGTCTCGTCGAAATATACCCGCTCTAAGGTGCGTAAGTCGCTGCCTCAAGACTTCTCATACATTATCGAGGAGCTGCTCCACGAGAGTCTGGGTGACAGCGACAAGGCAGCCTATGTCAGCGTCATCGTCAACACCATCATCTCCACGGGTCGCGCCGACGACTTCATCGTGGCCATCTGTAACGTCATCCAGCGCCTCGCTATCGACCAGTTGCATATCCTCGGCGACATCTACGACCGAGGCCCAGGTGCGCACAAGATCATGGACACCCTGCGCCAATACCACTCATGGGACATCCAGTGGGGCAATCACGACATCCTCTGGATGGGAGCTTCGGCCGGCAACAACGCCTGCATCTGCAACGTGCTGCGACTCTGCCTGCGCTATGCCAACCTCGCAACCATCGAGGAGTACGGCATCAACCTCGTGCCTCTGGCAACCTTCGCCCTTGAGACTTATGGCGACGATCCCTGCGAGGAGTTTATCCCCAAGATGCTCGCCGACAACCAACAACTCGACGAGAAGACAAGTCTGCTCACCGCCCGTATGCACAAGGCCATCGCCGTCATCCAGATGAAAGAGGAGGCTGCCGTCATCCGTCGCCACCCCGAGTGGCAGATGGACGATCGCTGCCTGCTTGAAGACATCAACTACGAGCGGGGCATCTGTCGGCTCGACGGCAAGGACTATGAGATGAAGAGCTGCCACTTCCCCACCGTCGATCCCGCTTCGCCCAACTCCCTCACCCCTGAAGAGAAAGATCTCATCGACAAACTCCACCACTCTTTCCGTATCTCCGAGAAGCTGCAGAAGCACATCCGCACGCTGCTTTCGCACGGCTGCATGTACACCGTCACTAACTCCAACCTCCTCTTCCACGCCTCCATACCCCTCTGCGACGACGGTTCACTCAAGGAAGTCGAGATATTCCCAGGCCAGCGATACAGCGGCAAGGCTCTCATGCACAACATTGGCATGATGATCCGCGCTGCCTTCGAGTCGGGTGTCGACAAGGAGCTGCAGGTGTTCCCGCGCGACTACGCCCGCGATTATTTCCTTTACCTCTGGTGCGGTAAGGACTCCCCACTCTTCGACAAGTCGAAGATGGCCACCTTCGAGCGCTATTTCCTCAGTGACAAGGATACGTATAAAGAAGAGAAGGGCAACTATTTCAAACTGCGCGACTCTGCCGAGATCTGCGACCGCATCCTTGATGCCTTCGAGGTGAAGGGCGAGAACCGCCATATCATCAACGGTCACGTGCCCGTTCATGCTTCCAAGGGTGAAAACCCCATCAAGGCCGGCGGACGCCTGATGGTCATCGACGGCGGCTTCTCGGAAGCCTACCACAGCGAGACCGGTATCGCAGGCTACACCCTTGTCTACCACTCCCGCGGTTTCCAGCTCGTTCAACATGAGCCATTCACCTCTGCCCGTGATGCCATCGTCCGTGAGACCGATATCAAATCGACCACCCAGATTGTTGAGATGTCCTCTCACCGCATGCTCGTTGCCGACACCGACAAGGGTGAGGAACTCCGCACGCAGGTCGCCGACCTCAAGAAGCTCCTCTACGCTTACCGTCACGGCATCCTCAAGGAAAAACGTAGCTGACACCAATCCAGCCACACTTTCCTGTTCATTATCAGTCTCGCTTTTCATTAAGAGCGGTGGGGTCTGCTTTAGGCATAAGCATTAAGCTTTAAGCTTGTTCCATTTACAGAGATGCCAAACGTCAAAGTAGCCCCCGCTCAACCTAGAAAAGGTGAGCATTTGGCCTTAAGGATATCAGTCAGGAACATTGTCTTGATGTAGGAACTCCTGTTATTAGGCATGTGTACACTCTGTGTTGTGTTGGTCTTAGCTATATCAGAAATTATATCCACGCTCAATTTGATACCATGCCTGGTACAACTCTCTCGAGTTCCTTGTAGACATTGTAAGCAATGTAGCTGATACAGGCGTGTACCTCTATTCTCCACTCAATGAAGTGGAACATGGAGCGTATCTCAAGCGTTCACCTTATTAAAGAGGAAAATACATTATTTTGAAATATTACACTTCTACGACAATTTTCCAACACAGGTTTTGCTAGTAACCCGCATTTCTGGGCATTTCCAGATAAGTTTATCGAAACAAAAAATATTTCACAATTGACAAATACAGTCATTTCAACAGACATTAAATGTACTATATCGTGAACCTCCAAATATATTATATAATGTATAGAGGTTGTGAGCGGACACATGACAGAGTTGAATTATTGACCTTTTGTCTTGATTTATATCAATAAAGTTACAAAAAGACAGAAAATCATTGAAAAAACTGATAAAATGTTTGTCATTTCAATTTTTTACTGTAATTTTGCAACCGATTTGAGAAAAAAAAGATATTTCAATAAAATACAAACATTAAAAAACTAAAGATTATGAATGCAGCACAAGTTGTAGAAGATCTCAAAAAGAGATTCCCCAATGAGCCGGAGTATATCCAGGCCGTCAGTCAGGTTCTTCCCACCATCGAAGAAGAGTACAACAAGCACCCCGAGTTTGAGAAGGCAAACCTCATTGAGCGCCTTTGTATCCCCGACAGAATCTGCGAGTTCCGTATTACATGGACAGACGATAAGGGTGACGTGCAGACAAACATGGGTTACCGCATCCAGCACAACAACGCCATTGGCCCGTACAAAGGCGGTCTTCGTTATCACAAGAGCGTGAATCTGGGTATACTGAAGTTCCTCGCCTTTGAGCAGACTTTCAAAAACTCTCTAACCACGCTGCCTATGGGTGGTGCCAAGGGAGGTTCAGACTTCTCTCCCCGTGGCAAGAGTGATGCTGAGGTGATGCGTTTCTGCCAGGCATTCATGAACGAGCTTTACCGCGTGATTGGTCCCGATGAGGACGTTCCCGCTGGTGACATCGGTGTCGGTGGCCGTGAGGTTGGCTACCTGTTCGGGCAGTACAAGAAACTCACCCACCAGTTCCAGGGCGTACTGACAGGTAAAGGTATTCCCTTCGGCGGATCGCTGATTCGTCCAGAGGCTACAGGCTACGGCACGGTTTATTTCCTGACCTCCATGCTCGCTACGCGCGGCATCGAGCTCAAGGGTAAGAAGGTGCTGATCTCTGGTGCCGGTAATGTGGCCCAATATGCTGCCGAGAAGTGTCTGCAGCTGGGTGCCATCCCCATGACAATGAGTGACTCTGACGGTTACATCTACGATCCCGACGGTATTGACCGCGCCAAGCTCGACTATATCATGGAGCTGAAGAACGTCGAGCGCGGACGTATCAAGGAGTATGTCGAGGAGTATCCCACAGCACAGTATCATGAGGGCAAGCGCCCCTGGTATGAGAAGGCAGACATTGCCCTACCTTGCGCTACGCAGAACGAGATCAACGGCGACGAGGCTGCTGCTCTTGTTAAAAATGGTGTGATTGCCGTCTGCGAGGGTGCTAACATGCCTACACTGCCCGAGGCCATCAAGATCTTCCAGGATGCCAAGCTGCTCTATTCACCAGGTAAGGCTTCGAATGCAGGTGGCGTGTCAGTATCTGGTCTTGAGATGTCGCAGAACTCTGAGCGTCTGAGTTGGACAGCTGAAGAGGTTGACAACTACCTGAAGCGCATCATGAACGACATCCATGAGAACTGTGTGAAGTACGGTACAGAGAAGGACGGCTACATCAACTACGTAAAGGGTGCCAACGTGGCCGGCTTCATGAAGGTTGCCAAGGCTATGATGGCTCAGGGAATCGTGTAACTTGTATAATTTCCAGTTTACGGTTTACAGATGATTAGACTGTAGGCGATAATTGTAGGGAAAAAACAAATTAAGGAAGTGCGGGTTTTTGACAGGAACTCGCACTTTTGTTAATAATCCATAAAAGTAATCATCTGCGAACTACAAACTATAAACCTTAAACAAAAAAATCACTAACTTTGCAGCCGTTTTGTGCCCCAAAAGGGGCAAGGGAGCCGGAACAGGCGTCGACTCTCATTATTATTAACCACTTAAAATATGGGCTGGTAAGCGTCTGTTCAGTCCCCTACCCCCTGAGAAAGGGGGCATACAAAATGTCAGAATTAACAAAGAACGTAAAGCCGCTCGACGACTTCAATTGGGACGAATTCGAGAATGGCACGCCCGCTGGTGTCAGCCGCGAAGAGCTTGACAAAGCGTACGACGAAACCCTGAACAAAGTGGCCGACCATCAGGTAGTGGAAGGAACCGTCATCTCCGTCGACAAGAAAGAGGTGGTGGTGAACATCGGCTACAAGAGCGACGGCATCATTCCTGCTTCAGAGTTCCGCTACAACCCCGATCTGAAAATCGGTGACAAGGTGGAAGTCTATGTGGAGAGCGCCGAAGACAAGAAGGGTCAGCTGATCCTCTCACACAAGAAGGCACGCTTGAGCAAGTCTTGGGACGAGGTGAACGCAGCCCTCGAGCAGGATCAGATCATTCAGGGCTTCATCAAGTGCCGCACGAAGGGCGGTATGATCGTCGACGTGTTCGGCATCGAGGCATTCCTCCCCGGCTCGCAGATCGACGTTCACCCCATACGCGACTACGATCAGTTCGTTGGCAAGACCATGGAGTTCAAGGTTGTGAAGATCAATCAGGAGTTCCGCAACGTGGTTGTTTCTCATAAGGCTCTCATCGAGGAGGAGCTCGAGGCACAGAAGAAGGAGATCATCGGCAAGCTCGAGAAGGGTCAGATCCTCGAGGGAACCGTGAAGAATATCACCAGCTACGGTGTGTTCGTAGATCTGGGCGGTGTGGACGGACTGATCCACATTACCGACCTGAGCTGGGGTCGCGTAGACGACCCAAAGAAGGTGGTAGAGCTCGACCAGAAGATCAATGTGGTGATTCTCGACTTCGACGACGAAAAGCGCCGCATCGCCCTCGGTCTGAAGCAACTGAGCCCGCATCCTTGGGATGCTCTGGACGCCAACCTGAAGGTGGGCGACCATGTGAAAGGCAAGGTAGTCGTGATTGCCGACTATGGTGCATTCGTAGAGATCCAGCCTGGCGTGGAGGGACTCATTCACGTCAGCGAGATGTCATGGAGTCAGCACCTCCGTTCAGCTCAGGACTTCCTGAAGGTGGGGGACGACGTGGAGGCTGTCATCCTGACCCTCGACCGCGACGAGCGCAAGATGTCGCTTGGCATCAAGCAGCTGCGTGAGGATCCATGGGAGGCTATCGAGACCAAATATCCTGTCGGCAGCAAGCACAACGCCAAGGTTCGCAACTTCACTAATTTCGGTGTGTTTGTTGAGTTGGAGGAAGGTGTCGACGGTCTGATCCACATCAGCGACCTCTCTTGGACCAAGAAGGTGAAGCACCCCTCAGAGTTCACCAAGGTGGGCGAGCCCATCGAGGTTATTGTACTCGACATCGACAAGGAGAACCGTCGTCTCAGCCTTGGCCACAAGCAGTTGGAGGACAATCCCTGGGATGCTTTCGAGGAGAAGTACACCGTCGGTTCTATCCATGAGGGTAAGATTACTGAGTTACTCGAGAAGGGCGCCGTCGTTTCTCTCGAGGAGAACGTTGAGGGCTTCGCAACACCGAAACACCTGGTGAAGGAAGATGGAACGCAGGCTGTTGCCGGTGAGACTCTGCCCTTCAAGGTGATTGAGTTCAACAAGGACTCTAAGCGCATCATTCTCTCTCACAGCCGCACCTTCGAGGATCCCGCACGCGAGGAGAAGAAGGCTGCAGCCAAGAAGACTCGTACTGCCAAAAAAGACGAGGCTCCGAAGATCGAGAATGTTGCTGCCAGCACTACATTGGGCGATATCGACGCTCTGGCTCAACTGAAGGCTCAGCTTGAGGAAGGCGAAGGCAAGAAGAAATAATATTCTCCCTACCTTATAGACAATCCCTCCGAAATTCCCTTCGGAGGGATTTTTTTGGCACGCTTTTTGCATTAGTTTGGAAAAATATTAAATATTTGAATAAGTATTATGCAAAAAGGTAACATCGGGGTTACGACCGAGAACATCTTCCCCGTTATCAAAAAGTTTCTCTATAGTGATCATGAGATTTTCCTGCGCGAGATGGTATCGAACGCCGTCGACGCTACACAGAAGTTAAAGACGCTCCAAGAAAAGGGCGACTTCAAGGGCGAACTCGGCGACCTGACCATCCGCGTCAATTTCGATGCCGACAAGGGCACCATCACAATCAGCGACCACGGTATCGGCATGACAGAGGAAGAAATCGACAAGTACATCAACCAGATCGCCTTCTCGGGTGTGACAGACTTCCTTGAAAAATACAAGGACAACGCCAACAACATCATCGGCCACTTCGGTCTCGGTTTCTATTCTTCGTTCATGGTGTCGAAGAAAGTAGAGATTATCACGAAGTCATGGCAGGAAGGAGCCAAGGCCGTGAAATGGAGCTGCGACGGTTCACCTGCCTACGAGATCGACGATGCCGAGCGCGAAGAACGCGGATCGGACATCATCCTCTACATCGACGACGACTCGAAGGAGTTCCTCGACAAATACAAACTCGAGAACCTGCTCCAGAAATACTGCAAGTTTATGGCCGTGCCCGTAGCCTTCGGAAAAAAAACCGAATGGAAGGACGGCAAACAAGTGGATACTGCCGAGGACAATATAATCAATAATGTGGAGCCCTTGTGGACCAAGACTCCCTCGACTCTGAAGGATGAGGACTATAAGTCGTTCTACCGTACTCTTTACCCCATGAGTGATGAGCCTTTGTTCTGGATCCACCTAAACGTCGACTACCCCTTCAACCTGACAGGAATCCTATATTTCCCAAAGATCAAGTCGAACATCGAACTTCAGCGCAATAAGATCCAGCTCTACTGCAACCAAGTCTTCGTTACCGACCAGGTGGAGGGCATCGTGCCGGAGTTCCTCACCTTGCTCCACGGTGTGATTGACTCACCTGATATTCCCCTGAATGTCAGTCGTTCCTATCTGCAGAGTGACCGAGAGGTGAAGAAGATATCTACCTATATCACCAAGAAAGTGGCCGACCGCCTGAACAGCATATTCAAGGAAAACCGCAAGGAGTATGAGGAGAAGTGGGACGACCTGAAGCTCTTCATCAACTACGGCATCCTCTCCGAGGACGGTTTCTATGACCGTGCCAAGGACTTTGCCTTGATGAAGGACACAGAAGGCAAATACTTTACCTTCGACGAATACAAAACGCTCATTGAAGCCTCACAGAAGGACAAAAACGACCAGCTTGTCTATCTATACGCTACTGACAAGGAAGAACAGTACTCATATATCAAAGCCGCCCAGGACAAGGGCTACTCGGTGCTGCTACTCGATGGCCAGCTCGATGTGCCTACCATCCAGACGCTGGAGCAAAAGTTTGAGAAGAGCCATTTCACACGTGTCGATGCAGACATTATCGACCGCCTTATCGTGAAGGACGATGGTCCCAAGAATACGCTCTCAGAGGAACAGTCTGACAATCTGTCAGCAGTATTCCGCACCCAGATGCCAAAGATTGACAAGGCAGAGTTCATGGTCCAAGTCGACGCCCTCGGCAGCGAGGCTCGTCCTGTCATCATCACCCAGAACGAGTATATGCGTCGTATGAAGGACATGAGCAAGTTCCAGCCTGGTATGGGTTTCTACGGACAGATGCCCGACTCCTATAACATCGTACTCAACTCAGACCATCCTTTGGTGAAGAAGGTACTCGACGACAGCGAGGCAGCCACAGTTGAGGCCTTGAAACCAATCGTCAGCGAACTGAAAGGACAGGAGGCCCGCTTGGCCGCCATCCGACAGGCACAAGACAAGAAGAAGTACGACGAACTGACACAGGAGGACAAGGACCAGAAGGCCGAGGCTGAGAAGGCTGTTCAGGAGCAGAAGGACAAGAAGACCGCCGTCATTGCTGACTATGCAAAGGGTAACGATATTGTCCATCAGCTGATCGACCTGGCACTCCTTCAGAACGGCATGCTCAAGGGCGAGGCTCTCGACAAGTTCCTGAAGCGTTCAGTTGACCTGATTAAGTAAAGAGATTATTCTCTAACAACTCATTACACGGATTTCACGGATTTAATCTTTCTGCATGATGACAGATAGAATCCATGTAATCCGTGTAATCTGTTGTTTTTGTTTATTTGCTTCCAATGTAAAGGAATAGCATTCCCAGAAGTACCAGAGCGAGGTCGAAGGCTTTGGCTTTGAGGTTCTTCTCCTGGAAGAACAAAGCCCCGAAGAAGAAACTAACGATGACGCTGCCACGACGGATCATCGACACGATGGAAATCATTGCATCAGGAAGCGACAGGGAATAGAAATACATGAAATCGGCTGTGGATAGAAAAATGCTCACACCGAGGATGGACCACGACCAATGAAAGGGTGTAGTCTGTTCATGTTTTGGCCACCACAACAGCCACAGCATCAGAGCCATCATACCGCATTGGTAGATATTGTACCACGACTGAACCATCATGCGGTCGAGTCCTACTCCACCACTTTCTACAGGCGCCATCAGATACTTGTCGTAGAGCCCGCTGATAGCTCCTAGAATGGCAGAACCAACAATCATGTAAATCCAGCGGTCATGCTTGAAGTCGATTCCCTCCTTCTTTCCGCTCCGACTGAGCAAGAGGAAAGAAGCGACTGCCAACAGTACACCTATCCATTGCCATACATTAAGACGTTCGCCAAAAAACAGCAAAGCACCCACAAGCACCATCACAGGGCGCGTGGCGTTAATTGGCCCGACGATGGTCAGCGGCAGGTGCTTCATACCGAAATATCCAAGTATCCAACTCGACAGCACGATGAGCGCCTTGAGCACAATATACTTGTGCATCTCCCAACCGCCAGATGCAGTCTGAAAGATTGTACCTTGCAGGAAATCTGTCGTTGTACTAAGCACAATGCATGGCAGGAAGATAAGCGAGGAGAAAAGCGTATTGAAGAACAGGACGGGAATAACAGCATTCGACTTAAGTGCCTGTTTCTTAAACGAGTCGTAGCAGCCTAACATGGCTGCCGACATAAATGCCAAAATTAACCACATTACGAATCTGTACTATTTGACAATGTATAACTAATACTTAATGTCTACAAGGAAAAGCGCATGAGCGGGCATCGACTCGCCAGCCTCCGTACGGCGCTTTCCCTCGATAACCTTACGGAAGTCGTCAAGCGATAAGCGGCCTCTTCCCACATCAATGAGCGTTCCCACGACGGCACGCACCATATTGCGCAAAAAGCGGTTGGCAGTAATCTCAAAATACCAACAGGTAGGGGATGTCTGATGCCATTGGGCTACGGTGACATGACAGATTGTGGTCTTCACATCTGCATGAGCCTTACAGAATGCCCCAAAGTCCTCATAGGTCATCAGAATGGCAGCCGCCTCTTTCATCTTAGCGAAGTCGAGTGTATAGTGCAACTCGCATGAACGGTCTCTGAGAAAAGGATCTTTCACGGTATGAATATAATAATGGTACGTGCGCGAGATAGCCGAGAAGCGGGCATGTAGGTTGTCACTCACTTGCCGGATATTCTGCACAGCAATGTCCTGAGGCAGCAAACGGTTCAACTTATATACAAGGTCTGAAGGTTCCATCAGAAGGGTCTCCACCTCGAAATGCGCAACAAGCATCCGGGCATGCACACCGGCATCGGTACGTCCTGCCCCTGTCACCGAGATGTCTTGCCGTAGAATCGTAGAAAGTGCCCATTGCAACTTTTCCTGCACAGATAGGCCATTGGGCTGAATCTGCCATCCGTGGTAGCGGGAGCCGTCATAGCTGAGGGTAATGAAGAATCTCATTCGTTGTATGCCTTTTCGCCGATAGTCTCTTGTGAGCCGATGGTCATCTGACGAAGATCGTAATAGGAACCATTGTAGATGTCGAAATCCACATTGCCCTTAATACCGGGCAGTCGACCTGCATCGGTATGCTGCCAGAACTTCCATGGGCCCTTGTATTGTAGGGAGTCAACGTAATAATGCGCAATCCAATAGGGATAACGGTCGAAGATGGAATCGTTGAGGTAGCGAGTCTTGAATTTGAAATATGTATAGAGGATGGGCTTCACCTGATAGTGTTCCTCCACCATCACCAGCCATCGCAACACCGAATATTTGAATTCCTCGTCTGTCTGGTCCTTCGGCTTATGTTCCACGTCAAGCACAGGCGGCAAGTCGCCATTCTCCAATTTGACGGTACTGATATAGTGCCAAGCCTGTTGCTCTGCTGGCGAATGTACACTGTAGAAATGATAAGCTCCGCGGGTGAAGCCGTTCTCACGGGCCTGATAGAAATTATCGCGGAAGTTCTCGTCGGTCTGGGTAGCGCCCTCGGTAGCCTTGATCATTACGAAACGAATGGGGCACTTGTTGATGCTGCCGTTGTCCTTCAGTTCTCCCCAGTCGATGCGACCCTGATGGTGGGAGATATCGATGCCATGAATCTCATAACCCTTGGGATAGGTGACTGTGCCGTAGAGTGCTCGCCACCGGAAGCCGAAAGGACCGACAAAGAAATAATAGAAGAACCAGACATAACCCAGCACGATGGCAGCTGCACCAATCCACCATCCCCATGAAGGGACCTTCTGGAGAAGTCGAATCACGGCACCAGGGCGCTTACGATGCCCTGGGCCGTGATAAGTACGATTAGTGCCGACACCCTTGCGGGTGATGGTTCTTCGTTTCTTTGACATTTACTTGGCCTGTTCCAATGCAAGCGTCTTCGTCGGCTGGTCGCAGACCTCGGTGGGTCCCCAATACTGGATAGGACCGGGATAGACATAGGCCGTCTTGCGGGCCCACTCATCGCGATGAGCGGCAAATTCCTTGAAAGGAGCACCGTCGAGCTCGACGAGGGCCTTACGGATTACAGGCTTCATCTCACCATTACGCTTCTCCATGTTCATCATCATCGTGATAGGCACACCACCGGCAATCCATTGTTCTGCGGGAGCGGTCGTGTTCTTCACAATGGCCATATAGCCGGTCTTACCATTGGCAATCAGCTGAGCAGCTGAGGTACCGAGGGCATAGCAGTAGTCGGCATCGAAATTAGAAGGAGCAGCGCAGCGTCCCTCATAGCCAAAGAAGTGATGGAGGGCAGCAAACTTACCCTTGTAAAGACCTTTCTTTTTCATCTTCTCCAACTTCTGGGAAACCATTGTAGAGAGCAGTTTCTCAGTCTCGATAAGTGATACCTGCACATTTCCGTGGGGGTCGCGGTCGAGTGCCAGCTGACGGGCTACGCCTACGGGCAGACTATTGAACACTTTCAGGTTCTCTTCCGAGAGATGGCTCTTCACAAAGTCTACCTGCTCGTCGCGGCTGATCTCCTTGGCCTCAGGCATAGCGAGCACATCGTTAAGCTGAGCGATAAGTTTCTTGATAGCAGGGATAAACTCAATCACGCCCTCGGGGATAATGACAGAACCGAAGTTATTGCCATCGGCAGCACGGGAGACAACGGCTTCAGCGATGTAGTCCACAATATCGTCGAGACTCATGCCTTTGGCCTCAATCTCCTCTGAGATAAGGCAGATATTCGGCTGTGTCTGGAGGGCACACTCAAGAGCGATATGAGAAGCTGAACGCCCCATCACCTTAATGAAGTGCCAATACTTGCGCGATGAGTTACAGTCGCGCTCGATGTTACCAATAAGCTCTGAATAGGTCTTACAAGCAGTATCGAAACCGAAGCTCGTCTCAATCTGAGAGTTCTTCAGGTCACCGTCGATGGTCTTCGGACAGCCAATGACCTGCACGCCATAGTTCTTGGCGGCATAGTACTCTGCCAGTACGCAGGCATTAGTATTGGAGTCGTCGCCACCGATAATCACGATAGCCTTGATGTCGAGCTTGCGGATAATCTCAAGACCCTTCTCAAACTGATCCACCTTCTCCAGCTTTGTACGGCCAGAGCCGATCATGTCAAAGCCACCGGTATTGCGATAGTTGTCGATAATCTCGTCAGTGAGCTCCATATAATTGTGATCCACCAGACCGCCAGGACCGAGTATGAAACCATAGAGACGGTTCTCGGGATTC
>Ga0310697_10001934_pt1 | contig 22926 bp, 18 predicted proteins | sample 172DNAGHGlowgp2_FD_203883 | JGI IMG/M metagenome (GOLD analysis project Ga0310697, IMG submission 203883) | Sheep rumen microbial communities from Palmerston North, Manawatu-Wanganui, New Zealand - 1728 DNA GHGlow gp2 (v2) (version 2) | ecosystem: Host-associated > Mammals > Digestive system >...
AAAATTTCAATTTTCAATTTTCAATTTTCAATTCCCCCCCCCATTAACCCCCAAAAACAAAAAAAGAGTCAGGGCCTCAGCCCTGACTCAAAACTGACAATCTCACCTCACTACTTCACCACCACCACGCGCCGGGCCGGATACTGACCCACGCGCACCAGGTAGGTCCCCGTGGCGGGCACTTCGAAGCGCACTGCCCCGAAGTCGTCGCGGCGCACTGCCAGCCGGCGCCCCACGGCGTCGTACAGCACCACGTCGGCTCCCTGCGCCCCCTCGACAACTATCTGGTTGTCCTTGCTGTAAAGCTTCACGGCGGCATCCGTCTCCACACCGTCCACTCCCACATACACCGTGTCGTACACATACACCGTGTCCGTAACCACCTGCGGCACATACACCGTATCCGTGTTGTACAGGTACACCGTGTCCGTGCTGCTCAGGTACACCGTGTCGTGCACCTCCACCGTGACCAGGTTGGCCGTGGTGAACACACCGATGATATTCTTATCGCCGTTCACACTCACCTGCAGCGGATTGCTCTGGCTCACAATGTTCGTCTCGCTGCCTTCCGCCCAGCCCACGAAGGTTACGCCGCCCTGCGGTAAGGCATAGGCCTCGAGCTGTGTGCCCTCGCTGTAGGTGCCGTTCTGCTCGTTGCTGAGCACCTCGCCCAACGTTGGGTCGTTGGAGCTGAAGCTGACAGTGTAGCTCGCGGGGGTAACTCCCGCGCCGTAGTTGAACACCAGGTCGTGGTCGCCGTCGCTGTTGACGTAGACAACATACATTATGTAGCCGTACTGCTCCATGTAGTCAGCTATAATCAAGGTGTAGTTGTCAGCATAGGTAAAGTATACATCTCCATCCACCTCATCATAGCTCGTGTTGCTGATGTCAATCATCTGGCCGTCGAGGTAGATGCTCTGCACCGTGAGGGCATCGGCTGACATCATGCCCATACTTATCGGGTCATATTCGCCAAAGATTTCGCCGAGGCGGCTGGGGTCGAAGGAAGCAGTTTGGAAGAATGCAACATCGCCGCCTCCAATCATGAGCGTAGTGGTTCCGGAAGACTGTATCATGTCGCCGTTTTCTTCATCCGATTGGCGGTAATAGTACAGGTAGCCATTGCCATTCTTGGTAACGGTGAAGGTGTTTTGGTGCTCATTGGTGGTGAAGGTTATATCGCTCGAGTATTTCATCTCACCGTTGGCGCAACGGTAAGCAATCTGTATACCACTATAGGTGGTACTGCTGGTAAGGCCAGTCATGGTGTAGCTGATATCCTCCACCGAGTCTATCACATTGCCATTGTACACAATATAGTACACACCCGTATAGCCTTCGGGGGCCTCCCATGCGATGGTAGCCGAGGTGTCGCTGACACTCGATACCCAATGGTTAGCAACAGGGAGGCAAGGGGCCTCGTAGGGGCCGAAGACAGCCTCGACCGTCATATCCGAAGACAGCTGCGTGAAGGTAAGCATATGATAGTATGAATAATTGGTGCCATCACCGACGTAGCGCTCCAAGGTATATTCGTCGCCGTAGTAGTTCTCGTCGAGGTTTATCTCCTCGCCGTTGATGATGAGCTGCTTGAGCTGCATGGCATCCTCGGCCACATCGTCTGCGGAGGCATTGTCAACATTGTCGTAACTAAGGAAGTATAACGGTACCGCGGAACCCTCGCCGTACTGGAGAGGCTGGCTACTTAAGACACCTAAGCCACTAATGCCATCAATGACATTGCCGCCGTTGTGGCTCACACTGATGTTGTAGGTCGGTATATCGGGCATCGGGCCGACGACGGCGCTAATCATAGGAGCCTCGTTGTAGGAGTAACCAGCCCACAGGCCAGCGGAGCCAGGGATAAAGACGTACACTCCGAAGTTACCTACCGGCACACGGTCGGCATAGTCGACCAGGGTCTCGTCGTTGTAGAAGCTCACCGTGCTGCCATCCTCGCTGAGGTAGTAGTTGTAGTCGCGAGCCACGGCGAACTCCGTGTCGTCCTCCTTCTGGAAGCCAACGAAGTAGGAGGTGGCGGGCTCGAGCTCTACGGGGTTGGGGAAGTTGATGCGTATGGTGTTGTACTCGCCAGGCATCTTCACGCCCGCGGAGAAGTTATTCAGCTCGTCGGCCGTAACCACGTGGGTGGCTGTAGAAGAAGAGACCAAAGAGATGGTTCCGTTAATGTCAGCCTTGAAGAGCATGGATTTCAGCGTAGCGCCCTCGGCGTTGATGTTGGGCGCAGCCACCAGCTCGACGCCACGCAGCACCCAAGGCTCGCCCGCCTCGTCGGTGGGGATGGTGTTGGGCGTGGTGAGGCGGGTCATGATGCCGTAGCCGGTGATAGACCAGCGCGAGTCCTCTTCGGTAACATAATTATAACTGGATCTACCATGGCGGTATCCGACGTCGGCCGACGAGAGGATGCCGCGGCTGAGGCTCCAGCGGTTGTAGCCCATATCATCGGTGCCATCGACGCGGTAAGCGTGGCTGGAGTATTCGAGGTCGCCCACGGTGGACGAGATGGTAGCGTAGGCACGGTACCAGCCGTCGGTGGTGGTCGTCAGGCCGTTGTTGGTGATGGTGGCATCGGGGTTGGCGTAGCCTGAGGCACTGTAGAACTGCGAAGGATAGGTGAGGCTGGCGTCATACAGCTGACGACCGTCGACTACAATACGCTCAGTGGCATCGAGGTTGTTGCCCGCGAGGGTGGCGAGGGTGGTAGAGGCCACCGACGTTGCCACGCCGCCTTCCAACGGCTGGCTGTAGATATTGGCGGTAACGCCGTTGATGTCGTTGACGCCAGTGTTCTGCACGTCGGCATACCAGGTGAGCGGTATCTGCCAGCCCTGCGGCACGGTGCCGTAGAGGCCGTCGACGTACACGTTGTTGCCGCTGCGCTGCCAGTTGGTGGCGGGAGCGCTGACGATGGCCAGGTTGTCGACCATCCAGAAGTATCCATAGGCGTTTCCTGCATTATTGTTGCAAGCCCAACGCACGCGGAGCTCTATTGAGGGCTGCTGTGCCAACTCGAAGGGCATGGTGATGTAGGGCTTGAAGGAGGCCCAGGAATTGGCGTTGACGTCAACGCCTTTGACGTTGATTTCACGGCTCTTCCAATCGTTGCCCACCTTGTAGTCAATCCAACACTGGTCGAAGTTGAACTTGCAGTAGAGCTGCGTCATCTGGACTGCCACCACCTGTGTGCCCTCGGGCGTATTCACAGCGGGCAGCTGAATGTAGGCGTTCATGGGGTAGGTGCCCGTAACCTCCAACATTGCCATCAGCATGAAGCCGTCGTCGGTGCCAAGGTAGTTGCCGCCAAAGTATTCGGCAGTGGCGGTATACCACTGGCCGCTCCGCGTGTACATGTTGATACCATTAGCGAAGAATGAGGCCGAGTCGTTGTAGCGATTCCATCCCCAGCCACCAACGCTGTGGGCATTGTCGGTGGTGATAGTCTCACCGTTGACGATGTCGCCCGCTGAGAGGGTGCCAAGGGTGATGGTAGCAGCATCCTCGTCGTTGAAGGTGAAGAGACGGATGGTGTCCTGTGCCATAGCCGCGAAGCCAAAGGCAACCAGCGACAGCAGAATTAGTAGTCTTTTTTTCATAAGCGTTTTGTTTTAATTATCTATAATACATTATATATCATACACTTCCACAAGTCATCCTCCCCTATGGGGCCAGAGATACTCATGTGCAAATATACACAAAAAATCCGAATGTGCAAGCACTTTTTGCTTTTTGGCGCTTCTTTCTTTATCTCTTGTGTTGCATTTTCTATTTGAACTTAAGCACAAACCCCATTAACCCCACAAACCCCACAAACCCCACAAACCCCACAAACCCCACAAACCCCATCACCCCCAATTTTCAATTATCAATTCTCAATTTTCAATTCCCTCCCCTCCCCGTACATCCGGCTTAACTACTTAACTACTGCCTACTGTCTACCAAACTCTTAACTCCTAACTCTTAACTCTTAACTCATAACTCTTAACTAAAAAATTTTCCCCCTCCCGCAAGTTCCACCCCCAACCCCATACTTAATAATATTTAACAAGTATGACTACCCTCATCTCCAAGCCTCGGAGAGGCTTAATCCCAATAACCCCAGACTGCGAAAATCGGAGATTTTCGCAGTCTGGGGCCAACTACCACCCCCTCACCTCTGCGTCTCGAAGAGACGCCACTTCACCTACAGATAACCATTTTCTAACAAACATATAACAACACAACAATGAAAGCAACCACCCTCCTGAAGGCCACCGCACTGCTGGCAACCCTCATACTCTCCGCATCCGTCTGCGACGCCCAACCCGGCGGTCCCGGCGGCGGCCCCGGCGGTCGCCCTCCCATGGGCAGCGGACGACCCTCCGGACAGCGCCCTCGCCCCGGACAGGACTGGAACCAGATGCAGGACAGCCAGCAGGCCGCTCAGGTCAAGAAGAAAAAGAAAGTCAAGGAGGGCGACACCTTCAAGGTCGTCGGCGAACTCCGCGACTCCACGTCCGGCGAGTTCCTCGCCTTCGTCAACGTCGCCGTCCTCGAAGCCGCCGACAGCAGCTTCCTTAAAGGCGCAGCCACCAACCTCGACGGATACTTCGAAATCTCCGACATCCCCGCCGGCGACTACCTCCTCCGCGTCTCCGCCATCGGCTACCGCAACCGCCTCGTGCCCTTCCGCGTTGACAACAACACCGCCCTCGGCACCATCCGCGTCCTCCCAGGCGCCACCACCCTCGACGCCGTCGAAATCACAGCCGAGAAACCCCTCTACGCCATGGACGGCGAGAAGATGGTCTACAACGTCAGCGACGACCCCTCCATCCAGACCGGCACCACCGAGGACGCCCTCCAGAACGCACCAGGCGTCGAAGTCGACGTCGAAGGCAACGTCACCCTCCGCGGCGTATCCAGCGTCGCCATCTGGATCAACGACAAACCCTCCAAACTCACCGAGGAGAACCTCAAGACCTACCTCCAGACACTCCCTGCCAACGCACTCGCCCGCATCGAGACCATCACCAACCCCTCCGCCAAGTACGCCACCGACGCCGAGGCCGTCATCAACATCGTCACCTCCGCACACATCAAGAGCAACCAGTTCGTCTCCTTCGGCGTCAACGGCAGCATCCAGCCCTTCGTCTCCCCTTGGGTGAGCTACATGTGGGCCAAGGAGAAGTGGAGCGTCAACCTCTTCGCCAGCGGTCGCTTCTCCCTCCGCGAAAACACCTCCGACGACTCCATCTGGCGCCGCCGCGACGGTTCTCTCCCCGACACCTACGACACCACCTTGTTCCAGCACAACATCGACTCCAGCATCAACTCCTCGCTCAGCGCCAACCTCTTCCTCAACGTCAACTACGAAATCGACTCCATGAGCGACATCTCCTTCGACATGGGCGGCATGTTCAACCGCAGCAGCAACTACTCCAACCGCCTCGTCGACCAGGTCTTCTACATCCCCGTCGACAGCGTCCTCGACTACTCCATCGCCGACACCACACGCTCCCCCATCGGCTTCGGCCACGCCGGCGTCGACTACACCAAGAAGTTCGACCTCGAAGGCCACAATCTCCGCCTCGGCGCCAACACTCGCTTCTCCCGCAACAGCAGCAGCGAATGGTACGACCGCGTCTACACCACCTACACCGACCTCGACGAGCACCGCTACCTCCTCGAAAACAGCTCCTCCGTCAGCGCCGACTTCGACGGCCGCTACAACCGCCCCTACTCCAAGGACGGCGAGATGAGCTACGGCCTCCGCCTCGAATACGAGTCCTCCGACGCCTCCTTCGACCGCTGGAACGACCGCAGCCAGGCCTCCGTCGACAGCCTCCGCACCTACCGCTTCCTCAACTCCACCGTCGCCGCCACCGCCGACGTCAACTGGACACACCGCTGGGGCGGATTCACCCTCTCCTCCGGCCTCGGCGCCACCGTCGACAACGAATCCATCGACTACCAGACCTCCATGCCCTTCGCCGACAAAGGCTCCAAGCCCGGCTTCTCCCTCCGCCCCTCGGTCCACCTCAGCTACCGCACCGAGGACATGCACAACCTCAAACTCAACTACTCCATGCGCATGCAGAACCCCTCGCTCTCTCAGGAAAGCCGCTTCCGCCGCTACGGCGAAGACAGCTACTCCATCGGCAACGTCAACGGACTCCGCGACGCCTTCACCCACAGCATGGAAGCCGGCTGGCAGAAGTTCTTCGAGAGCTTCGGCAACGTCGGCGTCGAAGCCTACGGCCGCCTCTCCACCAACGAGCTCAGCTCCCTCACCGACTCCAAGTTCGACGAATACCTCGACCGCATCGTCAACTACTCCGTCCCCTACAACATGGGCACCTCCTGGCGCTACGGCGCAAGCCTCAACCTCACCTACCGCCCCACCGGATTCCTCAACGTACGCCTCTACGCCAACGTCTACGACTACGGCTACCGCATGGAATACTACCGCGAGGACGACCTGGGGAACAAGACGCTGAAGACCGACGAGCGCGACATGCTCTCCTGGAGCGTCCGACTCAACGCATGGGCCAAGGTCTTCAACCAGTACCAGATTCACATCTCCGCCAACTACAACTCCCCAACCCTCAGCCTCATGAGCGAGCGCAAGGCTCGCTACAGCCTCAACATGGGCGTCCGCAGCGACTTCTTCAAACGTCGCCTCTCCGTCTTCGTCAACGTGCAGGACATCTTCAACTGGGGCGGACGCTACGGCTCCGGCTCCGAAAACACCAACCCCTACTACCTCACCAACTCGACCAACAAGATGCTCAACAGCCGCTACATCTCGGCCGGCATAACCCTCCGCTTCGGCAAACTGGAACTCGAAAAAGATGCCAAATCGGGCGCCGGCGAAGAGGGCGACAGTCTCTGAAGTGGAACTCCGGAAGTGGAAAGCTGAAAGTTTTTTCACATCGCAACAGATTGTACCACAGCTTTCCACTTCCGCCCTCCACCCCACCCCCGAAAAAAAATTTGGTCAGTTCCGAAAATGTTAGTACTTTTGCACCCGCTTTCGAGAGCCACGAAAGCCTGAAAAAAGAGATTGAACAATTATCAATTGTCAATTTTCAATTCTCAATTTTCAACTTCCTTGTCCTATGGTGTAACGGTAGCACATCTGACTCTGGATCAGCTTGTCTTGGTTCGAATCCAGGTAGGACAACAAAAAAGAAAAGGCGCCAACATCGTTGACGCCTTTTTCTGTTTCTCTCCCGCTCGGCTCAGTCTGCATTCAGCAGCCGCCTGTAGAGCTCGAAATACTGCTCCACCACGGCGTCGTCCACGTCAAGCGGGTTGCTCCCGCCTATGACGACAATCTTTTTCTCCGGAATGTCGAGCTCCAGCAGCTCGCGGCGCACCTTTTCGCTCACCGCCACTATCGCATCGGCGGCGCCGAACGAGTAGCGTATGCGGAGACGCCACGCGAGGATGTCCATGACCGACGTGTGGTGGTGCGTGTCACGCCCATAGCAGGTGATGACAGTCTTTATATCGCGCGAGATGTGGTACGGCAGCTCCTCGTTGAGCCCGTGGAAGAGCTTCACCTTCTCCTCTTTCAGCCACGGGTTGAGCCTGTATCTCATCCACGCCGACGGCAGCAGCTTGGCTCCGCCCGCGGGCAGGTAGGTGCTCACGTTGGCATTGCCGCTGAAGTAGCCGCGATAGTCTTCCTTGATGCGAGTGGAAAAAAGAAGTGCCCTGTAGTCTTTGCTGTGTCGTTTCGCCAGTCCGGAGACAAGTTCGCGGCCGTATTCGCCCAACTCGTGCCCGTTGCGCAACACATTGTTTGCCTCGTATCCTATTAGCATAGTTCTTGTTGTGTTGTTGATAAAATGTAGCAATACAAATGCAAAGATACAGAAAAAAATATTACCTTTGCAAAAAAATATTCACATACCACAATCAAGGAACCCGCTATGCCAGAACGCCTACCAAACCAACCCGGTCTGTTCGACTCCCTCACCCCCGCGCAGAAACAGGCTCTGTACGACCAAGCCTCGGCCATGATCAGCGACGAGCGGCGCACCCTTTTCGACCGCCTCGCCCCTCTCCGCACTCGCCACATCAGCGTGGTGCTCGAAGACGTCTACCAAAGCCACAACGCGGCCGCGGTCCTCCGCTCCTGCGACTGCTTCGGCGTCCAGGACGTCCACGTCATCGAGAAGAACAACCACTTCAACCCCGCCGGCGACGTCGCCGTGGGCAGCTCCAAGTGGGTCGACTACTACCGCTACGCCGACACCGCAACCGCCTATGCCGAACTACGCCGGCGCGGCTACCGCATCGTGGCCACACTCCCGCACGAAAAGGACCAGATGATCGGCGAGCTGGACATCAGCCGCCCCACTGCCCTCGTCTTCGGCACCGAGCTGACCGGCCTCTCCCAAGAGGCCATCGAAGGGGCCGACGCCTACGTCAAGATTCCCATGTACGGCTTCACCGAGAGCTTCAACATCTCCGTCTGCGCCGCCCTCTCACTCTTCAGCCTCACCGAGCGCATGCGCCACTCCGACAGCATCCCGTGGCAGCTCGGCCCCGACGCCATCCTCGACCTCAAACTCCACTGGACCACCCAGACCATACGCGACGGCGAAGCCGTGATGAAGAGCCTCATCGAAAAACTGACCTGACCCCCTACCCCTTCCGCCCACTCCAACAAAAAATAATACACACATCAAAAAAAGTGTGTATATTTGCACCTTGGACATATAAAACGGAATAACAACACAAAGCATTATATATGAAAAAGATACTTGCACTTACGACAGCGGTACTGCTCACCAGCGGAATGCTGATTGCACAAAAAGAGCAGAAAGTACCTGAAAAAGACGTGAAGGTCAACTACGTTAAAGACTTCCAAAAGCAGGTCAAAGAACCGAGCGATGTCCAGTGGTGGAAAATCGACGAGCAGAGCTTCAAGGTCACCTTCCTCGACGCCGAGAAATCCAGACAGGGCATGGTGTTCAGCAACAAAGGCACCGAGACCCACTACTACATCGAAAAGCAGTACTACCCCGCCGCCGTCCGCGACACCGTCAGCCACCTCTTCAAAGGCTACTCCGTCACCGACGTCTGGGTGCGCAAAGTCCGCGGCAAGATGACCTACCAGGCCCGCATCGCCAAGAAGAGCGGCTTCCTCTGGTGGAAGAAAGAAAAAGACGCCAAAATCATCAACTGGGAAGTCGACGGCAAATACATCGGAGAGTAACCTCTCCCACAAATAAGCAGAGGCCCCGCGCTGCGCGCGGGGCCTCTGCTTATTTGTGTGTTAGAAACTTTTGGTAAACATACCGACAAGTTCATCACCAGTTTCCTCCCAACCAGATATGCGGTATACGCTGTCTCTGTATTCTCCGGTGACATACATTATAGCCTTTGTCGCCGATGTGGTTACACTGTCTACAGTGAACTGCATCTTAAAACGCGGAAAGTTGCCTGTACCACGAGCCTTAAAGACCGGTCCTTCGGTATTCCAATTGCTGGTATAGTTGTAATTCCAAACGCAGGTATGGTCGTCTGACACTTGCAACGGCCATCCGCTTCCAAGAGTGCCGGAAAACACCCAGTCTCCTATAACAAGGTCATCCGGCAAACCTGAGAGGACCTCCGTCACTGTTTTGACAACTATTCCCGTCATATTCTTTTCTGTGTACCATTCTTGACTGCTGCCGTTATAGCGCTTGGCTCCTCCGCTTATATCCATGCTCTTCTCGTTGATGGCGTTAATAGTAAACTCAATCTTGAAATAGTTTCCTGCATTGGCGACAAACTGATTGTCTGTGAGAGTCCAGTTGTAGGTCTTCCCATCGAATGTAACCGTATGGTCGCCCTTAATCACCAACTCATTGCCAGTCAACGCATGGGTACTTTTGTAACCCCATGTTCCAATAATACTGGATTCAGTGATGGCTGGCGTGGCTGTGCCCCCGGCAGAGCCACCGCCATTAGCTTCCGGTTCGGTGTTGTCCTTGCCACAAGAAACAGCAAGCAGGGTTGTCGCTGCAAGCAGCAATGTCATTGTTTTGATGCTTTTGAACATTTTGTTTGTTTTTTATTCTCCCGTCCGTACCGCAACAGGCAATCAATAACAAAAGCGTGGTACTGTATGTTCCTCTCGCTGATGAAGGTCCTAGGAAAACCGTAATAAACAAAGATGGATTGACAGTCCACGCCATACGCGCGAACCATTATACCGACCCTGTTTATTGCTGTTGAAAGTTTCCTAGGTTCTCATCAGCAGATCGAGCATAACGCTTCATGATTCCTTCTCCGGAATCAAGTGCAAAAGTACATAAAAAAAACAGACTGGAAAAATAAATATTTTTCCAGTCTGGTAAAACACTGGCTGCTTTGTAGATTATTCGGCGTCGCGGCCGTGGCAGTTCTTATACTTCTTGCCGCTGCCGCAGGGGCACGGGTCGTTGCGGCCCACCTTCTCGTATAAACTCGCCATAACAATTAGTGTTGGTTATGGCATAATAACGAATGTTAATCATGCGTATTATTGATTGGGATACATATAATTACCAACATCGGGCAGCCGTAATTGTTAACATCATGAAAATTTTCATCATGACAGGAAAGACTATGTTGAAAACACAGCCGCAACTGTTAACAACTCAGTCGTTTTTAAAATTCTCATGCGTTTGCCCTGTGGGGCGGCAACTTTTTTTTGCTGTATCACGAAAAAGTTGTATCTTTGCACCGACTTTCAAGAGCGAAAGTCGTTAGCAAGAAAAGCATTGCGACAAGGTCCTTTGATAGAAATTCGCCAAGTTTCACGAGGAGGGATTGAGCATTTTTGCTTTCGCTTGGTTGTGTATGTCATATTTCTCGGCATACCGTCAGGCGTGAGAAGTGTTCCGTAGACCCCGTTTCCTCAAAGGTGTTTGGCGATACCTCTATCAAGACGGACATGAGCACATAACCTCATGCCTTTTCTTTTTGTCGGTATTACTATTCCGCTGGAGGTTGCGGGGCGAAAAGAAACAATGGAACAACACGAAAAAAGAAAGACTGTCGTTCTCACCGCCGTCATCACCTTCCTAACCACGTCGCTGATATGGATGGTGTTACTGTTCTTCGTGGGCGGAAGCCCCGAGGGTGACAATCCGGAACTGTCGGTGCCGTCGCAAACCGACGCCATGGCCGAAATGGAGGCTTCAAGCAATGTGACAGTCTATAATGGCAAGGGGGAATGGCTGGGTAACGGCATGCTGGTGGAGACATCAAGCAAGGCATACCTCCGCATGGACAACGACCGCTACGAGTTGGAGCCATCCTCCGTCGAGGGCTATCGCTACATCGTTCCCGAACAGCAACTCTATGTCAAGTAAGCGCCACACACACATCAGCCTGTCTACCGAGCAGCGTGTGCAGTTCTGGACAATCTTCACCACCGCCGTGGTGGGGCTCTTCTCCTTCTGGCTGGGTATTGCCATACAGGACGACATCAGCACCAAGAACGCCCACGAGACGCAGAAGCTGGCACGCTACCAGATGGTCGAGGCTGTCTACCCAAAATACACCCAGTTCATCGACACGGGTGGCTACGTCTTTTACGACCTCATCGGCTTCGCCTCGCTCGGCGAGCAGGAGGCCATGAAGGCGCTGGACGAATACCTGGCGGAGGAGACAATCCCTTTCGTGGAAACCATGAAGAACTCGGTGAACTTCATGAGCGACAACCGCTACTATTTCGGAAACGACGTGCAGCGGCGCATCTGCCAGAACAACACCGCCATCCTCTTCGGTCTGCGTATGCTCGAACCACGGAGCACCTTGTCGACATCATTGTCGCGGGGTGACGTCGACGCCGTTATCGCTGCCGAACTGCGCAATCCATACTACATCAAAGAACTCATTTCCTATCGCGAGGATGTGTCGGAGAATCTCGCCAATCGTATCCATGACTTCCAGAACTCGGGCGACACGAGCGTCTCAACGATAGCCTACCGTTTTATGTTCCTTCCCTACATCGACAACTTCAACATCTACTCGCAGGAGCTCTCTCCTAACGACGACGTGGGCAGCCACCTGGGCAAGCATGTCTTGATGCTTGCCGTCTGCATCATCCTCGGCCTGTTGATGAGCGCTGTAATCTTAAAATATGTATTCAAAATAAATATAACCAATAGAGAATAGTCATGAAACATCATACAAAGATTGCCCTCTTTCTTGCTATTGCTGTGCCACTGCTATGGCTGCCTGCGTGTACGGGCGAAGAGAAAGAAGAACCGGGATCGATTGCTGGATTTGTCGTCAACGCCAATACGGGCGAACCTGTACGTGCCGCCAACATCACCCTCAATCCCGGTGGCAGTTCGGCCATATCGGGCTCGGACGGAAGATACGAATTCCTCAGCCTCACTGCTGGCACCTATACCGTTCAGGCTACCAAGAGTGGATATATTACTAACAGCAAGACGGTGGTGGTAAGAAATGGCTGTGTTGGTGCCGGTGACATCATGCTCACGCCGAGCAGCGGCGACATGAGCCTCAGCGTCAGCCAAGTCGATTTCGGCACTGCAGGGACAATAGAGTATTTTCAGATACAGAACAACGCCTCCAACGGCAGTTTCCAGTGGAGTGTCGTGAAGCAGGGTGCCGCAAACTGGCTTACCGTAAGTCCTGTGAGTGGCACGACGGGGGCCGGTCAGCAGTCGCAGATCACGCTGACTGCCGACCGCTCACAGCTGACCACCTCCGCCACTGTCAACCTGGTGGTAACCAACAACACCAGCGGAAACAGCATCACCCTCCCCGTCAGCATCAGCTACAACAGCGGAGCCCTGCAGGTCTCGCCCAACCCCGTCGACTTCGGCACCTCGGCCTCGTCTCGCCAACTGACCTTGAGCAACACCGGCTCTACCATTGTACCCTACGAAATCAACTACAACTGTTCCTGGCTCGCCGTCAGCCCCACCTCCGGCAACCTGCAGCCCGCAGCCTCCGCCACCCTCTCCCTCGCGCTCAACCGCAGCGCCTTCTCCGGCCTCGCCGAGACGACCCTCCAGGTGCGCAACACCGCCGACGGAAGCACCACCTCCGTGCGCGTCACCGCCAGCAACAACGGTGGCAGCGGCAATAATATCGTGGTGGCTAATGGTCTGATGGTGTACTACACTTTCGACAACGAGACAGCTAACGATATGACGGACAATGGGGTTGATGCCCAGTTGATGGATGGTGCCACCATAGAGACCGATGCCGCAGGTCGTACACATGTACTTTTGCAGTCGTTCCAAGGTTCATTTCTGAATATTCCGTTCAACCTCTTTAGCGGATACACCCACTGGAGCGTCAGTTTCTGGGTGAAAGGATTAACGGCGGGAAATGTCTTTGCCGCACAATATAATGATAATAGTAGTTACAGCGACTATCCTATGCTATGGGCAGACCAGAATGGTTTTCTAAAAGTAAAGACTCATTCTGGGTATATTGATAACAATGGAGACCAGATTTCATATAATTACAGCAATAACAGTGGGGCGTGGCATCATTATGTGCTGCTGCGCGACGGTGGCAACGGCCAGTCGCCGGTGAAGTTCTATGTTGACGGTGTGCTTGTCGACAATTTGAACATCTACTGCGACAACAGCCAGGGCTCCAAGATTGTCTTTGGAGGCAACAAGAACGGAACCTATAGTGTAGCCCCCAATATGCGTATTGACAACATCCGTTTCTACGGACGTACACTCTCAACAAACGAAATACAAACCATTTACAATAACGAATTATGAAGATAAAACTTACTATTATTCTCTTCTTTGCCGGCATGACATTATGCAGCTGCTTTAAAGAAATCAACATTGATGGATCCGGTTCTCCCAGCTCGTCATCTGCATCTGCTGATATTTCAACTGGTTTGAAAGCCCTTTATACATTCGACGACAGCACGTCCAACGATCAATCGGGCCATGGGCGACACGCCTCGATGGTAAACAATGCCACCATCGTTGACGAGGATGGGAACCCTTGCTTGAAACTCGGATTCTCTAACGCCGACTACCTAAATATACCTTACAATATGCTCGCCAATCTTGACCACTGGTCTGTGTGCTTTTGGGTGAAAGGATTAACGGCGGGAAATGTCTTTGCCGCACAGTATAATGATAATAACAGTGGTTATAGCGACTATCCTATGCTATGGGCAGACCAAAATGATTTCCTAAAAGTAAAGACTCATTCTGGATATATTGATAACCATGGAGACCAGATTTCATATAATTACAGCAATAACAGTGGGGCGTGGCATCATTATGTGCTGCTGCGCGACGGTGGCAACGGCCAGTCGCCGGTGAAGTTCTATGTTGACGGTGTACTTGTCGACAATTTGAACATCTACTGCGACAATAGCCAGGGTTCCAAGATTGTGTTTGGAGGCAATAAGAACGGTGCTTATAGTGTAGCCCCCAGTATGCGGCTGGACAACATACGCTTCTATGGACGTGCACTTTCAACGTCTGACATCAGAGCTATTTATGATATGGAGAAATAAGTTTAACAACATTAATACATAAAAAGATGAAAAAAATCAGTATTATTACGATTGCAGTGGTTGCCGCGGTATTGTTCGGCGCCTGCAGAAGCAACAAGGCGGCCAGTGCAGACAATAGCCGCAGTCCTTTCAAAGGCAACACATACGAGGTTCCGTGCCAGGAGCTGGACAGCGACACGGAGTTTGGCGCTACGGGCATTTATAAGGGAAATGCCAATCAGATGGGTGACCTGCAGCTCTATGCATTGCAGAACGCTCAGCAGATGGTGCGTCGCAAGTTGCAACACAGCTACAAAGGCATGGTAAGCGATTTCAACACAAGCTATGGCGGCAATGCAGGAAATGACATTATGAATAAGATTACGTCGGCCGGCGACCAAGCAATCAATGCGATGATAAACGATACACGCGCCACCTGTGTGCGATTCAGCGATGTGGACGACCGCGGCGATGTAACCTGCTTTGTCGGCATTCGTATCAGCAAACAAGCTGTTGCGAAAGAGGTCGCCAACCGTGTGAATAATGTGCTGAGCGACGACGAGAAAATGCGTATCCGGTTTGAAGAGAAGAAGTACCGCGAGGAGTACGAACAGCGAATGAAGAATTTTAGCGACAACGGTCAATGAAACTCAAGTTATACGTTTTGTTAGCGGCAATCAACCTTCTGTGCGTACCATCCTTGTACGCACAGAAGGATTCTCCGAAAACAGACATTCCTCCCACGTGGACGGATGGCTACTACAGAGAATTGCCGAACTCGTATGTAGAGGTGGTCTCGGCTTCGGCCTCGGACCGGATGGCCGCACGAGAGAAGGCGCTACGAATGGTTGTAGAAAGGCGCAACATGGCCGCTGGGGGACGGTTTGAGGTGAGGGTGATGGATGGGGATGTAATCGTAAGCGGAAATGAGAACCTGACGGTCAAGGCTCGCGTGGTTGATGAGTATGCGAGGCTGGAGAGCGGCGAGTGGTTGGTATCATTGCTGGTACAGACGTGCAAGAATCCGATGTACACGTACGAGACAGTAGGTGTTAGCGACAGGTATCCGCTGACGGTCAAGTCGTTTGTCCCAGGAATGATGCAGCTGGAGAAGGGGCAAACCACAAAAGGCTTGGTGATGATTGGTGCCGAGGTGGCTATGGTGGGTGGAATTGTAGCTTTCGAAGCGCTACGGAGCAGTTATGTAGCGAAGATTAATAGTACCCATAGTGCATCGGCCAGAGTGGGATTCACAAGTTCAGCAAACAGGTGCTCCTCCGTTAGGAATGTATGCATAGCGGGTGCAGCGGCGGTGTATTTATGGAGTTTCGTCGATGCAATTGCCAGCAAAGGACCTCGCCATCTGATGATTGCGGATGCAGAACTGACTATCGCACCTCAGTTTGGCGTTGGATATTCTGGCCTCGCTTTGAATATGAACTTTTAATTATTCCATTTTTGAGTGAGTATGAATAAAATAAAAAAATTACTACCGTTATTATCGTTATTCCTCCTTTGGGGCTGTGACCAACAGGAATATGATGTTTTTTCCACCATCGCTGGATATGTTTCGGATGCTGAAAGTGGCGAACCTCTGCCGTCTGCAACCGTTACTATAAGCCCAACAGGAAAAAGTGTGCTTACCGGAAGTGACGGACTGTTTGAATTTGATGACGTGGATGCGCAGCAATATACCATCACTGCACAAAAGAACGGGTATGCCACTAATCGCACCCGTGTGACCGCTTTGGCTGGGGAGACGGTGTCGGTGAATCTGACGTTGGAACACCTGTAGAATGGTGATTGGTGAATGGTGGATTGTTAATTGTGATTAATGATGAAAAAGGTTTGTCTTGTTTTCGTCTGGCTGTTGTCATCGATGTGCTGTTGTGCACAATGGGTGTTCCAGCCCACACTTTCATTGGGTAGTAGCGGCCTGTACTATGCTTCCGACACCCCTTATGGAATAACTGGCGGTGGCGGCTTTGTTGGCGGCGTGGATGCTGAGTTTTCCTACGATTTCAACGAGGTGTTCTTTCTCCAGGGCGGTACAGGCATCCACTACACGAAGCATGTTGATTCTCTGTATGACGGCAGGGCTTGTTGGTTGCCGATTTATGCAGGAGGCCGAATGGGTGATATTTTATTTCTGGAGGGATTCATAGGATATAATATTCCGATAGGAAGTTCAAGCATCGGCTATGTTCACGGATGGTTCGTTGACTTCGGGGCCGGTATGAATCTGGATCCGCTGTTGATATGTCTGAATTTCAGATACCTCAACGCCTTTGGAGGCTCCGGGATGTTCTATGTTCCTCAAGCAAATTTGCCCATCGAGTCGGGATTCACGATTGGTGTCAAGATTAAGATAAGATTTCCGCTCAACGATGATTAAGGTATGAGGAGGTTTTCATTCTGGTTTTTACTGTTTTTTCTCCTGGACCATGCAGTCCTGTGTGCGCAGGAGGACCCCGACGGCTACGCGGCTTTCCGAAGACAGTACGAGCAGGAGTACGACGACTTTCGACGGCAGCGGATGGAGGAGTACGCCGCTTTCCGTAGGGAGGCCAACGAGCAATACGCGCAATGGCTCGGCGAACGCTGGGTGGTGATGAAGGCAGAAGAAGGCTTGACGTTACCGCCACAACCGAAGCCGCCACTTCCTTTGGTGCAGAAGGAGGGTGATTTGCCGCCAAGAGACGTAGCTTTGCCATACACAGCCATCGAGGATCTGAAGGAGGCGCCAGAGTCCATTGATGTGCCAGACCTGATCCTGACACCGCAACAGACGGAGGATGAGGTGGTGGTTGATTTCTATGCGCAGAAGCTGACCCTCCGTCTGGCACGCGGAGCGAGCGCACTGCGTCTCAGATCAACTACCGAACGGGATGTGCGCGAGACATGGACTAAGTTCTCAAAAGGTGGTTACGATGCATTGGTCCAAGATTGTATGACACAGAAAAAAAGACAACATCTGTGCGATTGGTCATACATCCAGCTCTGCCACGGGGCAGCCCTTTCTGTTTTTGGATCCAATTCGACAAACGATGCAGTTCTCTTACAGGCATTCCTACTGACCCAGTCAGGTTACGAACTTCGCCTGGCCGAAGCCGACGGCCGGTTATCGTTGCTCATACCATTCGACCACACAATATACAATTACAGTTACCTAACGATTGACGAAAAGCGGTATTACGTTATTGATGGCCGAAAGAAAGGTCAATTCCGCGTCGTCGACCACGGTTTCCCCCAAGGGTCGCGCTCCAGCATCTTGATTGCCCGGCAGCCGCAGCTGGCGATGAAGGCTACGGCGGCCAGGACATTCGGCGGCGATGGTCGCTATCCAGAGATGCAGGTGACGCTGGGTACCAATCTCAATCTCATCGACTTCTACTCTCACTACCCACTCAGCGATGCCTGGAGCAGTTATGCGCGAGCCTCGCTAAGCGAGAGTACGAAAGCTAAATTATACCCAGCACTGCGTACACTTATTGCTGGCAAAAGCAAGCAAAAGGCAACAGACATGCTGCTCGACTTCGTGCAGCATGCTTTTGACTACAAGACCGACATCGAACAGTTCGGCCACGAGCGTCCAATGTTCGGAGACGAAAGTTTCTTTTACCCCTACAACGACTGCGAAGATCGCAGCATCTTGTTTGTCATACTGGTGCGGGAGCTGTTGGGACTCGATGTAGTGCTGCTGCACTACCCAGGCCACTTGGCGACGGCTGTAGATCTTGGTCCTTCGGTGCAGGGCGACCATGTGACCCTGAAAGGCCGTCGCTTCACAGTATGTGACCCCACCTACCTTGGGGCCACGCTTGGCGAGTCGATGCCGCAGTTCAAAGGGCAGAATGTAAAGATACTGCTACTTGATGAGATAGAATCCAAATAGGTGATTGTGTGAGTACAAGCGAGGGGAGCGGCCCATCGGGCCGTTCCCCTCGCTTATTAGCTGTGCCGATGACAGACTATTCCGCGTTAATTGGCGCAGTTGCTCCGATGGCGGTTCACTCCGCCACATCGCGACAATGGCAGTTCTTGTACTTCTTGCCGCTGCCGCAGGGCGCAAACAGAGACAGCCTGAATCAGCCAATAATACAGGTGATTTCTAAATCATTCCTATATCTTTTCTATATGCTATCCTATACCCTTTCTATATGTGATCCTATATCCTTTCTATATGCTATCCTATACCCTTTCTATATGCTATCCTATACCCTTCTATATGCTATCCTATACCCTTTCTATATGCAATCTATATGCTGACTATATGCTACCTAAATGCTGAGTAAATCCTCGACTATCGATTGTGTGATTCGCTGATTCAGGTTGTCACTTTTCCACCCTGCGACTGGATCAAGTTGACGGGATAATAATTATCGACTATCTCGTGTTGTCAGCCGCCCGCGGTTGCGACTGAAAATTGTTTACTCCTAAAAGGAGAGGTTATTCCTATGCTCCGTGTCCGCTCGTCATTGAGGTGCTTGCAATGGCTGGAATTCCTGCTTTATTACTGTTTGGTATCGTCAGGTCCGTAAGACCTCAAACTTGCTGGCAGTACACAAAGCGACATCCGAGCCCATGGCTTCGTTGAGCAAGGCTTGCCTCCACCGCACACGCTGTCATCCACCAGACCTACCTTATCGATATCAACACAGACAACAGCAACAAAAGAAAAAGGCTCCAAGCAAGGAGCCTTTTCTATTCTTAGTTGAATTGCATCCACAGCGTTACTCCGCCACGTCGCGGCCGTGGCAGTTCTTGTACTTCTTGCCGCTGCCGCAGGGACATGGGTCGTTGCGGCCCACCTTCTTGTCTACATGCACCGGCATAACCTTCTGCGGCTGCTGCCGACTACTGTCGATGGCCTGCTGCTGTTGCTGAGCCGAGCGGTCGAAGTCGTTCTGTCGCCCGGCACGCAGTCCGCGTTGCGGCGCCTGCGGCCGCTGTGCCTCGCGCACCTGACTCTCGTCGGGCATCGGCAGCGTGGCGCGACTGAGGAACGACGTAATCTCGCGATTGATGGTCAGGAGCATCTGCTCAAAAAGTTTGAAGCTCTCAAACTTGTATATCAGCAACGGGTCCTTCTGCTCGTAAGCGGCGTTCTGCACACTCTGACGCAGGTCGTCAAGCTGACGCAGGTGTTCCTTCCACTGGTCGTCGATGATGGCGAGCGTGATGCCCTTCTCGATGCTCAGCTGCAGTTCGCGGCCGCGCGTCTCATAGGCTTTCTTCACCGGCACCACAACGTTGAGGGTCTTCTTACCGTCGGTGATGGGGAAGGCCACATTGATATAGCGCGTGTTCTCGGCAATGTTCTTGATGAAGGGCCAAGCCGTCTCGCACAGGCGTTGCATTCTGTCCTTATAGGCGCTGAAACACTGGTCGTAGAGCAGCTGTATGGCGTCCTTGCGGTGGAGCGAGAGGAATTCGCGCTCCGTCATCGGCACCTCATGGGCGAAGACCTTGATGACCTCCAGCTTGAAGTCGTCCCAGTCCGAACCCTCGGTGTAGAGCAACTCGCAGGTGTCGTAGAACATATTGCTGATGTCTATCGACAGACGGTCGCCGTAGAGGGCATTGCGACGCTTGTTGTAGATGACGGTGCGCTGGTTGTTCATCACGTCGTCGTACTCCAGCAGACGTTTGCGCATGCCGAAGTTGTTCTCTTCCACCTTCTTCTGAGCACGCTCTATCTGCTTCGTAATCATGGAGTGCTGTATAACTTCGCCCTCCTGCAGACCCATACGGTCCATCACCTGTGCTATACGCTCCGAGCCAAACAGACGCATGAGGTCGTCTTCGAGGCTGACGAAGAAGAGGCTCGAACCCGGGTCGCCCTGACGGCCTGCACGGCCGCGCAGCTGGCGGTCCACACGGCGGCTCTCGTGGCGCTCGGTGCCGATGATGGCAAGGCCACCCTTCTCTCGCACATCGCCTTTAAGCTTGATATCTGTACCGCGGCCAGCCATGTTGGTGGCTATGGTGACACGGCCCGGCTCGCCAGCCTGGGCCACAATTTCGGCCTCCTTCTGGTGCAGCTTGGCGTTGAGTACATTATGCGGTATATGCTTCATCTTGAGCATCTTCGACAGCAGCTCAGAGGTCTCCACGCTCGTGGTGCCCACCAGCACAGGACGCCCTTCGCCGATGAGGCGCTCCACCTCGTCGATGACAGCCTTGAACTTCTCGCGCTTGGTCTTGTAGATCATGTCGTCCATGTCCTTTCGGGCGATGGGCTTGTTGGTGGGAATCTCCACCACGTCGAGCTTGTAGATGTTCCAGAACTCGCCGGCCTCGGTCGAGGCGGTACCAGTCATGCCGGCCAGCTTCTTGTACATGCGGAAGTAGTTCTGCAGCGTGATGGTGGCATAGGTCTGCGTCGCGGCTTCGACCTTGGCGTTCTCCTTGGCCTCGACAGCCTGGTGCAGGCCGTCGCTCCACCGACGTCCTTCCATGATACGGCCCGTCTGCTCGTCGACAATCTTCACCTGGTTGTCCTCGGTGAGGATGTAGTCCACGTCGCGCACGAAGAGGGTGTAGGCCTTCAGCAGCTGGTCCACCGTGTGGACGCGCTCGCTCTGCACTGCAAAGTCGCTGTATATCTTATCCTTCGCCTCGGCCTTCTGCTCGGCGGTGAGGCTTTCGTTCTGCTCCACCTCGGCTATGGCGCTGCCGATGTCGGGCAGCTGGTAGAAGTTGGGGTCCTCGCCCAGCGAGGTGAGATACTCCATGCCCTTGTCCGTCAGCTCCACCTGGCGGTTCTTCTCGTCGATGACGAAGTACAGCTCATCGTCTATGATGTGCATGTACTTGTTCTGCTCCTGCATATAGAAGTTCTCGGTCTTCAGCAGGATGCTCTTGATACCGCTCTCGCTGAGGAACTTGATAAGGGCGTTGTTCTTGGGCAGACCGCGGTAGGCGCGCAGCAGCTGCTTGGCGCACTCGTCCTCGGGCTTGGGGTCCGGCTTCTCGGCTATACCCTTGCGCGCGTCGGCCAGGCACTGTGTCACCAACAGACGTTGTGCATTGACCAGCTTCTCGATGGTCGGCTTGAAGCGGTAGAACTCCTGCTCGTCGTCGCCCTTGCCCGTGGGTCCACTGATGATGAGTGGCGTACGGGCATCGTCAATGAGAACGGAGTCCACCTCGTCGACAATCGCGTAGTTATGGCCGCGCTGCACCAGCTCCTCCGGATTGCGGCTCATGTTGTCGCGCAGGTAGTCGAAGCCGAACTCGTTGTTGGTACCGTAGGTGATATCGCAGTTGTAGGCCCGCTTGCGCTCGGCACTGTGGGGCTCGTGCTTGTCGATGCAGTCCACCGTCAGTCCGTGGAACTCAAAGAGCATTCCCATCCACTCCGAGTCACGCTTGGCCAGGTAGTCGTTCACCGTGACCACATGCACACCCTTGCCGGGCAGCGCATTCAGGTACACCGGCAGCGTGGCCACGAGCGTCTTACCCTCGCCGGTGGCCATCTCGGCAATCTTGCCGCTGTGCAGAACCACACCGCCTATCAGCTGCACGTCGTAGTGGACCATGTCCCACGTAATCTCATTGCCGCCGGCCATCCAGTGGTTCTTGTAGCTTGCCTTGTCTCCGTCTATCGTGATGGAGGGATGCGTGGCAGCCAGGTCACGGTCATGGTCCGTGGCGGTCACCACCACGGTCTCGTTGGTCGCAAAACGGTGGGCCGTCTCCTTCACCACCGCGAAGGCCTCCGGCAGTATCTCGTCGAGCACCTTCTGCGTCTTCTCGTAGCTCTGCTTCTCGAGCTCGTCGATGCGCTTATAGAGGCTCTCCTTCTCCTCCACGGGCATGTCGTACTCGGCGTCTATGCGTCCACGCATGGCAGCCAACTCGCTCTCCTCGTGCTCTATAGTCTTGGCTATACGCTCCTTGAATTCAATAGTCTTGGCCCTCAGCGCGTCGTTGTCGAGGGCGGCGATGGCGGGGTATACGGCCAGCGTCGCATCCAGGAACGGCTTGACGGCCTTGATGTCGCGTTGGCTCTTGTCGCCAAACAGTTTGGTCAAAAAATTTGCCATTATTATATTATATTGTTTCTTCTTTTAGTCTTTTTCATCGCTGTATGACAAACCCTTACAGCAAAAAGCATGCCACACGGCAAAAGGCAAAGATACAAAACTCCACCGACATGGCAAAATATTTTTTACCACTCCCTCAACCTTAGGTTCAACATGTGAATGCAACACGTCAATGCAAATATACAAAAAATTTATTTTTAGGGGCATCGAAGTTCAATTTTTCACGAGGACGGCTGTTGAGTTTGAGTTGTACGGAGTGGATGAAGTCATCGGAGATGTCGCGGAAGACGGATTTTTTGGGGATATACTGGCGGATAAGTTTGTTAGTGTTTTCGACCAGCCCCTTCTCCCAGGAGGAATAAGGATGTG
>Ga0310697_10001936_pt1 | contig 22878 bp, 29 predicted proteins | sample 172DNAGHGlowgp2_FD_203883 | JGI IMG/M metagenome (GOLD analysis project Ga0310697, IMG submission 203883) | Sheep rumen microbial communities from Palmerston North, Manawatu-Wanganui, New Zealand - 1728 DNA GHGlow gp2 (v2) (version 2) | ecosystem: Host-associated > Mammals > Digestive system >...
TCATGCCTCGGATAATTCGGTACGGAAATAATGTCAAAGTCTGGGTACAGAATATTTTTTTCATTAGTCGAAGATACCGGAGCAATGGCATTTATTTTCTCGTACAAATCCGTTAGTGATTTTGGCGAGCCAACACACGCAAACGGGATATTATTCGTTCCAAAAACAGATGCATCCGAGAAAATTGTAGTCCTAACATACACCGCATCGAGAGGGACATCAAGTTCTTTCTCTAGCAAGTATCCCGCATCCGCAGCGACATCAGAATCGGTATAGTAATACCCAATAATAGGACTTTTGTTTTTATCGTAGAATACAAGCCCCGTAAACGCCGTAGCGGTATACGGACGCACTATGCACGTTATTTTAAGTTTTGTGAATTGCGATATATTGACGTAGTCACAGCAATCAAAGTTAGTGCTTGACGCCTTGTTGCCGTAATTTGCGTTTGTTTTTTCTGCAATAATCTGCCCTGCCGAAAAAGAGAATTCATCTGTAAAATCAATGTCTGCGCCATCGATAATACCTGTAATCGTTTCGTTAGTCACTCCTAGTTCAGCAGACAACGAATCTATGGCATCTTGCGTAGCACCTCTTTTCCAAGGAATCCAAGTCCCGCTACGATTTACCCTCCAATACAAAATTCCGTTGTACTTATTTGTACTAGATGCTTCAATGAAAATCTGCCCGTAACTTGTTCCATTCTGAACACTGCCAAAAGTAAATACAACACCCCAAGGGTGTCTTACATCATCAGGGGAATCATTCAAATCTCTAGCAACTTGTATTGCGGTGTTTTTCGGCAAGTCGTTAAATGATGTGATAGGCGGGATTGCTCCGCTAGACAAAGAACGATGCGATAAAAGAGAAAATTCGGACATCGTTATATTGTCAGTAACGTGGCTTGCATTCCATGCACCGGCAGGGTGGGCAACCGAGAACCGGTAGATTTTCCCGTTGTATGATACTATATCGTCAATAGCATAATCTTTACTTGCATCAAATGCAGGTGCAACATTCCCCGCAAGCGCATTCTGCGCCGTCACCGCCAGCAAATCGTCCTTGGGCATCTTCGCCGTGCCGCTGGGTCCGTCCACGGGTATCACGTCGCCAGTGCGGAAGGCGGTGATGGCGGTCGCGAGGTTGTGCACCTCGTTCGTGCCGTACTGCCTCGGCGCGTAATCCATAGCCTTGTACCACACTTCATTCGTCGCATCCCACGCCACCGTATCGCCTGCCACCACGGCGAGGCTGCCGTCTGTGAGCGTGCCTGCATCGGTCATCGTGTAGAGTTCGCCGTTCTCCTGGCCGGAGAGGGCGTTCAAGGTAGCGACTGTGGATTCACCCTTCGGGATGTAGCCGGAGCCAGCCTTCTCAGCGATTTCGTCGATTTGCTCCTGGAGCGCATCCGATGCGCCGCCCACGGCTTCCGTGATGGCGGAGGCGATGCTGCCGCTAGTGACGGGGTTCGTGGAGCCTGCGGTGGGGGTGGTGTCGAACTTTAGGGTGGATTCGAGGGTCGTCTTGCGACCGGGGACTTCTTTGTAGAAACTCATGATTTATCTTCATCCTTCGTCATCGACGATTTGGTTTAATGCTTCGACAATGCCACTTACACTCACGAGGGTGGTGGAGTATACGCCATCTACGACCAACTTTCCCGTGCAGCGATAAATCTTTCCATCGATGATGTAGTAGTGCTTTTCGTCGTGGTTGTCGTAAAAATCCTTTCCTTCACGAACGATGGTTTTTGCAGAAACGCCATCGTCAAGTACGTTGTCGAATGCTTTGGAAACTCCTTCGCTCGTCACTGGATTTGTGGAGCCCTTCGTCGGGGTCTTGTCGAAAAGCAGCTCCGATTCAAGAGTGCGTGCAAATCCTGGAACTTTCTTGTAGAAACTCATATTATTCCTCTTTGCTTTTCATTTTGTCGCGAGTTATTAGCCGAAAACCTTTACAATAGCGTTGCTGCCCATCAAGGCCAGGTCGGTGCGGAGCAACGCCTTCTGGACGCTGAATATATCGTTAATATCCTCTCTCTCGGACGAGTGCAACATTTTCAACTTCCCGTCGATTACGGACCCGTCGGACTTGATATAGAGGCAGTCGTTGGTGTATTCGCAGTACGTATAGCCGGACGTGTTCCATATACTCTCGATGACGGACGACAACGCATACGTGGTCGCGAAAATCGGGAAGTACGCGTTGGCGTCGTATGACGCGGAATACGGCTCCTTCGGTATGTTCGAGCCGATATTGCCCTTGTAGACGCTTGGCTGGTCGCCATTGAGGAACGTGTGCGGTGAATTGTTGGCCCAGTACGGCATCTTGATAGTCCCCGTAGACGGGAATCTACAGTTTGCGATGACGAGCCGCTCAATTTCCACGTCGTACACGTCCACGTTCTCGTTCAGCGATTCCGTGAACACCAGGTCGCCATTCAGCACGGAACACGTGAACTCGGCATTGATTTTCCACGCGCTGTCGTCGGTGTCATAATACGGGATGACGTGGATGTCGTCGGCGCACTCGCAGTTCCGCATCGTAACGTAATTAAACCACGCCGCATTGAACTGGAGTATGCACCCGTCGAAGTTGACGGGTTTCGAGACGTTCGCCGTGCCACTTGCAGCAATAAACCCGGAACATACGATGCTTCCGTTGAACGTTCCGCCACGCTGCATTAAAGCGGTGTATTCCGCGTCAATGCTGCCGTCGGAGGTGGTTAGGTCGGAGTCGAATGCCTGGATGCTGCCGAACTTCGCCGAGTTCACGATATTTACGGAATGGCAGTTGCGCAGGACCAGTTTTTTCCCGCTGTTGTCCATCGGATAGGTGGATAGGTTGCCGAGGATGTTGTCGAACTCCATGTCCACCTCTGTCGCGACCGAGCCGTTTATCGTTCCGTTGGAGATGCGACGGAAGCACGGGTTGACAAACCCGTCAATAGTGCGGCCCTGGAGGTCAACGAAATATTTTCCTTCGGCCTTCGCCCACGCGATCCACACATTCGCATCAAGCGCGTCGGTAATCTGCCAGGAGTCAACCTGGATGCTATGCCCCTGCGACAATAGGCCGAAATCGACGTTGCCGGAATCCATGTTGTAGAACAACTTGTCAGAGAAATTGCACCCGCTAAAGATTGCCTTGAATCCGTAGTGCTGGAACAACTTGCTGCCGACGAACGTGCAGTTCTCGAAGCGCAAATGCCCGTCAAGCGTGAATGTCGGCTGGTAGTACGCATCGTTGCCGATAATTGTAGAATTATGGACCGATACGGAACTAGAGAACGAGTTGCTCGCAAAGTAGTTTGTAGACTCTAGATAAATGACACCGAAGTCGCTCCAAAGATAAAACGCATCCCTGAACCACGAAGAATGCACCTCGACGCTCTTTCTTCGGTGTCCATTCTCTATATAGAAGTTGGCAATGTAGTCAGTATTCCTTCCGTCAACGTCGAACTCGTCAAGGTAGAATACCGCAGCCGTGAACTTGGACTTGCAGGAGAAAATCACCTTCCTTCCGTTCGTGACGGAAAGACTGGCATTATACGCATATACGCCCGGCTCCACGTACAACGTGGTCGGGTACGTGATGACATAGTCGCCGCTCACTCCGAGTGGCGCATCGCAGAATGACCCGAGGTTCGTTTCGTTCGTTCCGGGCTTGATGCCATACACGCTTGACTTGATGCTGTCACCTTCGCACAAGTAGCACCACATACCGCTCGCGTCGTGGCTGTCGGCAATAACGCACCCGCCGTCCTCGCTTGCCGTGCAGTTCGGATTCCACAAGTAATAGCGCGGGAACGTGTCTCCCGGTGTCGTGTAGCAATTGACGCGCACGACTCCAGACGGGTTCTCGATGTCCTTCAAGTCGGCGATGGTTTCCACCTCGGTCGTGCCTGCTTGCGTCGGGTCGAAATCAAAACCCGCCTCGAAGCGGTCGAAATCCTCGAAATCCTCGTCGGGGCTTTCGTCCGCGAGGTGTCCGGGTTCGCCCACGTACTTCTGAACGAGCACATCCACAACGCCAACGTCGAAGAACAAGGTGGTCGGGATGCGGCCCGTCGTGTCGAGCAGGACGGGGTTCTCGCTCGCGACATACTCCGAGCCCTGCAACGTGTAGACTCTCTTCTTTTCGAGGCTGTCGTGGACATACACGAGTACGCGCCCTTGAAGGGGTGCGCCGCTCGCATCAACAATAGAACCGGGGTTGAATCCAATCTTCATCTTACACTCCCATTGCCTTCATGATTTCGGTCGCGCTCTTGACCTTCTGCGCCTCGAGCTGCACCGCCTTCTGCTCCAGGTCCATCTGCGCCTTGTCCGCCTCTGCCGCGCTCTTGACGGCATCGCCGCCCTGGTCGAGCATCGCCTTCTGCGCGTTCTCTTCAAGGCGGAACTCATGCTGCTGACGCGCCTTGAGGAACTCGGCCAGCAAGGACTTGTCGAAGTCCGCGCTCGACTTCTCGTTGGCATCCACCTGCGCCGTGAGCTGCATGATTTCCTTGTCCTTCGCGTCGAGGGCTTCCTTCATCTTGGCGATGGTGTCCTGCATCTGCATTTCCATCTCGGTCGGTTGCGGCATCGCGTTCAGTTCCGCGTAGAGGTTCGCGAGGATGTCGTTGTCGGGGTGGGTGCGCAGGATGGCGTTCACGATGCTGCGCTTCTGCGCAGGGTCGACAACGCCCACGAGGGTCGCGAGTTCCTGACGCGCGACTTGCAGTTCCATGTATTCTTCCGGCCCTTGCGCCACTTCCACGTTCACGTCGGGATGACCGAGCAGCGAAAGCACCGTGTCTCCCAATGCCTTGAAACTTGTGCGGAGGTGCTGGAAGTAGTGGCGCACGTTGTTCTGGAACACCTTGCTCGTGTACATGACCGCCGTCGCCGTCACGTCAGTGGACGTATCCGCGAGGCCCTTGCTATCAACTCCCGTAATGCTCGAGAGCAGGCCGAGCGAACTCTGCACGATGCCCGACACGTCCTGGAACTGGACCAAGTTGTCGAAACGCTGCGGGGGCTTGAGTTCGGTTTTCTTGTCGTTCGCAAGGCGGTTGTACGGGATAATCGGATTGATGCCCGAACCGGCCTTCTTGTAATACTTGTCAAGGCCCTTGAACGATTCGAGGCTTCCTTCCCATTGCGGTTTCGGCGAAAGTGCAAGACGTTCGCCGAGCTGCGTGAACGCCATGTTCACGATGCGCTGGATTTCCTTCGTCTTCGATACGAGCCCCGTGTAGGACTTCTTGTCGCCATCCCACGTGCGCTCGCCCCACACCGGGAACAGCGGGATGCGGTTGATTGGGATGACCTGCTCGGGCGCATCTTCCTTGCCGACCATCTCGCGGTCGTTGATGAATGTCGTCACGTGACATCCGTCGGTATCGAGCCAGTAGTAGGTGATAATCGGCACGAGGTTTGAGCATCCCGCACCGTCGCCCACGATCATCTGCGCATCCTCGCTCGGAACGTACTGCGAGCCCATATGCACGCGCACCCATTCGCGGGAGCGGTAGTCGACGAGCGCGCCTTCCATCGCGTCGCTGCCGTCGAGTTCGACCGCGTCGGGGTCTAGCATCACGCGGTCGATGTCGGAAACGGAGTAGATGACGGGAATCTCGTTGCCGTTCGTGTCGGTATCGGAACCGAGCGCGAGAACGCCGAGCCCAAAGGACACGGAGTCAAGCAGGGCCTCCTGCGTTGCGAATCGGTTGGCATCGTGCGCAAAGAAGTTGTCGATTTCCTCGTCGATGTCTTGTTTGCCGGTGTACCAGGTAAACGGGAACGCGGAGTAGGAGTTCGCGACCGAGTGCGTCTGGTTCGCGATTACGTTGATGGTGATGCGGTTGCGCGACACGTCGATGAACTTGTCGTCATCCTTGCTCCACTGCTTGCCCGAGAGCAGCTCGCGGTCGTTCTTGATGCGTTCGCGGAGCGCAGAAAATGCCGACTTGGAACGCGCGGAAAACTTCTTGAATTTCTGGATGTTGTTCATTATTTAGCCTCCCATGTAGGGCGCACAAGACCCGTTTCGGCGAGCAACTTGTTGCCGCGTTCCAACAGCCACATCTTGAACTTGCGGCCATGCGGGTCATCGTCCGACGTGTATCCGTATTTCATTACGTTCGGGTTGTTCTTGACGATTTCGATATACCTCTTGTCATTATCGGAAAGATTCTCGCCATTGACTGCCTTCTCGACCTTCCTGCGGTTTTCCTCTTTCTCAAAATCCTCGTGTTCCTGGCGCGTGAAATTCTGCACGAACCTCGGGTCAACTTCTTCTCCCGCCATGCTGAATAATCCGGAGGTCGCACCGCCCAGGACTCGCGTCATCACGTCCGCATCGCGTCTGCTGCCGTACTTGTTCACGACATAAGTGCCGAGGGCCTGCTGCGCGATGTCATCGAACTTTTCGCGCGGTGTCAACTTGTTGCCGCGCAAAAGGTTCATCGCGTCCTTCGCATAAGGCCCTTCGAGAACGCGCTGCACGAGGCTCTTCGCTTCGGGAGTTTCCGCGAGATAGTCCACAACATCGCTCATGTTTGCGCCCTTCGACATTTTGGGCATATAGTTCAAGTTGTCAACAATCTGCGAGAACTTCACGAAGTCCTCGGCCTGCTTTCCGGCTGCCTCTCCGATGGAGCGGACACCGCCGACACCGCCGTTCAGGATTTCGGGCGAGAGTTGACCTTCACCGACTCGCGGAAGTTTTGCGTCCTCGGAAGCCTTCGCGAGCGCATCCTTGCCCTGCTGATACGAGGACTTGCCGATGTTGTCGACAAAGTTTCTAATCTTTCCACGAACGCCGCCTTGTGCAGTACCGAGCGCGGTGTTGTACAAGCCACCCATAGCACGAACAATGCCATGATTTACTGCAGCATTCGTCGCCGCGCCCATAAGCACGTCACCCCACGAAAAGTTCCTGCGGTCTGCGTTCGGGTCATCGTCGCCGCGAGTCGTTGCGTCAAAAACCTCCGCAATAGCAGGAGCGGAAGCAATACCGAGTCCGAACTTCGCGGCATTCGCGGCCTTGTTTGCGCCGGAGATAATCTTGCCGAAAGTTGCGCCCGGTATCATGTATGCGGCATTCTCAACAATGTCGCCTGCCGTGTCGGTGAAACTCGGGTCATCACCACGAGCGATGGCTTCGTATCTACGTGGAGTGAAAATCTTTGAAAGCAAGTTCCCGCCCTGCGATATAAATTTTCCGGCATTGCCGAGGTCTACGTCGCCGACGATCGGTAGTCTTGCAACGGCAGAACCTTCGCTCAATACCTTCTCGCGATTCTCGTCAATGTCGCGCATCATCTTCGACACGCTTGCGGCCTTCCATGTATTGTAGATGCTTTCCCAACCGCGCTTGCCGAGTCGTTCGTCCGCGACGATGTCCTCCTTCCATTCCTTCTGCTTCTTCGGGAATAGGTCGATGAACTGTTCCTCTTTTGTCGGGCCGTCCTTGATGTCGTTCAATCCGACAAGAGATGCGGCAACGCTGATGTCTGGAATTATCGCCTTTTCGCCGGCGGCCTTCACTCCTTCGAACTGATTGGGAAATTGCGCAATGATGGAGTCTGCCGCGAGTTCGTCGGTAGGCGCGTAAACCTTCTCCGCAGTTGCGGCAAGACGCGGGTCGAGATAGAGGTCGCCCGCTGTGGCCCTCTCGTTCACGTTCTTGATGATGTCGGAGTATTTAGCCATTACTTCACGTCCTCCACCAACTTCCCGTTCAACATCTTGAAGAAGTTTGTCCACTTTTCTCCGCTGGCCTTCGCGCTGTTGTATTCAAGGTTGCGTTCGGCTTCGGTCATGTTTGCGGTTCTTGCAGCGAAATTCTTGGCATCTTCTTTCGCCTTCGCTTTCGCCTGCCTTCTGCGTTCACCCGCTTCTGCGGTCGAGTTCTTGTACTTGTCGGCAAGTGCGCGGAGTTTTGCCGCCTCGCTCGAATTGTCGCCCATCTTGTCGGCCTTCGCGTAGAGTTCCCGGATGTCCTTGTCGTGGAGGTTATTGTTGCGCACAAGGCCCTCGATGCGCTGCGTGTCCGCAAGCACCGTATCGCCGCCGCCCACGCCCGTGTCGTTGGCTGCGCCCTCGTCAACCTTCTTGAGAAGGTCGTAGTATTCGCGCGGGAGAGCCATGCCGTTCTTCTCGGCTACGTACTTCGCATCGTCGAGCGCGGCCTTCATCTCGCCACGCGTCTTGCGCTGCATCCAGTCGTCCGCCTCGTGCAAGCCCCATTCCAACTTCTTCGCGTTCGCGATAGCGTTGCGGACTGCGGACTCGGCAGCATCCCTGCCGGACGCGTTCATCTGCCTGCGCCCGATTTCGGTGTTGACCGCCTGCTGGTACGGGGCAATATTTCCCGCCTCCATCATCGTCGCGGCAATGTCGATGTCGCCCGAGGCGATGCCGGGGTTCATTCGGTCGAACTCCGCAATCTGCGCCTCGACTTGCGCGAGTTCTGCATTGAGTTGCGCAAGTTCGTTGTTCACGTCACGCGTGGCCTGCATCTGCGCCTGCTGTGCTGCAAGCGCGGCATCCTCGCCGCCGTTTTGCATTGCGGGTGCTCCCGCCCATCTAAATCCAAAGTCGCTCATAATGTCCTCTTACCAGTTCGGGTCATAGTGCCTGCGCGCCCATGCGCCAACGTTGTTGTCGATGTAGCCGTCCTTGTCCGTCGGGCTCGTGTGCGCGAGTTTTCCGTTTCGGTTCATCATGCGCCCGATGCTCGGAGCTTGCAGGAGTTCCGCAGCGGCCATAGATGCCTCGTGCGGATTCCTCCCGCCCTTGTATGTGTACCACTTGCCGCCGCCACGGAACTGCACCTGGATCTTGTTGTTCGGTAGAATCTTCACGCCCGACACGGCAGAAGAACCCGGTGTAGGGTTCTGTCGCACCGTTCCGTCCTCGTTAGGCCACCACGACGCAAGCGCACGTTCTGCAACGTCGCCGCCTTCCATGAGTGCGCGGTTGTGTTCCTCGAGGGTCTGCGAGCGCAGGGCCTCTGGTGCGATGTTGCGGTCTAGCGTGGCGTTGTTCACCCACGTGGGCGAGTTCGCCACGTAGGTAATGGGGTAGATGAACTCACGCGTAAGTCCTGGGTACGTCATCGCCGCACCCTTCAGGCCCTTCTTCGCTGCGGCCTTCTCGATGGCGCGCGAGAAATTACCGCCGCCGAGCATTATGCCCGGAAGCATCTGGAGCGCGACCTTCCCGAGAAGTTCCACTACTTGCGAAAAACTAGCCATTGCCCGTTCCCTTCAGTTCTGCGATGCGCGCCTTGATTTCGTCGCGCCTCTTGACGAGTGCCGCGCGTTCGGCGACCTTGCCCCGGATGCTGTTCGCCGCGTCGCCATAGAGTTTCTTCTGCCGTTCCTCCTCGGAGATACGGCGTTGTCTGTCCTCTTCCGCGATGCGCTTCTGCTCGTTGATGTCTGCGCGGGTGCGCAAGTAACGGCCCGTTTCGCCGATGTCGTTCATCGCGGACTTCCAGCCCGAGCGGATTGCCTCGGGTTCGGGCTTGTCTATATGCGGAACGTTCCACCTAAAGTTGATTGACAAGGGCATCGTGCTATCCTCCGAAGAACGGGGCGACCGCTTTTGCAACCGGCACAAGGCCATCAAGGATTGCGGAGAAGCCGCCCTTGCGGTTCGCGTCGAGGTTCGCCTTCTGACCCATGACATCCGTCGCCATCTGCAAGTCGGCGTTGTTCTGGTTCGCCATGTTGCTCGTGTACTCGCTCAACGCCTGCATCAAGTTGTTGCGGTCGCTGCCGTAGATGCTTGCCATCGTTCCGATGTTCTGCACTCCCGTCTGCGCTTGTTGCAGTTGCTGTTGGCGGTCCTGCATCAAGCGGTCGTATGCGCTGCGCCATTCCTCGCTCGCGAGGGCCTGCTGCTTCGCCGCCACCTTGTCGAGGTAGTTGGACGAGAACCGGGAACCGCCCGCCGCTGCGCTGTTGTTGATTGCGCTCATCGCGGCCTGCACTCGCTGTTCACGTGCGGGGTCGAGGAAGTCATCCACGGTCTTGTCGTAGTCGCCCTGGTGCGCGATGGCATCGGCGAGGGCTGCAACCGCGTCGTTGTACTTGCCCGCACCTTCGGAGAACGTGCCGTTCATCTGGTCGTAGTAATCGCGGATAAGTCCTCGATTCTGTGCGGACGTGGAGTTCGCACGTGCGAGCATCTCGTCGAGGGTACGCTGCGCCGCATCCGTCTGCTTGTTGTTGCCGAACCCGAGAGCGTCGGCGAGGTCGTTGATAAAGTTCGCCATTAGTCCTTCTCCTTGTATGCGCCATCGATTTCCATGTTGTCGATGTAGTTCTCGATGTCTTCCTGGAGTTTCTTCATTTTGTCGCGAATGGCAAAGATGTCCTCCTTGCATTCGCCCTTCTTCTTTTCGTCCTTTACGTTCTTTACGTTCTTCATAACTTTTCCTCGATGCCGTAGATGGTGATGTCCACGAACGCGTTTTGCGGCAGCACGATGTTCGTCTGCTTCGGCTTGACTAGGATGTTACCGCTCGCCGTATCGTTAGCCCATCGCGCTATGCCGTAGCGGTTCGGGATGGTCGGAAACTCCACCGGCCCCGCACTAAAACTCCCGCTCATCGAAAGCACGAACGGAGTCTTAACGATGTGCCACCCGTTGCGGTTGTACTCGTACCAGGTGCCAGTGAGGGCTCCAACCACGTCCGTAATCTTTGATGTCTCGTTGATGATCGCGGAGCGCATTAGATCATCGCCTCCGTAGCGGTCGCACGAATTTCGCACGAACTGATTACAAGGTCAACTGGTGCGGAGAAACTCACGCGCACGACGCACTTGCGGTTCATCCCCAGATTGCGCCACCTTACGCGGTGCGAATACTGGCCAGTATGTCCGAGCCCTGCGGCCTTCGCCGTTCCGAACGTGTGGCCACCGTCCTTCGACACCTCGAGCATCATCTGCGGTTCGGTGTCGTAGTCCTCGAACATTCCCACATTGCATTCCACCGCGAGTTCCTCGATGGTGAAGGGCCGGAAGTTGTCGACCACCACGCCCGTCTGCCTTCTGCGTATGACGGGGCGCGTCTCGCCCGTGCGGAAGTCCTCGACGAAGTAGTCGCGCATGAACGTGCATACAAGGCCGTCGCGAGTGAACGCATAGAACTTCTCGCGCCAATACGCGACCGACTCCGCACGCCACCGCACGTCCGTCCCCAGGTCGCCGACGGTTGACCGCTGATGCCACCCGCCATCGAGCGCATCGTAGACCCATGTCTCGTTGCATCCCGGCAGCTGCATCACGAAGAAGTTGTGCTCGCCTTCGGAATAGCAGAACCCGTATGCCTGCCCCTCGGGATTTTCAAGCAGCTTGTCGTCGAGCCATTGCTCGGAAATCTTCTTGAACGATGTGCCGGTCGCCATCATCACGCACTTGCCGTACTGCGCGCCCGACGCGACAAAGTACACGACCGAGCCCGAGGAGGCCACCGAGAACGGGGCCTCAAGCCCGAACGAGTTTTGCGCGGTGTATGACGTGCGCACCCAATCCTCATATTCGCCCGTGCCGCGCTGCCAGATTTCTACCGTCTTGGGGCCGAACACGTACAAGGTAGGGCCGACCGCGTAGAGGCCGTTGATGTTGTCGCTTGACGATTCGGTGTTGAAGTATTGCTGCACGTGGTAGTCATCCTCGAACACGTGCGCGAACGCGTCCAAGTCCTCGGTGAGTACGGTCACGCCGTCGGGTGCATAGACGGGCTTGCCGTCCTGCATCTGGAACATCGTGCGCGTATTGCTTGCGAGCGGGTATGCCTTCGAGTAGTAGCAATAGCCACTCCCCGCATCGTTTACCACGATCGAGCCGCCCACGACCGCCACGTGCGTCGGACGGATAGTCCCGCCGCTCTCGGTGATGCGTTCGGGAAGTTGCACAGGCTTGAGCGCGCCGCCTTCGAGCAGGTCGTATGCCTGGAGGTTCACGCCGTCCGCGATGAGCAGGAGAGCGCGAGGGCCGCCCGTCTCGGCGAAACTGATGCGACCGCTGGGGGCTACCGTTCCGAGGGCCTGCAAAGTCCCCGCAGTCGTGACGCGGTAGAAGGTCGTGCCGAACACGGCGAACATATCCTCGGGCGAGGATTCCGAACGCAGGCCGATAGTGCTCACGTATGAGCCACGGCACACCGCGCTCGTCGAGGTCATCGCAAACTTCTTCAAGCCCGGCACGCTCTCCATGTACTCGTTCTTGCCGTTGCGCGAGTAGTAGATGTTGTTGCTCCACGCGCTGCCCTGGACCGCCGCGAACTTCGCGCGGTCGGTTGCGCCCACGAGCATATTTGTAACTTTCGCCGCCATTACAAGCCCACCCCGCCGAGGCCGTTGTAGTAGTCATCCATGTACGAGCCTGCAATCTGTCCGAGGTTCGTGAGCGGCCTATTGACCGCCGCGTTCTTGTCGATGGCATCCTTCGCCGCTAGCAAGTCCTCCGCGACGGATTCCTTGTAGGCGAACAGCTTGTACCTCTTCACCATCCGCGCCTCGAGCGCGTAGAGGATGAGGTTCTTGTAGAGTGGAGACAAGTAAATCGTATCGCCTGCGGAGTAGTGCGGCAGCTTCTGCGCGGAGAACACCTTGAACTCCGCACCCGCCGTGCCGTTCATCTTGATTTCACCCACCATGCGCGTCGAGTTGTCCGGGGCCTTGTCCGCATACACGTTGTACGCATAGCCCTGCGGGAGCGAACCCGAAGCGAGCGAGGACACGTCCTCGACGCTGATGGGCTGGAGCTGCATCCATCGGATGCCCACGTGACGCGCCACGCCCATGATGTTGTCGGGCGGTTCGATAGGCACGACGTTTCCTGCCGTGATTTCGCCTGCAATGGGCGTGAAGAACTTGATGCTCCCCGCAGCGGTCACCACATCCTCGCGAATGTTTGACGCGATGTAGTTGTCGCTGTTGAGGTCTGCGATGGCGGTGTTGAGAAGTTCTGCGCAAGAGTCGAGCAGCGCGCCATCGGCGTGTTCGTCATCCGCAATCATCGAGAGGTCGCGGCAAGCGGAGTCTACAATTTCATTTACGGTCATGCCTTCATTTTGTCGCGAAGAAAAACCACAAAAGCCCGCCGGAATTATCCGGCGAGCATAACCCAAAGGAGGCTTGAGTTTAGCGAGGCTTACGAGACCAGCGTGTAGGTCGTGACGGATTCGCGGTGGTCGAAGATCTTGGCGCAGAACGGAAGGTCGATGCGCAAGAGTTTCACGCCGTTCTTGCCGTCGCCGAACTCCATGATCTTGAGCGTGATGTTGCCATCGGTGCCCACGTCCTTGACTTCGGAACCCGGCAGGCTGTTGAAGCGGTACTGGTCGAAGGAGAGGCAGGACTCGGTGCGAACCTGGCCAACGACGTACTGCTTGGAGGCGGTGAGCATCGGGGTGAGGGTGAGCGTGACGGTCGTGCCGGAAGCGGCAGCGCTGATGGAAGCGGAAGGGAGCACGGCGTTCGCGTTGTTGTAGCCCGTACCAGGAGCGGCAATGCGCAGTTCGGGGATGACGAGCACGGAAGTGCCGCCGCGGTTCTCCATGTGCGGAATCACGACGTAGTCCTGCTCGGTCTCGATACCGGCAGCGGTGCGAACCTTGAGGCCGCTCAACTTGTACGGCATACCCGCGAGGAGCTTGCCCGAGGTGGCAGGAGTGATGGCGCTGATGGCGGTCACGCCGAGCACGTTGTTGTTGGCATCCTTGACGATCGTGCCCGAAATGGTCGGGGCCGCGTCCATGTTGGTCGTGTCGATGACCGGCACGTTGGCGAGTTCAATCTGTTCTGCGCCACCGTACTTGCCGAGGTAGGCATCCTCGTAAATCTTCGTCATCTTCTCGTTCGGGATGAACTTGGCGAGGCCGCCTTCCGCGATGTCGCCCATGATGGTCGGGCTCTGGAAGGAGAGCTTCTTGCCAGCCACGCCGAGTTCGTTCAGGGCCTTCGCGGACTTGGTGAGCAGCTTGAAGTCTGCTGCGGTCACGACGATAGCCTGGGCAGAGGCGAACATGTTTTCGTCCATGACGGCCTTCTGCGTGGAGATGGCGAGGTTCTTGGCGCGCGGTGCGCCGATTTCTTCCATGAACTTTTCGCCGTCCTCGGTGTTCACGAACTCATCCCAGAGGTCGAGTTCCACGGAGGAGTTCTTGTTGTTCATGTAGGCGTTGATTTCGGGTTCGTTCACCGAGTCGGGGTTGGCGACGATGCCGTCGTGAACGGTGCCGGGGTCGGCGAGATAGCCGGTGACCTTCATGCCGTACTTCTTGCCCTTCAGTTCGGCCTGCGGGAACTGCGACTTTGCGCCCTTGATGTAGTTCATCTCGTCGCCCACGAGGGCGGCAATGAGCTTCAATTTCTTGCTGTTGGCAAATGCCATGAGATTATCCTCCGCGCACAATACGTGCGCAAATGGTGTAGGTGTTCGGTTAATCGTCCGCGCACCTACGGACAATGTCATGGGTGCTTCAAGTGGTCGTGTTTACCGTCTCGGCCAAAGACAAAGGGGTCGTGCGCCGACTCTGCGAACGGGGTTTCGCGATTCCCCGTTGCACTCATATTGTCGCGAGAAGGCGCACCCCCTTAAAATTTTTTACTTGAAGCGACGGACAAAGGCTCGCATCTCGTCCGGGTCGGAGTAGATGTCGGGCTTCACGCCACCTCCCGCCTGCTTGCCTGGCTTGCCGATGTGCGGCATCGTGGGCTTCGTCGGCGCGGCAGGGTTGGCAGGTGCTGCGGGTGCATCGTCCATGCGTTCGTCAATGCGACGAATCGCATAGTACACGTCGAGCTGCGACACACGGCGCGAACCGTCGCCGAACACGTCGCGGAATGTCTGTTGGTCGTTCAGCACCTTCTCCATGACGCGAGGGCCGTGCGGGTGATTCATGAAGAAGTCGGCAGCGGCAGGGCATTCGTCGAGAATCTGCCCGAGTCCGCGCTGCGAGCAATACTGCACCTTCGCCAGGAACTCCTGCTCGCGCTTCTCGTCGTTGAATGCCGCGTGTACGTTATCCAACCATATGCGCTGCTGGGCGAACGCCTCGTCGTCGGCTTCCTTCTGCTTGCGCTTGGCTTCCTCGTCCGCGTCGGCCTTCTTCTTCGCTTCCGCGTCACGTTCTTCGAGAATCTTGTCCACCCTGCGCTGCGTGAGGTAGTCGATGTAATCGTCATCGTTCTCGAAGTCCTTGCGGGTCTTTGGCGCGTTGTTCGGGTCGGTCTTTTTCTCGATCTCGGCAAATTTCGCCTTTAGTTCGGCGATTTCCTTGTCGCGCGCGGCAAGTTCGTCGGCGTGCTTCTTGTTGTTCTTGTCGAGCTGCCTGCGGAACGAATACTCGGCGCGCTTCATCGGGTCGTCGGGGATTTCCTTCTTCGGCTTCGGTTCGGGCTCGCCCTTGTCCTCGGGCTTGTCCTCGGGCTTGTCCTCGGTCGGTTCGGCAGGCTGTTCGGGTTCTTCCGGTTTGTCTTCGGGTTTTTCTTCCGGGGTTTCGGTCGGCTGTTCCACCTGGGTTTCTTCCGGCTTCGGCTCGGTCGGTTTCGTTTCTTCTGGTTTCTCCGCCGCAAGTTCGGCGAGAGCCTTGTCTAATCTGGACATCGTGTCCTCCTTCGGTTTAGGTTTTCAAAATTTCTTTGCCGTCAATATCGCGACACGTTGCAAAAGCGAACTCAACGCTGGGTTGCTTGCCAATCCGATCGTTGTCTAGTGCGCTCATCAACTTTGTCGGGCGCAGGCGTTGACGGTTCGCACGGTTGCGCCGCACCACCTTGAACCGCGCGATGGCGACCCCGAGCAGATAGTTGATGAGCGCGTGCGGGTTCTCGGTCTTGGCATCCGTGTCTATCTTGTCGAGCAGCATCAAGACCACCTCCATTTGCACGTCGTCATCGCGGCATACTTCCTCGAGGTACGCATCCGCGCTACGCAGGTTGATGGCGACGGCGAGACGCACGATGGCGAACAAAACCGAGCCGATCATGTCGTCGAGTTCTCGGGTGATGCGACGAGCCCTGCGCAGGCGCACGCACATCGCGAACACGTCCTCGTTCTCGAATGCCGGGAACTTATGCCTCATCCATTATCCTCTCGATCTCGTCCACGTCCATGTCGTTACCTGCAGTCTTGATTACCGGGTCGTCGATGTTGGAGAGTTCCACGCACGAAAGCGCGGCAGCGTCCAGGATGTCGGTTGACATCTTGAGCAACACGCGCAGGTCATCCTTCGGGGTCACGAGCAGACGGCCCTGCCTATCCTTGCGCCACGAGAGCGCGCACGCCTGCCGTTTCAGTTCGGGCGTGAGGTCGAACCCGTCAACGCATAGACCGCGCTTCACTTGCGCGGCAAAGTTGAACATCATCTCGGCGCGTATGTTCGCGAACTTCTCGCGGTTGTCCTCGCTCGGATGGCGCGAGAACGGAATCTGCTCGCAGGGCATCTCGTACTTGAGGATGTTATACTCGTAGTCGCTGAACGCCATGTCCATGTTCAGCTTGCCGATTTTGTGCTTGTGGTTGAAGTTGACGATACGGCGCACGGTCTCCTCGTGGTCGATGCCGTTCAGCTTCCACATATCGAGCACGGTGTTGCCCTTGCGCGCAAAGAATGCGGTCGCGTCACGTTCCACGCCCTCGCCGCAGTCGAGCCCCGCCACGATCGTCTCGTCAAGCGTGGTCGCGGCAACGAGCGGGAACTCGTCAAGACGGATGAGCGATGTCGCGCCGTTGCCCACAAGGATTTCGCCATCCAGCTCTTGACGTCGCATTTCGTCGGTAGTGATGCCCGATAGAATGAGCGCATACTGTTCTTCGGTGATGAACGTGTTGTCGCGCGTCGTGGCCTTGATGATTTCCCAATCGCAGTCGCTCGATGCCATGAGCACGTTCCAGCCGGAATCGACGCGCGGCGTGGTCGCCCCGATGATGCGTGGCTTGTCAACCTCCGGCCCACGCATACACGGCCCCCAGACGGAGAGTATCGGCAGCGGCGCAAGGAACATCTCGTCGAGCAAAAGCAGGCTGATGTTCGTGTAGCCACGCGAGGCGTCCACCGACTCGTATGTGCCGAAGTAGACGAAGTGCCCGTTGTAGCGCATCTGCATCGGGGCCTCGCGCCACTCGATGAACGAGTAGATGCCCCAGTCTGTCGCCATGCGCTTGATTTCGGCATAGAGCGTGTCGTGCAGCGTGTCATAACGCTGACCGCCCACCATCACGTTCTTGCCCTGCAAGAGGGTAAGCAGGGTTATCGCAGCGAGCACGAAGGACTTACCCGCGCCACGTCCGCACAAGAGTAGCGACTTGTTCGCGGTGGAGTCCATCAACTTGCGCTGGTGGGGTAGGAGTTTCAGCGTGACATCCACGCTACACCTTCTCGATGTGGACGTTCAAGTTGTTGTCGAGTTTTCCGGCGAGTTCGATCTTCTGCTTCGCCTCGTCGGATTGGTCGTGGGTTGAGCCGATGAACTTGGCGGCACGTTCCGCGAGCTGCATCTTCTGGTTCGCGATTTCCGGGTCGGGCTCGTTCAGGGCATCGTCGAAAAGTTTGGCGAGGCGGTCTCCTTTTGCTGCAGCGCGAGCGCAGTCATCAAGAATGGCCCTGCGGATGGCCTTGATTGTTCCGCCCTTCGATCCTGCGATTTTCGCGGCAACATCGCCAGCCTCAAATCGGAAAGCCTTGTCGCCGAAGTTCGAACGGCTAGGCGAACGGCTAGGTTTTTCAGCAACCGCCGCGCATTTTTCGCGCAAAATCGGCTTTTTTGCCGTCCTTGTGACATTTTTTGTCTTTTTGGCAGGGATAACGGTCATGCGCGCCTCCTTACCACCTCGCAGAGGATGGCGTACAAAAGGCGTGGCACGTTGGTGCAGTTGGGCTCGATTCCGTAAGTCCGGGCGATGTAGTCGGCAGGGGAGGACGCGGGAGGAATCGGGGAAACGTCCTTTTCGGGCGTTTCCGTGCGTTCTGCGGCCTTTTCTTCTTCGGGTGGTGTAGTTGACTGGGCATGGGAGAATAAAGCCTCCTGCGCGCGTCTGCGTTGATTCCTTGCCATTTGGGTTCGCCCTCGCTACTTTGCGAACCCCCTTCACGTGCATAAATTTATGCAAATATGCGCATAAATGCAACAATTAAATAAATTGTAAAGAAAGTTTTACAATAAAACTGTTGCTAAACGTGTGTAAAGTGTGTATATTTGAAATGTAAACAAACAACAAGCGAGGTCACAAATGAAAATGGAAAACTGCAAAAAGTTCAACGATGCTTTCATCAAGGCGTTTAACGAGGCTATGAAAACCGATGCGGGGCAGAGCATTGCAAAAGACCTCGCCATGTTCGCCTTCTGCAACGGCAAGACCAGCAAGAAGGCTATCAAGGAACTCAAGGATGGATTCGTCGAGGCTTGCTTCTACGGAATGCTCAAAGAAAGCAAGGAGGCGATGGGCTTGTTTGCTGAATGCGTCAGAAAGGATTTGATAGCGGAATCCTAACGACCCAGGCGCACGGGCAACGCCGCAAACCCGTAAACCTTTAAACCCAAACAAAGGAGGCCAATATGCGTAAACTGCAACGACTCAAGCATCTGCTGTGGCACGTGTGCCACTTCCACTCCCCGACCTGCACCACCGTCACGGAGTCCGTTGTGGCATCCAGCAGGGAGGAGGCCCTAACGCGCGTCTTCGGGTACGTCCCGCCGGCATACATGCCGATGTGCGTGTGGAGCGAACCCATAAGGAGGGCCGTATGAACAAGAAATCCAGGGGCAGGCCGTTCGAGCGCATCAACCTGATGCTCGACCGCCGTCAGCTCGAGAAGGCGATGGCGGTCGCCATCGAGGGAGGGGAGCCGGTCGCGGAGGTTGGGAACAAGTCGGGCTTCGTTCGGTGGCTGCTGAATGCCTACATCAAGGTCAACAAGGGGGTCAAATGAAGAAACTCTACACGAAAACGCAGAAATGGCTAGAGAATCCCGATTTTCCCGAGTGGAAGGTTCACCGCATCGCGTTCGGCTGGATGCTCATGCAGTACGGCGACCTCGTCACGGTGAAGGCTGGAGGGGAGGAAATCACCCTTAAACTCGAACACGTAGAAGGCGGCAGGCCGATGTGGTACGAGTCCGCACCGATTGATCGCGAACTTGCCGAGGGGCTTGCCGGGTTCAAACTGATGGGCGATAATTGGCGGCTCTGCATCGACGGAGGCGGTGAGCCGAGGGTGAACGCCTATGCCAAGCGGTCGCCCCTGGGTGGATTCCCCGTCCAGCCAGACAAGGTGCGCATCGTCAAGTAACCGCCCCGCATTTGCACGGAGAGCCCCTTCCGGGGGCTCTTTTGTGTTTGGAAGGGTAAGTATGCGCATAAAATTTTTTGAACGCGTGGGGGCATCTTTTCCTCTAGGAAAAGACAAGTTTAAATATTTAATAAAAATTAAATAAAATGATGTTATGTAATGGAATGTAATGTAATGGGATGTAATGGTATGGAATGGTATGTTTTAATTAAAACATAACACTACATAACATAAGAGGTGGCACGTAGGTCAAGCAAGGTGGTACCTAGGTTATACCTAGGTTATACCTAGGTTATCTTTTTTATGTAAACCAAATGCGTATGTAAAGCAATATTTTACAAAATAATGTTGCTTTTGGGTCAAAATTATTGTATAATTGGGGTATAGCATCGTTGCCGATAATGCGGAATATTTAAACCACTAATTACGCGTCGGCAGCCATGCTCCATACAAGGAGCTTTATGGCCGGTTTTAGATTCAAGATAGAAGAAAAGTCCTTGCTCGTCAACGTGGCGCGTGCCGCATTGGCTGATTTCGAGGCGAAGGCAAAGAACGCCAAGTCGGAACTCGACCAGGCTGGATTCGCGCACTCGGCAGAAACGATGCGCTCCGTCTGCGAAAAACTCGAACGCAACGGCGAGGAATAATGAAAGTCCAATTGGACACGACCGCCCTGCGCCGCGAACTGCACAAGGTCATCGACGATGACAAGACCTGCGCACAATGGGTGCGCGAGTTCGAGTACACGCTCGGATGCTGGGGAACGAACGAGAACCCGCACCCGTTCGCGATGAGCCTCATCGTCGAGGCTGAAGGCTACCGCGCATCGCAGTCCATCAAGAAGATGAAGGCCGCAGTCATCAAGGAGTTGGGTGCGGACGCATCAAGCGAGGATGTGAACAAGCGACTCGTCGAGAAGTACGGCGAGGAACGAGTAAAGACTATATGCGACACTATTCGTCGCGCAAAGAACGCGAAGAACTTGTCGGCAGATGGCGACCACCGCGAGGGCTCGCAGAACGTGCCCGACGGCAGCGATGCCGCCAATTTGGAAACCTGTTCATCTGCCGACACCGAGACTCTCGACGGCATGACCGATAAGGACAAGCGAACCGTGGACGGGATGGCAACTAGCAAGCCATCCCGCACCACACCGCCGCAGAACTCCTACGGCGAGTTCGGCAACGTCAAGATGACGACCGCCGAGTTCGAGAAGCTCGTGCAGGCAGAGGGCGCAGAACGGGCGAACGCGCTCATCGAGGAATTATCCTCGTACCTGGCGAGCAGCGGGAAAAGGTACAAGAGCCACTACGCGACGCTCTTGAATTGGGGCAGGCGCAAGGATACCGATGCGAGTAAAGGCAAAAAGTCGTTCAAGCAGATTGAGCGAGATGAGCGCACGAATTTCTTTAAAGACGACTCCGTCGTCAAGAAGATGATGGCCAAAAAAATGGGAGATGTGGGATAATGGAACTTCAAGAAACAGTCGACAAGCTTGTAAAGGCGATGCGCGTCGAAATCATCTCGTTCCTCGTAAAAGAGGACACCTTCAAGTACAAGGGTGACAAGATGAACGATGAGGATTTCGAGATGTTCGTCGACTACGTCTACAAGATGGACGTGCCGACAAGGAACTTGAGACGACTGTTTGCTGATGCTCACGAGATGCACGACAAAAAGGGCATGATGCCTCACTGCGTAACAATCGGAGACCTTGAATGGTGCGTAAAAAAATATGGCGAAAACTATATCAACGACTGCGGGAAGTACCCATGGATGCCGGAGTTCAAGGACAATGACCTCAAGAGCCTTCAATCCTTTATCGCGCTTGACGCTCTTTACAGAAAGGAAAAGCGCGCTATACCTCCGACAAAGAAAGATCCGATAAAAATCCCGAACATACTGATGGAGGCCCCTAAATGGTTAGTATAAGGGCCATAAACCGCAGGCGCACTGTCGCGCTCTACTGCACACTCGTCGACAAGTACGGCAAGTTCTGCGACGTGAGCCGAACCTACAAGAGCGAGGGCAAGCGCACGCTCGCCGACGAGAAGGCATACGACATCTTCATGAACTACGTCGAGACTGCGGTCGAGAGGTTCTGCGGTGACTTCTACCGCTTCGGGTCTAACCCGGACGCGCTTCCGCACCCGCTCCGCATCGCTATCTGCGTCAAGCAGGGTATGACAAATGTTGTTGAGGATGCTTTGAAGAAAATCGGAAAAACGCACTATCTGCCGAAGGTCATCTCGATGATGCACGACTTCGGCATGATCGAGGACGAACAATGAGGTTTATATGACCGAACACGTCTACAAGTCGAAGAAGACCGCATCGCAGTTCATCGCGCGTGGTGAGCCGAATAGGGCTTACCTGGTTGTAGAAGGCGAGGCCGCGACGGTTGGCAAGGTCATGAAGGAAGTCGAGCGCATCCGGGTCTCGGGAGCGGATTTCGCCACGACGGACTGGACCGCGAGAATGCTCGCAAACACTTTTTAACAAGAGAGGAAAAAAATGAACAACAACGAACTCAACTTCAAGCGCGAACGCGCGAACGACGGCATCCACGATACGGTCACGTTCAACGAGTACAGGCCGCACGGCTCGTGGCTCGAATGGTACAGGCGCAAGGACAACCTGCGCGACACGCTCCTCGCACTCGCCATCTTCATCGTCTACGTGACGGGCTGCACGCTTTCCTACTACTGGGGGTGACATGATACCGGACGACGAAGAATACGGACCCGCCGACCCCGTAGCGCTCGCCATCGTTGCGGCCTGCGTGTTCGTGCTGACGGTGGGAGTGGCCCTCCTTTTCAGCGGGGTGTTCGGATGATGACGAAGCACGACCTGGACATACTTAACCGCTGCCACGACGAGGCGCTGAAGGAGATGGCCTCCGCCAGCGCGGCCATCGCGGAGAGCATCTGCGACAAGAAGTGGCCGGCACAGGAAGAGATAAACAGGTACAGGGTCGCGAAGCTCGGGGTACAGTCCACCGCACGCGACCTGGAATACTGCATCACCCTCGAACTGAGGGAACTGCTCGAGACTTAAAAACCGGAGAACCAAATGGAAAACAACAACAACACCGCCGTGGCGGAAATCCACGAGAACCCCGACTTCATGATGGGGCTCAACGAACTCAAGGCGCGCGCCGGCATGGTCTCCGACATCAAGCGCCAGATCATGCAGAAGGACGTGCACTACGGTGTCGTGCCAGGATGCGGCACGAAGCCGACGCTCCTGAAGAACGGAGCCGAGCTGCTCTGCATGGCCTTCAAGCTGGCGCCCGACGCCAAGGTGGAAATCGCCGACCTCGGCAACGGACACCGCGAATACACCGTCACCACGACGCTCACGAGCATCGTGACCGGCGTGCCGGTGGCCACCGGACTCGGTTCCTGCTCTACGATGGAGAGCAAGTACCGCTACCGCGGAACGGAGCTCGTGAACACCGGGAAGCCCGTACCGTCCGCATACTGGGCGGACAAGGACCCCTCCAAGCTCGGAGGCCGCGGATTCGTGGCCAAGAAGGACGAGAACGGGAGGTGGATGGTCTTCCAGAAGGGCGAGAA
>Ga0310697_10001938_pt1 | contig 22859 bp, 10 predicted proteins | sample 172DNAGHGlowgp2_FD_203883 | JGI IMG/M metagenome (GOLD analysis project Ga0310697, IMG submission 203883) | Sheep rumen microbial communities from Palmerston North, Manawatu-Wanganui, New Zealand - 1728 DNA GHGlow gp2 (v2) (version 2) | ecosystem: Host-associated > Mammals > Digestive system >...
TCCATCTACATCACCTACAGGCTCGGTGCTTCGCCCGAATATCGCGCATATATGACCAAAATTGCCGGCACAACGTCGGAATATGAGGGATACATACCCTTCTGCGGCTACGACACTGTGGTTAGCTACCGCATCATGGCCAAAGACTCGTCGCTGAACCAGAATTACATCACATACCCCACCAACGAAGCCACTTTTGCCCAATACCGGTGTGTGCGTGGCGTGGCCAACGAGAATCTGCTTTACAACGGCACAACCACATCTTCGAGCGACCACCCGTTCCCCAACAAAGGCGACGCCCAGTTCGAATATGTGTACGACCGTGCCACCCTGCTTGCCGCAGGATATACCTATGGCACCATTACCAAACTAGCTTATCAGACTACATCGGGAGGCAATACTCAGTTAAACAATCTTACGATAAAGATGCTCAATGTGGATACCTCCCACCTCACCCCGGCCTCCGGCTCGTTCTTTGTTGATGATATGACAACTGTTTTCAGTGGCAATATCACCACCGAATACCGTACCAACAGATGGGGCGAGATACCCATCGACTCGTTCTACTATGCTGGTCAGGACCTGCTTATCCATATCTGTTACGACAACACCAATGACCCCGCGGCTACATCTATACGGATGTTTCCAACAGCCTTTGACAAATCTTCGCTATACCTCTCCGTGGCTTCCAGCGCTGGGTTCAACGGCTGCGACCTTTCATCGGTCTCCTCGGTGGGAAGCTCGAGCAACGAACGTCCGCACTTCCGTTTCACTATGGTGGAAAACCAGCCTCTGAAACTCGACCTCGGTATCGATTCTATCATAGCGCCGTCGCTGGAGACCTCGGCCAACACCCCGACCTCTATCGTGGTGCGACTCCGCAACTACGGTACAAACCCCGTCAACGGCACAACCATCTATTTCAAGGTTGACAACAATCCTGTGCAGAGCTTCAACTGGACGGGAACCCTCGCCGGACTTTCGACGACGCCTGTTACCGTAACCACCACCGAGGTGTTTACAAAAGGTTTCAAACACATCATGGCTTGGACCGCCGACTCCATGACTGTTTCTGGACTGCGTTTCCGCGACCACGAGCCGTATAACGATACCTTCGCCTCAACCTTCATTGCCTGCGACGGACCGATGGCCGGCGTGCGGCAGATTGGCGGCTCTAACCCCGACTACAACACCATTGACGAATTTATCGAGGCTCTCTACCGCTGCGGTATCTACAGTGCTCTTACGGTGAACATAGCTCCGGGCATCTACAACCAGCAAGTTGTTATGCCTAAGGTAACTGGCGTTTCGGATTCCAACACCATCACCTTCCGTCCGCTCAACGGCGACACCAACTCCGTTGTCATACGTGTCCCCAACGACCAGGCCTGCGCTCTGAACATGGATAGCTCGGCTTACGTCATTTTCGACGGCATACGTTTCGAGACATCGCGTCGTGCGGTAGGAAGCACCAGGGCTCTGGTTCGGTTCTCGCCAAACAGCCACCACTGCACCCTTACACGCTGCCAGTTTATCGACAGCACCACATCGGGCCTAACACATCTGGTGAACAGCAACACCATGAGCAACCTCACCATCGACCGCTGCTATTTCCATGGCGGCGTTACAGCCCTGCAGCTGGCAGGTCGCGACACCAACAACCTCTCCATCAACAACAAGGTGCTCAACTCATATTTCGACATGCCCAAAAACGTGGCAATACAATTGGAAAACCAGAACTCCCCGATAATCGACTCCAACTATTTCTACAGCACACAAAACAACACCTCCGCCGTGCTTGTGGTATCGCGCTGCTACGATTCCACACGCATCACCCGCAACCGCATCTATTCTTCCAACGGCGCCTATGGCCTGAAATTATCGGGCGTTGTGGGTAGCAATACCACCAATGCTCTTGTAGCAAACAATATGGTTGAGTCGGCAAGCAACAGCACCACAGGCATATACAATTCTCCTGTCGACATTTCCGATGTGCAACGTCTTAGTTTTGTTTACAATGCGGTGAACCTCAATATCCCCAACCGTACCAACATATCGGCTGCTAGCATAGGTGGCAACGGCAGGTTCTCCAAAGTTCGGATAATCAACAATATATTTGCCTCCACCAACGGGACGGGCAACTACACCTTGAATTTCAATCCTTCGCAGGACACCTCTTTCGTCATCCACCACAACGACTATTACAACGCTGTGTCGTATATGCTCAACCAGTTCAACGGTCTTGCCACCCTGTGGGCCGACTGGCAGAACTATGTGCCTCGCGACACCGCCTCGCTTACTTTGTCGCCGGTATTCCTCGAATCGTATCCCGCCGACCTGCGCACCTACACCAATTTCCTTTATGGTACAGGTATAGCAATACCAGAAACAAACATCGACATTGAGGCAGAGACACGTGCCAATCCTCCTTGTATGGGTGCTTTCGAATTTCCTCCGCTGCAATACAACCTCGAAATTACAGAACTGCTTGCTCCCGAGACTTCGTGTTCTCTCGGCACTACCGAGCATTTCAAAGTAGTTGTGGGCAACACAGGTACCAATGCCGTTGCGGCTGGCAGCGCCACAATACAATTCCAGATGGCAGGAGGTACTCCCTCATCGCCGGAAACGATAATGCGTGCCATCCCTTCGGGCGACACCATCCACTACACCTTTATCCGCACTGCCAACCTCTCGCCAGAAAGCAACGGTGCCGATTCGGTGTTCCAATTCCGTTTCTGGACCGATTTCTCGCAGGAAGTGGACCACTCCAACGACACCCTCAACAGCTCTCTGCTCGCCCTTTATCAGCTGCCTAGGATACTTCCGCAGAACCTTTCTTTCAACTACGCTTCCACACCCACCCTCAGCGTCAGTTCTAACGAATCGGTGTATTGGTACACAAGCGACAGCATCAACTCTGTTCCTTTCCACAAAGGAAGGACCTTCACCACAAATCGTCTGTATCACGACACCACTTTCTATGTGGCACATTTCCATGAACAGCCCGAGGTTAGAATTACCGAAGTGCAGATTTATAAAGACCGCGATGGTGTTACCAACCCCTATCCCGCTTGGATGAACAGCGGCACAACTTTTGCCGTGGAAATATCCAACTTGGGTAACTATGAAGTGAACATCGGTGGCGACACTTTGATGACAGTAAGTAGCACCACATTGATAAACAACAAGATATATGTATTTCCGTCCGTAACGCTCGCACCTTATTCTTCGTTGGTGCTGCAATATTCGGCAGGTTCTCAGAACGACTCCGTTACCTGTCATTTCGGTTCTACAGTTACCCCGCAGTACAGCACCCGTTTGGGACTTATTTACAAACGTCGCGGACAGGGCATCACCGATGCTGTGGCAATAAACAATATCATCGGTCAGAGCGTTTGGGCCAACCAGAATGTACCGGCTTCCATCTGCTCGGGATATGTATCGATGACCAACAGTAGCGCGGGCATACGCCGTATCAACCCCAATGATCCCAGCGGCAACGGCTGGACAGTGTGCGGCAACTCCAACCGCATGACGCTCGGCCGAAGCGAGGACGCCATAGCCATTGTCCCCGACAACGGCTGTCGCGGCTACCGCACGCCGATACGCATACATATCACCAACGTGCCGCCGGTTAATATCGGCATCACAAGCGTTTCGGTGCCCAACGAAGGCTGTGCGCTTTACGAAGAACCGATAACCATAACTCTTACTAACCTTGGCGCAAATACTGCCAGCAATGTGCAGGTGCAGTACAGAGTGGGCAACAACCCCTATTGCACTGCCGAAACTGTTAGCCAGTCGATAGGCTCGTATCAGACAACGACCTACACTTTCAACAGCTTGGCCGACCTTAGCAACCATATCGCCGACACGATATTCAAAATTTCTGCAAGGGTGCTGCCTCCTTCGGGCGACACCGACCCCAGCAACGACACTTTGAGTATTAGCGTGCCGTCGCTCTACACCCCCGACCGTCCGGCCATAACACCAAGCACACAGACAATCGCTTACGGCACCGCGGCCACTATGTCAGAAAACGCCCATAGAGACACCATAGTTTGGTACGACAAATACGGCACGGCTCTCGATACGGGGTACCGTTTCACCACCCCGCTTCTGTACCAGACCGACACTTTCTACGCGTCAAGTATGTCAACCACAGTGTCGGGCGTTGAGTTAGGCAACAAAGAGGCTACAAGCGCCACCGGATATCCTTCGCCATTCCATAGCGGCATCAAATACCGCAAAGAGCAGTACCTCATCACTGCCCAAGAAATAGCATCCCTGAACTACAACGACCGCCCGATTACCTCTCTGGCTTTCCACCTCGACAGCGTGCGAACCCTTACCGGAAGCACCACCTTCTCCGACTACACTCTGTCGGTTGGCACCACCAACATATCGGATTTTGCTTCGCCCAACTCGTGGCAGGTGGTAACGCCGGTGTTCCACTCCAACAATCTTACTATCACCAATGCCGATAAAGGCTGGGTGGAACTCCCGCTCAACTTCCCGTTGGTTTGGGACCGCATGTCCAACATTGTGGTGCAGGTGTGCTACACCGTTATGTCGCCGGCGTCGAGCGCCAGTGTGGCATATACCACCACCAACAACATCTCGGCCATTTATTCGCACAGCACCACTACCAACCAGACTACCGCCACGGGTGTTAACGGTCGCAGCAACCATCGTCCCGACATACGTTTCGGCTTCGCCACATACAACTGCCAGGGTTTGCAAACTCCCGTTTATGTGAATGTCATTGGCGCACCCACCATCGATGCTTCGCTTTTGGGCGTGGCCAACATTGCACCTGCGGGCAACAACTCTGGCATAAGCCAGCCGGTGAAACTGATACTAAAGAACTACGGCACCACTCCTTTGCAGAATGTAACAATAAATTGGAACGTGGACACCAACAGCGGCAGCACATACAGTTGGTCGGGCAACCTTGCCAGCCTCGACACCGCCGAGGTTTATGTTGGCGACTACGTGTTCGGACCGGGAGAACACTGCATCAACGCTGTGGTAACTTGCGCTGGCGATGCCTACATCACCAACGACACTATGCAGAGCTGCATGCTCTTCTGTTTCGACAGCACTCCGCGCACCATAGGTAACGGCGGTTATTTCGCCAACTTCACCGATGCCGTCAACGCCCTCAATGCCTGTGGCATATGCGATAGCGTTACCCTTGTGGCTCTGCCGGGCACCTACAACGAACAGATATCTCTCTCTCAGATTTCCGGATTGAGCGCCACCACACCGATAACTATCAAATCGTCCACCGGCAACAACGCCGACGTTATGTTGAGTTTTGCCGCCACATCGTCCACCGACAACTACGTGATGAAACTCGACAATACCCAACACATCACTGTCGAAGGCATTACCATTGCAGCAACAGGTGCTTCGTATGCCAATGCTCTGGTATTGGATGGTTCGAGCAATATCACCTTCCGTAACGACAGCATTATTGCAAACCCCTCGCTGAACAACGCCAACGCCTCGGCAGTTAGTCTGCACGGCACCGCACACGACATAGTCTTCCGCAACAATGCCACAAACGGCGGCCACTTCGCTTTCAGCGACTACGGCACCGCCACCAGCATACAGAACATCACTCTGCGCGAGAACAGGTTCCATAATTTCTGGGCAAGTGGTATAAACCTGCAAAACTCCAGCAATATCGACATCACTCACAACGAGGTGCGTTCGGCAAAGAATGTAACTACTACGATGTCCGGTATTTCGGTGGCCAACCACAACGGCGATTTCGACCTGCAGCGCAACCAAGTGGTGCTGAAAGGCAACGGCGACGGTTTAAAACATGGTATCGAACTGCTTAACAGCACTGGCTCTTCGCAATTCCCGATACGCGTGTTCAACAATATGGTCAGCATTGCCGGAAATGCTATGAACACCAACCTCTCGTCGGGTATCTACTTGGACAATACCAAATATGCCAATCTCTACTACAACACGGTGAAAATGGCTTCCACCAAAACGGCAAGCCTTACCAGTGCCCTCAACATTGCAGCATGCCTCAATGTGAAACTGATGAACAACATTTTGTCCAACTTCTGTAGCGGATATGCCTGCTATGTGGATTCGATGCAGAGCATAGGTTCTTCCAACTACAACGACTACTACACCAACAGTTCGAAATTCGTTTATTGGCAGGGCGACCGTGCCGACACTACAGCACTCCGCACTTTCACAACCATGGACGGATATTCCTTCAAGCAGGAGCCTTTCTTCATCTCTACCGACGACCTGCACCTTGCTTACTCTACTATCGTGGAATCGGGACAGTACACCAACGAGGTTACCATCGACATCGACAGCAACGCTCGTCCGCAGGTCTTCCGTCCGTGCGTGGGAGCACACGAAATACCCCACCTGCAGCACGATGTTTCGGTTGACGATATCCGTTACCCCATACTCACCAGTCAGCCTGTGGAAAGCGACCGCCTGATGGTGGTGGCTCGTTTCTACAACAATGGTCGCAACACCGAGACCAATATCACATGGCATGCCGAAATTGTTGCCGACCCGAGTCTGATAAGTACTACCGAAACCATCCCGCAGATAGCGATGGGACAGTATCTAAACGACACTACTTATATCAATATGCCGCTTGGTATGGTGGACACCCAGAGCGTGAGAGTATGTCTTGCCCTTGCAGGCGACGAGGATTCCACCAACAACTGTCGTACCGGCGATTTCGTCCTTTATCCTGCCTACGACCTGCGAGCAGTCCAAACAGTGGTGACGACCTCGGCCTGTCGCATGAAGAATGTGCCAATATCGATAACAGTGAATAATGCTGGTCGCAAAAACATTCCTTCCAATTTCTCAGTAGAAATTGGCTATGAGATAACACTGCTCTCGCAAGGCGTTTATATGCGGAATATACCTTATGTGTTTATCGATACTGTGAACATACAGCTCAACACAAACCAGAACAGACAGATTACCTTCGCACAAAATGCCGACATGTTCCCTTGGGACACTCTTATGGACGTAAGTCTGGCGGTTCGCTCGTGGGCCAAACTGGAACACGACCTCAAGCCGGGCAACGACACCTCAGCTGCTGTTACAGTAACATCCAAACATACTCCCGCTACTCCCGTGGGTATCGACCAGACTATACCTTACGCCACTCTTGCCACCCTCAACGCATCGCAGTCGCAGAGCCGTCCGTTGCGCTGGTGTAAGGACTCTACTTCCACACCGTTCTACGCACCAACAAACTACCTTACATCTACAACCTACAGCCATCCCGACCTGCTGTTCCGCGACACCACTTTCTATCTCGCATCCATCAGCAGCACGGGCTGTACCAGCTACTACGCTCCCATACATGTGTTTGTTAACAACCCCGTGCCTTATGACGCCTCCGTGGCCGAAATAACAGAGCCTATTGCCAAAGTGTATATGGATTACGACACGGTGAAAGTGCGTATCAAGAACTACGGTTCGCAGACACTTACCTCGGTTCCTGTGCGCTATCTGGTACGCGAAACGGCCAACGGCAGCACTTTGCAGACCGTTACCGAGACTTGCACCGCATCAATAGCCCCTCAAACCGACTACATCTATAAATTCAACACTCTGCCATTCTTCCCCAACCTGCAAAACTGGACCTACGAGATAGAGGCTTGGACTGACCTTCCTAACGAAATGACACGTGCCAACGACACGGCTCGTATGACAGTAACGCCCATCAACGAGAACCAGTATTGTACACCCGTGGTTCAGGATACTTCCGGACTCGACATTTCGAGAGTGGTATTTGCCAACATCGACAACCCCATGCCCGCCATGGGTCGTAAGTATGTGAACCTAGTCAATTTCAACACACCTATGATGGATCCGGTGAAACTGCACCGCGACACCCGCGACACCTTGATGGTTACTTGCGAGAATTTCAAGAAAATCAACGACTCCACAACTAAAGGCTTTGTTTCGGCATACATCGACTGGAACCGCGACGGCAATTTCGAATTCACAGAACGTCTGTTTGCCGACTCCATACATGCAAGACAGACGATAAAACATGTGGTTCGTGTTCCTAACACCGCACCGCTCGGAAGCATGCGTATGCGTATAATCCTCCAGCAAGGCGGAACCGCTCTTGCCAGCGCCTGCATCAACAATATCGAAGAGGGCGAAATTCAGGACTATCTGGTGAATATCTCCGAACGTCCCGACACTGATATTGCCATTATGAGGATACTGTCGCCCGACGACGCTATTATCAACCACCGCAATCCGCAACAGCGCATACTTCTCAAACTTGCTAACCTCGGTAATTCAGCCATAGATACAGTAAACATCTCTTATACCTACCTCAGCGACTCTGGCGCCGTGCGTGGCAACTACTTGTGGACAGGCTCTCTTGCATCCAAAGCATTTACCACCGTGGCACTTCCTGCCTATACTTTCCCAATCGGCTCAACCGAATTCTCGGCACAGGCATCGGTAACAGGCGACCAGGATATGAGTAACAACTCCACCGTACGTCTTTTCCACCGTTTCCATGTGGTAACACTCATCTATGCCGACGATTTCGAAGTCAGTGATATGCTCTTTGCCCCGCAAGGCACCAACGGCTACAACCGCAACCTGTGGCAGAGGGGAACACCCAACAAAGACCACTTTGTAGGTACCACCAGCGGCTCTATGGCATGGGTTACCGACTCGGTATCGCCGATAGAGGTTACAGGTTACGGCAATATCAGCTACCTGTACACACCTATTATTAATATAGCACAAATTAAACCCGACACCATACGTTTCAACCTAGCGGCTCATTTCGTATCGGGATCTTATATGTATATGGAATACCTCAACTATCTCGGCAAATGGGTACGTTTCGGCAACGAAAGCGACACCCTGCCGTGGTACACCTCGCCAGACGGTTTCAACGCCACCCACAACTACTATCAGTTCCAGTACCCGTTGTCGCGTGTCAGCAACGACTTCTCGCAGGAAGTGCAGCTGCGCTTTGTGTTCCTTGCCGGTACCAAAGCACGTTCGCTCGACGGCTGTGCCATCGACGACCTTGAGATAGGCCGCGCCAAACGTGCCATCGACGCTGGCGTGGTGGCAATACAGCTTGCCGCAACGGAGCCGCAGTTCGGACAATCGATAGCTCCGCGCATAATGGTACGCAACTACGGCTACGACACTCTTAGGACTCTCGAGATAGCATACCATCCCGAAGGCTCGGCACTGCCCAGAAAAGCCAGATGGAACGGCGTGCTGCCTCCCGATCAGATTATGATGTACCGTTTCACCAGCTCGCCGTTCATCGTACAACGCACCATGCCCGACACATTTACCATCTGCGCCTACACCATCATCGACGACGATATCTACACCAGCAACGACTCCCTCTGCAATACCTACGGACTGATACCTCTGCAAAACGATGCCGGTATGGTGAGTATACTCACACCTTCGGAATACGTGGTGCCAAGCGACACCCTGCCTATCTCAGTGCGTGTCAAGAACTTCGGTAGAAATCCGATTCAATCGATGCCTATCACTTACGTGTTCAACACCACTGTGGTGACCGAAACCATCGACTTTGTGGCACTTACAGGCAATGCCCTCGAGCCTCTCGAAAGCTTCAACTACACTTTCAACCGCAAGGTGCGTGCTCCTCTGGGCAACTCATTACTCGATGTGTTCACAGGTCTTACCAACGACGACTATATCTACAACGACACCCTCACACGTCACATCTCCGCCGTTATTAACCAAGTGGACTTGAAGGCCGCCGAAGTGGTGCTCAACGAATACGACCACAACTTCATTACTGTGGAACTTGCCATAGACAACCTCGGCGCCCGTCGTGCCGACAACTTCACCGTGGGTTATTTCTACGACAACGACACATCCACCCTCGTTACCGAGACCTGTAATGTTACCGTTCCCGCCCTGGCACGCGGATACCATGTGTTCAACGCACGGCTGCCGCAACGTCCAGCTCCTTATTCGGCAGTAACGGCATTCCTCAGCATACCCAACGATATGAACCTTAGCAACGATACTACAAACACTTTCGGAACTACCTTCACAGATTTGGCTGCTGTGAAAATCTTTGTGGAAGAAAACGAAAACTCCACATGCCGCACATTCCTTCAGGTGAGGAACGCTGGCAACCTTATCACATCGACACCGATAACAGTTAGGGCCACCATCAACGGAACTACCGTTTCCGGTACCAGCAACGGTCACCTTTACCCGGGTGTGAACTACAATATCGAAATGGGTGCTGTGCCTAAGAACAGCAGTCACAGCTACACTGGCTCGGGTACCGTTACCATCGCCTTCGACAACAACCAGTCCAACAACCAGACCACTATTGTGGAACGCTCCAACTACGTTGGTCTGCCCGTTGTTACTGCCGACGGTCTCCAACTCTTCCAGAACTCGCCCAACCCGTTCAGGGAGTCCACCGAAATCAGCTTCACCCTGCCCGCCAATGGCGATGTGCGTTTCTTCGTAATCAACACCCTTGGTGAGATGGTTTACCAGACCACACAATTCTACGCCGTCGGTGAACATACCATCACACTCGATAAAGGAATGCTGAGCGCAGGCACCTACTTCTACGGCATCGAATTTGAAGGCCAACGCCTGATGAGAAAGATGATTCTCCAGAAATAACATTCAAGGCGGGAGACGACAAGTTTCCCGCCTTGTTCATCTAAATACTTATGGACACACTGTTGCAGAGTTTCACCGACCATATCCGCGAAAGCGGGCTGTTCTGTCCTGCCGACAGAATCCTGCTCGCCGTGAGCGGTGGCGTGGACTCCGTGGTGATGACCGACCTCTTCGCCAAAGCAGGATATACTTTCGGTATAGCCCACTGCAATTTTCATCTGCGCGGCAGCGACTCCGACAGCGACGAGGCCTTTGTGCGTTCCTTGGCGGAGAAATACCGGGTGCCCGTCCATTGCATAGGTTTCGACACCACGGCTTTTGCCAAAGAGCATAAGTTCTCCATAGAAGAGGCGGCACGCAAATTGCGGTATGACTTTTTCGACAAAATTGCCGAACAACACGGCTACCGCTACATCGCCACCGCACACCACAACAACGATGCCATAGAGACATTCTTTATCAACCTGATACGCGGCACGGGTCTTACCGGACTGCACGGAATACGTCCCGTAAACGGTAAAATAATACGTCCCCTGCTGCCGTTCTCACGTCAGGAGATAAGCGACTATGCATCGCAAAACAGACTGCCGTTCCACGAGGACTACACCAACAACGAAACGGTGTTTCTGCGTAACAAAATACGGCACCAGTTGCTGCCGTTGCTCAAAGAGATGTCGCCGCAGATAGAGCCGACCATGATGCGCAACATGGCCAACCTCGCTGATGCAGAACAAATATTCCACGAGGCAATAGCAATAAAACAAGAGCGGATTTTCAAGGTCGAAGACGACAAAATATCTGTTTCTAAGGACGATATACGGCAACTAAATCCCTGCAACACATATTTGTTCGAAATGCTGCGTCAGTTCGGTTTTAATGCCACGGCAGTTAACGACCTGCTCTCGGCCATCGACAGTACTGGCCGGCAGTTCCACTCACAAACCCACACCATACTTACAAACCGCGACACCATTATAATAAAGGAAAAGGAAATCCGCGCCGACGACACTGAGTACATCATTGAAGAAGGTGTAACAACGATAACAGCTCCAATCCACCTCTCTTTCGAGCAAAACGTGACCGATGAAACAAGGGATCTTCGCACCAGCCAAAACACTATTATTGTAGACAGCCAAAAGCTGAAATACCCCCTGATATTGCGGCGGTGGCGGCAGGGCGACCGTTTCCAGCCTTTCGGCATGAAAACCACCCGCAAAGTGAGCGATTTTTTCAAGGACAACCACCTTTCGCTTTTCGAGAAAAACGAAAAATGGCTGCTCTGCAACAATGACGGACAAATAATTTGGATTGTGGGAATGCGCATGGACGACCGTTTTAAAGTCGCTCCGCAGTCCGAGGAAATTTTGATGGTAAAATTTAGTTTGTAAATTATTGACAATTAGTGCTTTAACATTTTTTAACAAAGAAATATTGAAAAAAAGACAATAATTTGTAAAAAAAAGTAGTATTTTAGCAGAACAAAACGCAAGTCGTTTTTTGAAGTTAAATATAGTATAAACTCTTAAATACCAAAGAGATGGAAGCAAAAAAATCACCCAAGGCCGACCTTGAAAAAAAGAAAGGTCTGTTCTTAGAAATCGGTTTGGTTGCAACTTTGGCTATTGTGTTGCTGGCTTTTAATATCAAAAGCTACGACCAAAAAGAGATTGAGATTGTCCGAACTCAAGTGGATGGTCCCGAGGAAGTCGATGTTGATATAACCAGACCTGATGAACCACCACCCCCTCCTCCCGAACCCGAAGTGGTTACACCTACCGAGTTGAATGTTGTGGCCGATAATGTTGAAGTCGCCGACGTTGATATCAATGCCGAAGACGACCAAAATCAGGCACAACAAGAATATGTGGCTCCTGTTGTAGAAACGAAGGATGAGGAAGTTGTTGAGGAAGAAATTTTCATATCTGTGGAGAAAATGCCAGAATTTCCTGGCGGCGAAGAGAAACTCTACAAATATCTCCGCGACAACCTCAAATATCCCGACATGGCTGCTCAACAAAACATTCAGGGTAAAGTATATGTGCAGTTCGTTGTTGAAAAGGACGGCTCCATTGCTAACCCGAAAGTGTTGCGTGACATCGGCGGCGGCTGCGGCGACGAAGCCCTGCGTGTTGTACGTGCCATGCCCAAATGGAATCCCGGCATACAACGTACCAAAAAAGTACGTGTGCAGTACACACTGCCCGTTAATTTCCAACTCGAATAGTATAAATCTTTATACAAGATACCCGAAAGAGCCCCTAAAAGGCTCTTTCGCTTTTTTATAAAAAACACTCGGAATGATTGCTGTAAACAACTTATCGGTGCAGTTCACCGGAACCAACCTCTTCGACAATGTCACCTTCAACATCGCCGACCGCGACCGCATTGGCCTCGTGGGAAAGAACGGCGCCGGCAAGTCCACTCTGATGAAAATCATTGCCGGACAGCAAACTCCCGAGACAGGCACCATCGTCATTGCCAAAGAGCAGAGCGTGGGCTATCTGCCGCAGGAGATGATTCCCAACGGCTCCATGAGTGTGCTCAACGAAGCCCTCACGGCTTTTTCGCACATCGACGCCCTCGAAAACGAATTGCAACATCTCACCCAGCAGATTGCTGACCGCACCGACTACGAAAGCCGCGAATACGAGCAGTTGCTCAACCGCCACCACGAATGTATGGAACGTATCGCCATGCTGGGGGGCAACAACCGCCGCGAGATGGCCGAAAAGGTGTTGCTCGGACTTGGTTTCCGCCACAGCGATTTCGACCGTACGATAACGGAGTTCAGCAGCGGCTGGCAGATGCGTGTTGAGCTGGCCAAGATACTGCTCCGCCACCCCGATTTCATACTCCTCGACGAGCCCACCAACCACCTCGACATAGAGTCCATACAATGGCTCGAAAGCTATCTGGCGGGCTACAAAGGCGCGGTGCTTCTGGTTTCGCACGACAGGGCTTTTCTTGACAATATCACCACACGCACCATCGAGATTACCGCCGGACGTATCTACGACTACAAGGCTTCCTATTCCGGTTACGTGGAGCTGATGCAGGAGCGTCGTGCCTCGCAGATGGCCGCCCTCACCAACCAGCAGCGCGAGATTCTTCAGATTCAGAGTTTTATCGACCGTTTCCGCTACAAAGCCACCAAAGCCAAGCAGGTGCAGAGCCGCATAAAACAGCTGGAGCGTATGGAAAAAGTGAGTATCGACGAGGTGAGTACCGAGAGCATACGTTTCCAGTTCCCGCCTGCACCGCATTCGGGCAAGATAGTAGTTGAAATACAGAATCTTAGCAAGGCATACGACAACAACAAGGTGCTGAACAACATCGACCTTACCATTATAAAAGGCAGCAAGACGGCTTTTGTGGGCCGCAACGGCGAGGGCAAGTCCACTTTGGCAAAGATAATCGTGGGCGAGATTACCGACTACAGCGGCGTTTACAAGCCCGGACATCAGGTAACCATCGGCTATTTCGCACAGAATCAGGCCACACTGCTCGACGGCGAGGCCACCGTGTTCGAGACCATCGACCGTGTGGCGGTGGGCGACATACGTCCCAAGATGCGTAAAATCCTCGGTGGGTTCCTGTTCAACGACGACGACATCGACAAAAAGGTGAAGGTGCTCTCGGGTGGCGAAAAGGCACGTCTGGCTTTGGCCAAGCTGCTGCTAACGCCTACCAACCTTTTGGTGCTCGACGAGCCTACCAACCACCTCGACATGAGCTCCAAGGACGTGCTGAAAAACGCCCTGCTGCAATACACAGGCACGCTTATTGTGGTCTCCCACGACCGTGATTTCCTCGAAGGTCTCACCGACACCATCTACGAATTTCGCGACAAGCATATCCACGAGTTCAAGGGCGACATCTTCGAATTTTTGGAGCACCGCAAGATAGAAAGTCTGAAAGTCCTCGAGGCGGCGCAAAAGGCCGAAAAGAACGCCCCGAAAGAGGTTTCGGCAAACAAGCTGAGCTACGAGCAGGCCAAGGAGAAGGAACGCGCCCTGCGCAAAAAACGCTCGGAGGTGAGCAAGGTGGAGGAGGAGATTAACTCCCTCGAAGCCAAGATGAAAGAGATGGACGAACAGCTGGTTCAATCACCGGAGATAATGGCTACAGACCCAGATTATTACACCAAATACCAAAAACTCCAGAAGTCGTTGGAGGAGCGGATGTACGAATGGGAGATTCTTTCGGAACAGCTGGAGGAGATGGAAAACAGTTGATGTTATTCCACCCGCAACAAAGTCAGTTTCACGCCTTTAAGTTTGATAAACTCATCGCACACTCGGGTGCTTTCCGCCTGACGCACCGAGAAATCCAACGAACAATCTAGTTCGAAATTCTGGTTGCACTGCGGCAAGTTGTTGTCCTTTAGTATTTTGATAACGCTGTTCATCTGCTCATAGGTGAACTGCAGGTTGTACACTTCGGTGATGTTCTTTTCGATGATAATGGCGTTGTCGATGGCGTCCTTGGCTGCGGTGCGGTAGGCGTTGATAAGTCCCGGCACGCCGAGTTTTATCCCGCCGAAATAGCGCACCACCACAACGAGTATGTTGGTGAGGTCGTGCGAAAGTAGCTGTCCGTAGATAGGCTTCCCGGCGGTGCTAGAAGGCTCGCCGTCGTCGTTGATGCGGTAGGCGGCTTTGTCGGGACCAAGGATGTAGGCATAGCAATGGTGACGGGCGTCGTAGTATTGCTTGCGGAGGCTGTCGAGCAGCGATTTCACCTCTCTCTCCGTTGTAACAGGATAGGCAAAGGCCAGAAACTTGCTACCTTTTTCCTTGTACACGCCCTGCGACGCCTCTCTTATAGTTTTGTAAGTGTCCTCGAACATTGGTTGTAGTAATAAGTTATTGTGTTGTCGCCAAAGACTTCGGTGCGACTGGGGTTGGAGGCAATCTGCGGTGCGGGCAGTCCGTTGCCGAACTCGATGCTACCTTTCAACTGCCGGGCCTCGTCCCAGAGGTTTTGTTCAAAAAAACTGTTTATCAGCTGTTTGCCACCTTCAACAATGACGGATTGTATCTTGTTTTGATAAAGATAGTCGAGCACACTCGGCAGAAGGTTTTGGAAATCCACTTTGACAAAAGTCAGATTTTCACGACTTTGCAGGCTACTGTTTTCGGTGAAAACCACCGTCGGCGTGGAGCCGTGGAATAGGTTCGAGTCCTTGGGCAGACGCCCGGTGCGGTCGATGGTGATACGTAGCGGGCTGCGTCCGCTCCAGAGGCGGGCGGTGAGGCTGGGATTATCGTTGGCAACGGTGTTGGTGCCGACCATAATTGCATCCTCCGTGGTGCGCCATTTGTGGGAGAGAATTTTCAGTATGTCGTTGGTAATCCAGTATATGCCGTTGGGGTTGGCACTGCGGTCGATGTCCATAAAACCGTCGGCGGTTTCGGCCCATTTAAGAATAATGTAGGGACGTTGTTTTTCCATAAAGGTGAAAAAGCGTCGGTTGAGGAAGCGTCCCTCGGTTTCAAGTACCCCCGTAACCACCTCGATACCAGCCTCTTTCAGTTTACGGATGCCGTTTCCGGCAACGAGAGGGTTGGGGTCGAGGGTGGAGACGACCACTTTTTTAATGCCTTTTTCCACTAAAAGGTCGGCGCAGGGGGGCGTTTTGCCGTAATGCGAGCAAGGCTCCAGATTGACGTACAAGGTACAGCTACGGAAGTCGTGCGGTCGCAGCAGGGCGTTGCGTTCGGCGTGGAAACCGCCGATGTATTGGTGATACCCCTCCGACACGATGTCGCCGGCGGCATTCACCACCACGCAGCCCACCATAGGGTTGGGACTTACGTGTCCCCGCCCGTTGCGGGCTAGCTGGAAACAGCGGCGCATTATGTTTTCGTCGGCGGTCATTTTGGCATTAAACGGTAAAAAATCGCATTAAGCGGTAATTAGTTTTGCGGTTTTCGCACATAATGGGGCATTTCGAAGGGTATTTCCATCGAAAGCTCCACCAGTCCGCCGAAAACGCCGTTGTCGTACCACGGGGTCTGGTAGATGAGTTTCTTTACGCCGTTTTTCTCGATGGTGTAGGCGTTGGTACGGGGGTTGTTCAGCATGTCGATAAGTTTGGAGCGGGCAGGCTCGGGGTGGCAGTTGAGCAGGTTGCCCCCGATAAGGTCCTTGCCGCCCGATTTCTCGAAAGTCTTTGCTGATTTGTCGTTCATTTCCAATATGTTGCCTTCGGTGTCGCACACTGTAATGGCAACGTTGAGTTCGTTGAGGTAGTTCATAGCGTAACTGTTTTTAAAATTTTTACTTGGAGTCTTTGTTGCCGAAATTCGAGATGTCCCACACTCTGATAAAGATGTCGGCGTCGCCATTTTCGTTGCCGTTCTTCCATTCGGCTAAAAAGCGGAATTTCATTTCTATGCCGCCCGCCTCCACCGTCATTTCCTCGGTATAGGAGCCCGACGACTGGCCTTTTTTCAGCAGACGGTCTATCTTTTTCAGCAGGCTGTTTATTACCAAGTCGAAGTTCTTCTCGCTTACTTTCAGGCTGTTATAGCCATAGACATAATCTTCGGCACATTCAACATCGCATTTCTCGCGTCCGGGGTTTTTGAATTCCATCTCCACGTTGCGGAACGTGAAATCCCTTTCACCATCCTTGGCGGGAATCAGCATCTCGCTGATATTGGCGATGTTGTATTGGGGACGTGTAAGTCCGAAAAAGTGCCGTTTGCCGTTCTCCTTGTGGATTTTCACAGTTTTTATAAGCACTTCGCCTGCAAAAGAGGTGGTGTTTAGGGTGAAAAAGGCAAGCAGAATGATAAATAACTTGTTGTATTTCATAATAATATTCATTTTTTGTTGTTCAAAAAAAGCGATGGCCATCGGCATGATAGCCACCGCTTTCCGTTCAATTCATATTGTTTTATTTGCACTGCAGCGAAGCCAGAGCTATGGAGTAGAGCTTGGTCTTGGCTGTGTCGCCGCGCGAGGTGAGCACGCAGGGCACTTTGGCGCCAACCACCATGCATCCGAGTTCGGCGCCGGCGAATTTGGTGCAAGTTTTGTAGAAAACGTTGCCCGATTCGATGTTGGGGAAGAGAAGACAGTCGGCGTCGCCGGCCACTTCGCCGGTGAGTTTCTTGATCTGGGCGCTCTCTTTGTCGATAGCCACGTCTAGGGCCAGAGGACCGTCAACCAAGGCACCTTTTATCTGACCGCGGTCGCCCATCTTGGAGATGATGGCAGCCTCTACGCAGGCGGGCATGCCGGTGGACACCTGTTCGGTGGCGGCAAGAACGGCTACTTTGGGTTTCGCAATTTCCAGCGATTTGGCTGTGCTAACGAGGTATCCGAGGATAGCCTGTTTCTGTTTCATGTCGGGAGCGGGGACGATGGCCACGTCGCTGGCTATGAGCAGTTTGTGGTACGAAGGAACTTCGAACACGGCGATGTGTGTAAGCATGTCGTTCTTTTTGCCGGGCATAAGGCCGGTTTCTTTGTTAAGTATGGCACGCATGTATTTGTCGGTGCTGAGGAGGCCTTTCATCAGGAAATCGCCTTCGCCTTTGTTGATGAGGCTAACGGCCACCACGCCGGCTTTGGTTTCGTCGGCTTCCTGCACTATTTTGAACACCGATGCGTCGAAACCGTGTTCGGCACATACGTTTTTGATAGTGGCTTCGTCGCCCACGAGGGTGGCATCCACTATGCCGGCTTTTATTGCGTTGTAAACAGCTTCGATGGTGTGCGCGTCGTTAGCGTAGGCGGCAACCAAACGTTTTTTGCCTTTCGATTTGGCCAATGCCAAAACGTCGTCTAATTTGGTAATCATATCTTATTGTGTTTTATTTATTTGTATAATATTTATTTCACTTCGGTGCCTATAGGCTGGCCTTCCACCACTTTGAGCAGGTTGCCGGGGGTGTTCATGTCGAAAACGTAGATTGGCAGGCTGTTTTCCTCGCACAGTGCGAAGGCGGTGAGGTCCATCACTTTGAGTTTCTTGCCCAGAGCTTCGGCAAAGGAGAGTGTGGTGTATTTGGTTGCCGTTGGGTCTTTCTCGGGGTCGGCGGTATAAACTCCGTCCACGCGGGTGCCTTTGAGTATAGCATCGGCTTTTATCTCCACGGCGCGCAGTGCCGAGGCGGTGTCGGTGGTGAAGAAGGGGTTGCCGCTTCCGCCGCCGATGATTACCACACGTCCTTCGCCCATGGCCTCTATGGCGCGGCGACGGCTCATCTCTTTGCAGATAGGCTCGATGGCCAGTCCCGAAAGGAGTTCGGTACGGAGTCCCTGTTTCTCCAGCTCGGCCTGCAGAGCCATGCTGTTGATAAGGGTGGCGAGCATTCCCATATAGTCGCCCTGCACGCGGTCCATGCCTTTGGCGGCGCCGCTGAGGCCGCGGAAAATGTTGCCTCCGCCTATCACTATGGCCACTTCCACGCCTTTTTCCACCACGGTCTTGATGTCGCGGGAGTATTGTTCGAGCATCTCGGGGGCTATGCCGTAGCTCTGTTTGCCCATCAGCGATTCGCCGCTGAGTTTGAGAAGTATTCGGTTGTATTTCATTTGAATATTCTGTATTTAACTATCAAACAATGGTTTACAGCCTTTGGTATGACTGTTTCACTTTACAAAGGTACTTATTTTTTTGTTTTTTTGCAAAAGAAATTGACGCAATAGTTGTAATTTTGTTGAAAATCAATAGTTTATTACAAGAAAAAGTGCTAATTTTCCATCGTGTGAGCTATTTTGTCGGCGTTCATGCTTCGGGCGCTGGCGTCGAGAATTTCTTTGTAGAGTCCGCCGCTGCGGTACACGTCGTCGGGTCTGCCGCTCTGTTCCACGTGTCCGGTCTGCAGCACGTAGAGGTAGTCGGAGTCGATAATCTGGCCGATGTTGTGCGAGATGACGATGACGGTGCGGTTTTTCTTGATGGCGTCGATGGAGGCTTTAATCTGCTCGGTGGCGATGGCGTCGAGGCTGGCGGTGGGCTCGTCGAGGAAGATGATGGGCGGATTTTTTAGGAACATACGGGCTATGGCTATGCGTTGCTGTTGTCCGCCGCTCAGCTGCAGTGCGTTGGATTGGAACTTGTCGGGCAGTTCCATAATCTGGTCGTAGATATATGCCTGCTGTGCGGCATGTACCACCTCGTCGAACGAGGCTTGGGGCTTGCCGTAGCGTATGTTCTCCTCTATGGTGCCGCTGAAGATATGGTTCTTCTGTAGCACAAGTCCGATGTTGTCGCGTAGCACCTGCGTGTCCCATTGTTGCAGTGGTACGCCGTCGAGGGTGATGGTGCCGCTGTCGGGGGTGTAGAATTTGTCGAGCAGGTTCACCACGGTGCTTTTTCCTGCGCCGCTCAGTCCCACAAGGGCGGTGGTCTGGTTGGGATGGATGGTCATCGACATGTCGCGTATTGCGTGGGTGCCGTTGCCGTAGGTGAATTCGACGTTTTTCAGTTCGAAAAGTCCTTCTACCTTGTCGGGACGGTGCTGTCCGCTCTGTTCCACCTCGTTGTCGGCGTCGAGGATTCCAAAGAAACTCTCGGCGTAGATAAGGGCGTCGTTGAGGTCGTCGTAGATGCGGTGCAGCTGGCGAATAGGCGCACTTACATTGCTGAAAAGTAGCACGTGGTACATTATTTTACCTATGGTCATGCCAGGGTAGTCGGTGAGCACCAGATAGGCGGTGAGGATGATGATAAGCACGGTGCCTATCTGTTCCACGAAAGTCTTGCCCCCTTCGAACAGGAACGAGGTCTTGCGGGTTTCCATCTGCTGTTCGGTGGACTGGTTCTGCAAATTGGCCTGACGTTGCGCCTCGAGTTCCTCGCGGTTGAACGATTTGATAACGGCGATGCTCTCGATGATATTCATAATGCCGTTGTTCAAAGCCTGATGGGTGCCGAACACCTTGTGCCGCCATCCTTTAAGCCTACGCGCCTGCCATGCGGTGATGACGAAATACAGCGGCACTATGCACAAAGCCACAAGTCCCACGTACACATTGGCGGCGAACATAAGGCACAAAGCCAGTATGGCGCTGGTGAACAGAGGGATGATGTCGATGAAGAAATTCTTTACCGTGTTGCTGAGGCTCATCACGCCACGGTCTATCTTCGATTGCAGTTTGCCTGTTTCGTTGCCGTCGGCGGAAAAGAAAGCCATTCGGAACGACAAAATACGGTCGACGATGCGCAACGACAGGTCGCGGCTTACGTTGATACGGATTTTTTCGCCGAAAAGGCGTTGCCCGAAAGTGAATAGTGCCGACAGAAGTTCTTTGCCCAACAGTATAAGGCTGACTATAAGCAGCACCCGTGCTGCGGTGGACCACGAAAAGCCTCCGTCGAGGTGGAGCAACTCGTTGATTTTGTCCACGGTGCGGTCTAGCACAATGGCGTTTACCTGAGCCATCAGCGAGCCTACGAAAGTGAGGGTTAGGGTGATTATCAGCAGCCAGCGGTATGGAAGCACAAAGGGTAGTAGTTTGCGTATCAGTCCGCCGATGCCCATTTTAGACTGGGTGGGGGAGGGGTTGTCGTCGTTTTTCATAGAATCGATGTTTATCTTAACAAAAACAGCGGGGCTGTGAGTTTTCCAGTCCCGCTGTTAGTTAGGTTATTCGTATTAGTTGCGGTGTATCACGAAAGTCCTTACGGATTTTTCGCCCGCTGTGTTGAGCACTTGCAGGGTGTAGATGCCGTCGGCAAGCTCTTCGATGGAGATGTTGTTCTTGCCGTTGATGGCTGTCTGTTTTGCAACGCACTGTCCCACAGAGTTGTAGATAAGTATCTGGCTGAGGTTGTCGCCATCCACGGTGATGAAATGCTGTGCCGGGTTGGGGTAGACGTTCAGCCTGAAGGCGTCGGCGTTGTTGATTCCCGCGTTCACCGTTATTATCACAGAGGCGGTGTCCATACAATCCGGCGAGTTGGCGTTGATGCCTATCACGGAGTATTCGGTTGTCGTTCTCGGGAATTCAACAATGGGGTTGTTGGTGCTTCCGGTGGACCACAGGTAGCTCACGGCACCAGAGGCTGTGAGTGTAACGCTGTCACCAGCGTCGATAGTGGTGTGGTCGGCGGAAACCTGCAGGTTGGTGGGTTTGCGTTTGATAGTAAGACGCAGTTGTACTATGCTGTCGCAACCCATCGCATTGACGATAGTGCAACGCGGTACCGAGGTGGACATGCGGTAGGTAGTGCCGTTTATCCATGTGATGGAGTCGCATGCTATCACCGTGTCGACGCCGTAGGTGGTGGTGGCAAAGGTAAGATGCAGATGTATGGTGCTGTCGCAGCCAGTAGATGTTGTGTAATTGTAGGTTGGGGTGGTGGTGTTGGAGGTGTAGGTAATGCTGTCTATCCAAGTGTAGGAGCCAGTGCAACATACAACAGAGTCGATAATATGGGTGTCGTTTTGTATTGTCAGGTGCAGGTAAACGGTGCTGTCGCAGCCCAAAATGTTGGTGAGATGGTGCACGGCGGTGTAGTTGCTTGTGGTGTAGGTGGTGTCGTTTATCCATGTGTAGCTACGGCAAGCTCTGATGCTGTCGATGGCCGTAGTGGGGTGGCGGAAGGTGAGGTTGAGGTAAACCAAGCTGTCGCAGCCTGTGGCCGAGCCGCCCGAAATGCGGTATGCCACAACGGTGTCGTTGCTGTAAGTCTGTCCGTTCAGAGCCCATGTGTAGGTGGGATTGCAGGTGAAAACATCCTGCTGCGAGCTGCTCTCGCACGACGAAACTTGAACATCGTCGATACCGCAATAGTATGTGCTTGAACCAGAAGTTCGGGTACTCATCCAACGAAAAGCCAAACGTGCGGTGTCGGGGATGTTGTAACTGTTCAAGGAAACCACTCTCTGATTGTTTGTCTGGTCAGTTTGGTTTCCTGTTGTCGTGTGGCTTATTGTGGTAAGAGGAGTGAACACTGTGTCGGTGGCTTTGTTGCCGGTGTAGTTGGTCACATAGCCGAGCTGCAAAATATCGGTGCTTGCCGAAACTCCACTACCACCCATCCTTACCTTGAATGAAATCTTACATTTGGTGAGGGTGTCATCAAAGCCGGGGAGTATTGCGTATGTACGAGAGGAAGTGCTGCCGCGTTTTACAGCCATTACAAGATATTTGTTGCTCTGTGAAGCGTATGGCGAGTAGTTGGACGAGCTGCATACATGGGGATT